>Ga0129309_1000466_pt1 | contig 30791 bp, 28 predicted proteins | sample L1105metagenome_FD_94439 | JGI IMG/M metagenome (GOLD analysis project Ga0129309, IMG submission 94439) | Ring-tailed lemur group fecal microbial communities from Wisconsin, USA - L1105 metagenome | ecosystem: Host-associated > Mammals > Digestive system > Large intestine > Fecal | place: USA...
GATGCGATCATCTCGGCAATCGCAAGTCCGGCTTCCACGTCTCCTCCTTCTGTATTCAGCAAAACAAGGACACCGCCAACTTCCTGATCCCGTTCGATCTGTGCAAGTTTTGGAAGCAGTTCTTCATATTTTGTCGCTTTATTCTGACTTCCGGCCGTCTGATGCCCTTCAATCTCTCCAATAATGACAATCAATTCAATCTTTGACATACATTCACCTCAAATCTTTTTCATTAGTATGTACATTCAAAAAAAAAGCATACAAAACTCCTTTCGCAAGTTTCGTATGCTTTCTGTGTTCCTATTGAGAGAACCACGCCGGCTCCATGGATCCGAGCCGGCGATTTCCCTGAAAAGGATTATTCTTCTGTAATTTCAAATGAGATCAATAAGTCTTCCTGTTTGACGGAGTCGCCTTCCTGAACATAGATTTTATCGACTTTACCATTTACTTTGGATACCACTGTCGTCTCCATCTTCATCGCTTCGACTGTCATAAGCGGCATATTGACGGTGACTTCATCGCCTTCTTTTACGAGAATTCCTCCGACCGTACCAGGGATTGTCGATCCCAGATGACCCGGATTCTTCTTATCCGCTTTCAATCTGTGGTCTGCTTTTACTTCCAGATTCTTATCAAGAACCTTAATCTCACGCATAGAGCCATTGACTTCAAACGCCAGTGTCCGCATGCCTTCGTGATCCGGTTCGGACATTTCGATGAATTTTACGATAACGTCCTTTCCTTCTCCGATATTGAAGATCGTCTCTTCGCCTTTTCGAAGTCCATAGAAATACACATGGCTCTCCAGACGGCTGACATCGTTATATTCTTCCAGATGTTCGCAGTAATCCTGATATACTTTTGGATACAAGGCGTAACTGATGGACTTTTGTTCCATAACGATCGGATCTTCCATCTTCGGCAGGTAGTATTTCTCCTTTAACATCGTCTCGATCGCATCAAAATCTACCGGCTCTAACAGAGATCCCGGACGGACATCGATTGCCTTTTTGCCCTTTAAGACAATCTGCTGCAATTCTTTCGGGAATCCGCCTTCCGGCTGACCGATCATACCCTGGAAATATTCGACAACAGAATCCGGATAGGATAATTCACGTCCTTCCGTGAAAATATTCTCTGCATTTAATCCGTTTTTAAACATGAAGATCGCAAAATCTCCAACGACTTTTGAAGATGGCGTTACTTTTACGATATTTCCAAGCAGCATATTGGCTTCTTTGTATAACTGCTTGATCTCTTCAAAGTTCTCTCCGGCTCCCATCTCTTTTACCTGAGCCAGAAGGTTGGAATACTGACCGCCCGGAATCTCGTACTTGTAGATCTCCGTATTCGGTGCTTTCATGCCGCTTTCAAACGACTGATATACCTTGCGGACATTTTCATAGTATTGACTTAATACCGTTAACTCTTCCGGATCCAGACCGGTATCGCGTTTTGAACCGCGAAGTGCTTCAACGAGAGAGTTCATACAAGGATTGCTCGTCATCGAACTCATGGAGCTGATCGCACAGTCTACGATGTCTACTCCGGCTTCTGCTGCCATCAGCAGCGTACTGATACCGTTGCCGGTCGAATCATGCGTATGCAGATGAATCGGAATGTGAATCTCGGATTTTAACGTGCTAATCAGTTCTTTTGCAGCGTATGGTTTTAACAATGCCGCCATATCCTTGATCGCAAGCGTGTGAACACCCAGACTTTCTAATTCTTTCGCTTTCTTCACATAATAATCTAATGTATATTTTGTCTCATCCGGACTTAAAATATCTCCGGTATAGCATAAAGTTCCTTCTACGATCTTGCCGGTCTTCAATGCTTCTTCGATTGGCATCTTCATATTCTCAACCCAGTTTAAACTGTCGAAAATACGGAATACATCAATACCGTGTGCGGCTGCTACTTTGATAAACTTCTGAACAACATTGTCCGGATAATTGCTGTATCCGACTGCATTCGATGCACGAAGCAGCATCTGGATCAACGTATTCGGCATCCGCTCTCTTAATGCAGTCAGACGATCCCATGGAGATTCCTTCAGGAATCGGTATGCGGTATCATAAGTTGCGCCGCCCCATGCTTCCACGGAAAACGCATTCTGCATATAAACATTCGTTGCTTTCGCTGCTCCAACCAAATCACGGGTTCTCATACGCGTAGCCATCAATGACTGCTGTGCATCACGCATCGTCGTATCCGTAATATATAATTTGTCCTGTGTTAAAATCTTCTGTGTGAATCCTTCTGCTCCCAGTTTCAGGAACTCATCACGAGATCCATGGATCGCTCTGTCCGGATCCACCTGTAAATCATGCCGCTCTTCAAAATACGGTTTCTCTACCGGATTTACATTTACCATTTTATTGCCAATAAATTCCAGGATCTTTGTTGCGCGGTCGGCACTGAGCTGCAGATCAAATAATTCCGGCGTCTCTTCAATAAAGGTTGTATAGCACTGTCCGCTGCGGAAGACATCATGATTCAACACATTAATAAGGAAAGAAATATTCGTCTTCACACCACGGATACGCATTTCCTTCAGCACACGGATCGACTTTTTGATCGCTGTTTCAAAACTTCTGTCGTGAGAAATTGCTTTTACTAACAAACTGTCATAATAAGGCAGAATCTGAGCACCTACATATGCATTACCACCATCAAGACGGATTCCTTTACCTGCTCCGGAACGATATACTTCGATCTTACCGGTATCCGGCAGGAAGTTATTGACCGGATCTTCTGTCGTTACACGCGTCTGGATTGCATATCCGATACATGGAATGCTGTCCTGAGAAGGAATATTCACTTCTTCGGATTCTAATGCATATCCTTCTGCGATCAAAATCTGTGACTGAACGAGATCAATTCCCGTAATCTCTTCCGAAACCGTATGTTCTACCTGAATACGAGGGTTCATCTCGATAAAATACGGATGATTATCCGCATCAACGAGGAATTCCAGCGTGCCGGCATTCTTATATCCGACTTTCTTTGCCAGGCGGATCGATGCCGCAAAGATTTCCTCACGGACTTCGTCCGGAATACTGAATGCCGGTGCATATTCTACTACCTTCTGATGTCTTCTCTGTACCGAACAATCACGGTCATACAGATGTACAACATGTCCGTACTCGTCACCCAGAATCTGAACCTCGATATGCTTTGGACTTCTCAAATACTTCTCTACAAAGATCTGGTCATCTCCAAATGCTTTCTTCGATTCATCTCTCGCTTCCGCATATTCTTTTGACATCTCTTCCGGTCCGTTTACGATACGCATGCCGCGTCCGCCGCCGCCATTCGATGCTTTCAGCATAACCGGATATCCGACCTGCTCTGCAACCTTTTTCACGGTCTCTTCGTCATGAATTGCATAATCGACACCCGGAATGATCGGCACTTCCGCCTCAATTGCCATTCGCTTGGAGGAGATTTTGTCTCCCATCGCTCTCATAAGATCAGCAGACGGTCCGATGAATGTAATTCCATTCGCTTCACAGGCTTCTACGAATTCCGGATTCTCTGACAAAAATCCATAGCCGGGATGGATGGCATCTACTTTCTTCTCCTTCGCAATCCGGATGATCGTCTCAATATCCAGATAAGCGTCTACCGGTCCTTTTTCCGGATTCAGCATATACGCCTCATCTGCTTTTGAACGGAATAATGCATAACGATCTTCTTTTGAGAAAATTGCAACGGTTGTAATACCCAATTCATTTAATGCTCGAAATACACGAATCGCGATCTCACCACGATTTGCTACTAATACTTTTTTGAATTTCTTTATTGCCATTATTTCTTCGTCTCCTCTAAGTCAATTTGTAAAATGCAACGTTTACTGGTTAGTATATGACATTTTTGAATAATCTTCAAGTAATTATTGCAAAATGTACAATTTTCCTATAACGATTCAGTTCCTTCGCACAAATGCAAACAGGCGCACCGCAAGACCGATCATCTATCGCCCCCTGCAGTACGCCCGTCAATTCTTTATCGTATTCTTATCTTTCTAATAAGGAGATTCCCGTCATCTCTTCCGGCTGAGGAAGTCCCATCACATCCAACAATGTCGGTGCGATATCACAGAGACGTCCGCCTTTCTTCAGATCTTTTACATCCGGGCAGTTAACCAGAATGAATGGGATCGGATTCGTCGTATGAGCAGTAAATGGTGCTCCTGTCTCATAGTCGATCATCTGATCTGCATTTCCATGATCCGCACAGATAAACATCGCTCCATCTGCTTCCTTCACTGCATCCACTGCATAGCCGACGATCTCATCGATTCTTTCTACTGCTTTCACAGCTGCTTCGATCACGCCTGTATGTCCAACCATATCTGGGTTTGCAAAGTTTACAACGATCATATCGTATTCGCCGGATGTAATTGCCGCATTCAGCTTTTCTCCTACTTCCGGAGCACTCATCTCCGGCTGCAGGTCATACGTTGCAACTGCAGGTGACTTTACGAGTACACGTGTCTCATCTTTGTTCGGCTCCTCTACTCCACCGTTGAAGAAGAACGTAACGTGTGCATACTTCTCTGTCTCTGCGATACGAAGCTGCTTCAATCCTTTGTCTGCCAGATATTCACCTAATGTATTCTTCAATACCGGTTTCTCAAATGCGATCAGATTATTCGAAATTGTCTCATCATAATCCTTGAAACATACATAAGTCAGAGGCATTCTTCCGTATCTGCGCTCAAATCCTGTAAAATCATCATCACAGAACGCTCTTGTAATCTCTCTTGCACGGTCAGGACGGAAATTAAAGAAGATCACGGAGTCATTCGCTTTTACTGTTGCAACCGGCTTGCCATCCTCTTCGATCACAGTCGGTACAACGAACTCATCTGTTACATCTTTTGCATAAGAATCTGCCATAGCCTGTACCGGATCCGTTGCTTTTTCACCTTCGCCGTATACGATCGCTGCATAAGCTTTCTCTACACGATCCCAGTTCGTATCACGGTCCATTGCATAGTAACGTCCGGATAACGTAGCAACTTTGCCGACACCGATCTCTGCCATCTTATCGACTAACTCCTGAACATAATCCTTGGCAGATGCAGGAGGTGTATCACGGCCATCCAGGAATGGATGTACATAGACGCGGTCAAGTCCTTCCTTCTTGCACATCTCTAAAATACCATATAAATGCGTATTGTGGCTGTGTACTCCGCCATCGGATAACAAGCCCCAGCAATGCAGATCGGAACCGTTCTTTTTGCAGTTCTCAATTGCTGTTAAAATCGCTTTATTCTCAAAAAACGAACCATCTTCGATGCTTTTTGTAATTAATGTCAAATCCTGATAAATGATACGTCCGGCACCAATATTCATATGTCCGACTTCGGAGTTACCCATCTGACCATCCGGAAGTCCTACTGCCATACCGGAAGCATATCCCTTCTGGAACGGACACTCTGCCATCAGCTTATCCATAACCGGTGTCTTAGCCATGGCAATCGCATTACCTTCTGTCTTATCGCTCAAACCATAGCCATCTAATATCATCAATACCGTTGGTTTCTTACCCATCTCTAACTCTCCTTTACTTCTTTACATTGAAAATACTCACATTTGACCTAATTATATCTTATTTCCCTTTGAAATTCAACTCATAGGAATATAAAATATAAACTCGCTCCCAACGCCCTTTTCACTGAAAGCTTCAATCCTTCCGTGATGAAGCTGTATGATCCACTTTACCATCGAAAGACCGAGTCCCGTCCCATTCGTCGTATTGGAACGGCTCTTATCCTCTCGGTAAAATCTCTGCCAGATCCTTCCGAGATTTTCTTCTGCAATCCCAATTCCATTATCCTTTATGCTGCCCCGTATATCCTCTCCTTCTTTCCGGATCCGTATGTGGATAAATCCTCCTTCTCTTCCATAATATATGGCATTCTCCACAAGATTCATCATCATCCGCATCAAAAGCGTTTCCTCACCACATAGGATCAGATTCTCTTCTATCTCCGTCGTGATGCGGATCTGCTTTTGTGCCGCTGCTTCTTTCAGAGTATCTGCCACCATCTCCACCATAAAACCAAAGTCGAATTCCTGCATCTGAAAATACTCTCCTCCGCGCTCACATCGCGAAATCGTCAAAAGCTGCGTGATCAGCTGAATCATTTTATCCGCCTGATTCATGATGATCTGAATTTCCTTTTTTTCCACATCCGTCCGGCATTCTTCCAGAAGATATTCACATTGTGAACGAATAACCGCCAAAGGCGTCCGAATCTCATGCGATACGTCAGAAGAAAACTGCTTTTCCGCTTCAAATGATTCTTCCAGCCGGTCAAACATCTGATTAAACTCAACCGTCAGCCGGTACATCTCATCCCGTGCCTTTGGAACCGTCAGCCGCCTGGAAAGGTCTTCTCCCTTGGAAATCTCACCTGCCTCCCGGCAGATCGTATCGACCGGATTTAATGCGGCGGAAAGCATCCGATATCCCACTCCCGCAATAAACAGGATCATAGCGACAAATGCAATGCCGACAGCAGCCGTCACTCTCCCGGCAATCCGCTCAAATCCATAGACATTCGAAACCGCACGGATCCACAGCACCTTTCCATTTCCATAATCATATGCTTTGTCATATACAAGCCAGGATTGACCTTCTTCTTCAATCTCCTGATACATATTGTCTTTGAGTTCCGTCTGAATCGGGAACTTGCTCGGAATGCTTCCCGTAACCGGACTTCCGTCTTCCCCATAGACGGATATGATCACTCCATCATTATAAAACTCAATCTCTTCCGGAATCGTATATTTATCGCCCCTGATCTTAATCTTTCCATAAAATGCATTAACCTTTCCCTGCAATTCCTCTTCTGCTGCATTCGTCTCAACATTCTTAATATAAAAGATCATCCCGAACAAAACAACAAGCAGCACGACCGCAATGCATCCGGTATATAAAATTGTTATCTTCCTTTTAATCGACTGATTCTTCACTCATTATCCCCTTATCACATATCCGGCACCGCGTACCGTCTGGATCAGCTTCACCTCTTGCCCGTGATCGATTTTTCTTCTCAGATACCGGATATAAACATCCACAATATTGGAACCGCCTTCAAAATCATATCCCCAGACCCGCTCCTGGATCTGCTCTCTCGACAATACCATATTCTTATTCCGAAGCATATACTCCAAAAGCATATATTCCTTACCGGACAACTCGACCGGCTTATCGCCGCGCGTCACGGTCTTTGTATTCGTATCCATCTTCAGATCTCCTGCCGTCAATTCATTCGACACATACACCGGCTTTCTTCTCATAACCGCTCTCAGCCTTGCAAGCAGCTCCTCAAACGAAAACGGCTTAATCAGATAATCATCCGCTCCATAGTCCAATCCCCTCACGCGGTCTTCAATCGAATCGCGTGCAGTCAGCATCAGAACCGGCGTGTGATCTCCCCGCCTTCTCATATTCTTCAGAATATCAAATCCTTCTTTTCCCGGAAGCATTCCATCCAAAATGACCGCATCATAATCCGTCAATTCAATATAATCTTCCGCATCCAGTCCATTTCCGCAATCATCGATCACATACTTTTCTTTTTGCAGTCTTTTTTTTATGATCTGACGAAGATCAGACTCATCTTCCACTAATAAAATTCTCATTTGCCCACCCTTTTTTATTTTTTTCATTTTATTCTCATTTTTTCTGTATATAATAACTATATAATCAAAAAAACAGAAACGCAAGGAGGAAACAACATGAAAAAACAAAGATTATTAACCCTTATCCTTTTATCCATATTTCTATTCACTATGCTCACCGGATGCACATCCGACAATGACCAGACAACCGAACGCACACAATCCGTAAATGTCGAAGATCAGTCTTCCGACACTCTGACGACAGACGGCGACTGGGATGACGACCAGGAAGAAAGCGATCAAATTTCTTCCGCAGATCTTCTGAGCAAAGACAAGATCCGCTCTATCGCAGAAACACGTGTGCCGAATCTAAAGGGAATCGACCTGCAGATGAAACTGGATTCTGATGACGGCATCAAAGTCTACGAAGTCGATGCCAGAACATCTGACACCGAATACGAATTCGAGATCAACGCAGTAAACGGCGATATTCTTTCTTATGGTCAGGAACTCATCCATCCAAAAGCACAGACCTCTGCTTCCTCAGATATCATCTCTGAGACAAAGGTCCGCTCCATCGTCGAAAAATACACCGCAGAATTAAAGGATAAAGACATGATCATCGAACGGGACACCGACGACGGCATCAAAGTATACGAAGTCGATGCAAGAACATCCACACATGAATACGAATATAAAATTGATGCCTACAGCGGCGAAGTCATCTCTTATGATGAAGAAATGCTGAATAAATAATATAACGGTATCATTTTCCGGAGATTCATAATGATAAAAGATGCCAAAAGCTCCAGAAGGAATGATGACAGGAAAAAGAATGGGATGCTTTCCTTACAAAGCATCCCATTCATCAATCATTATAAAAACTTGAAGGCATCTTTCAGTCCCAGCCACTTCTGATCTTTATCGCTTAGATTGAGTTTCACGCCATCTACGCTATAACCTTCAGCACTTGCTGTTCCTTTGTACTCTCCTTCTACTCTCGGCCACTCAATACCGATTTCCGGATCGTTCCATGCCATGCCTCCCTCATCATTGGGATGATAGAAGTCATCACACTTATAACAAAACTCTGCCGTATCACTCAATACCAGAAATCCATGTGCAAATCCTCTCGGAATGAGAAACTGTTTCTTGTTTTCTTCGGTCAATTCAATGCCGTACCATTTACCATATGTATCGCTTCCACTCCTCAGATCCACAGCCACATCAAACACAGAACCTTTGATGACTCTGACCAGTTTTGTCTGCGGGAAGTTCTTCTGAAAATGCAGCCCGCGAAGTACGCCTTTTGTGCTCATGGACTGATTGTCCTGAACAAAGATGATGTTAATTCCGTTTTCATCCATATCACATTGATTGTAGGTTTCCATAAAATAACCACGGGTATCTCCATGAATGGCAGGAGTGATTACACAAAGTCCTTCAATACCACCTACATTCTTTTCAACATTTATCTGTCCCATTTTTATCCCTCAAAATCTATACTTCATCTGACAATTTTTTCATTTATAGCTTTGCATCCTTCAAATACCGACTAACTGCATCCTGCCATGTGGGTAACGGTTCAAATCCATTCTCGGTCAGCTTGCCCTTATCCAATCTGCTGTTGAACGGACGAGCAGCTTTGCTCAATCCATATTCCTCTGTGGTTACCGGAATTACCTTTGTTTTCAATCCATACTGCCGATAAAATTCACAGCAGAAGTCATACCAACTAATATATCCCGTTTTACATCCGGCACTCTCATCAGTGACTTCCGAATTGGTCGCATGATAATAACCGTATTTCTCAGTCTCACACATATCCACCAATAGCCGAGCCAAATCGGAAGTATAGGTCGGCGTACCAATCTGGTCATTGACCACCCGCACTTCGTCATGTGCTTTTCCCACGTTAATCATGGTTTTTATGAAATTCTTTCCGTTTAAACCGAACACCCAGGCAATACGGACAATGAAATATTTCTCCAGTGTCTGACTGACTGCCAGCTCGCCTTCCAGCTTGGTCTGACCGTACACATTCAAAGGCTTGTATTCCTTACAGTCCGACTGCCAAGGTTCGATGCCCTGACCATCAAACACATAATCCGTGGACAGATAGAGCATTTTACAGTCGATGATTTTGCAGACATCGGCAATATTCTGTGTTCCGCCTGCATTGACTGCACGAACTTTTTCCACTTTATCATCGTCTTCCGCCGGATCCACTGCTGTCCATGCCGCACAGTGAATGACTGCATCCGGATTTACCTCTGAAATTACTTTCTCAACAGCATCCCTATCGATAATATCCAATTCAACATAGGGCATCGTTGTCACTGCAGAACCATCCGCAACGCCGGTATAACTCGCGGCAATATCAGAGCCAACGCCCTGATGGCCTCTTTTATATATTTCATTCATCACGTCATGGCCCAGCTGACCATTGACGCCTGTAACAAAAAATTTCATTCTTCTTACATTCCTTCAAATTTCTGTCTTCGCCTTATACATCGCTTCGTAATACTTCTGATAGTCACCAGATGTTACCTTATTCATCCAGTCCTCATGTTCCAGATACCAGTCGATAGTCAGCACAATTCCCTTCTCAAATGGAGTCTCCGGATACCAGCCAAGGTCATTCTTGATTTTAGTGGGATCGATACCATAACGTCGATCGTGACCCAGACGATCTTCCACGTGCTTAATCAGCTCTTCAGAGATACCCTCGTCCTGCAGGCGGTCATGAAGCTGCCCGATGATGGTCTTTACGATAAAAATGTTCGAACGCTCGTTGTGTCCGCCTACGTTATAGACCTCGCCAATTTTTCCGTTATTAGCAACCATGTCAATCGCCTTACAATGATCCTCCACATACAGCCAATCACGAATCTGCATCCCATCACCATATACCGGGAGCTGTTTGTGATGCTTCGCGTTGTTGATCATCAGAGGAATCAGCTTCTCCGGAAACTGATACGGACCATAATTGTTAGAGCAGCGGGTGATGTTCACTGGCATTCCGTATGTATCGTGGAATGCTTTTACAAAATGGTCTGCACTTGCTTTCGAAGAAGAATATGGACTGTGAGGATCCATTGGAGTAGTCTCCATAAAGTATCCCTCCGCGCCCAGTGCACCATACACTTCGTCTGTGGACACCTGCAGATACTTCTTTCCCTCTTTCCATGTCTTATTAGAAGGGTCGTACCACGCTTCTTTTGCTCTCTGGAGCAGGTTGACAGTACCCATCACGTTGGTCTGGACAACAACCTCAGGATTGACAATGCTTCGATCCACATGAGACTCTGCCGCAAAATTAATTACATAATCAAAATCATATTTTTTAAACAAAGAAGCTGTCAGTTCTTTATCACAAATATCTCCCTGAACGAACACATGACGAGGATCACGCTCTATCCCCTTGAGATTTTCCGGATTTCCTGCATAGGTCAACTTATCCAAATTGACAAGAAGAATATCATCATACTTTTTCAGCATGTAATAAACAAAATTAGAACCAATAAATCCGGCACAGCCGGTAATCAAATATTTCTTCACTTTAATGTACTCCTCTGTTTTTTATATTTCTGTCTCCGTCATTGCCTCTGTTTCATGCAGCACATCCAGATATTTTCCATCCAAAACATCCTTCAGGTACTGGCCATACTGATTTTTCTTCAGAATTTCATAAACTGCCAGTACATCTTCTTTCGAAATCCAACCGTTCAAGTATGCAATTTCCTCAAGGCAGGCGACTTTGCGGTGCTGGTGTTGCTCCACTGTCTTAACAAAATTAGTCGCATCAACCAGACTCTCATGCGTACCGGTGTCGAGCCAGGTAAAGCCCTGTCCAAGTAATTCCACATTCAGTGAACCGTCCTCCAGATAGATACGATTCAAATCTGTAATCTCCAATTCGCCTCTTGCAGACACTTTCAAATTCTTTGCATATTCCACGACTCTATTGTCATAAAAATACAATCCGGTCACACAATAATTACTCTTCGGATGTTCCGGCTTTTCTTCAATAGACACCGCTTCTCCATTCTTATCAAACTCCACAATACCGAAACGTTCCGGATCATCTACATAATATCCAAACACTGTAGCACCCTTACCAGACTCCGCATTCTTCACGGCAGCCTTTAAGCGTTTCTTCAATCCGTGACCAGCGAAGATATTGTCACCAAGAACCATCGCCACATTATTATTGCCTATGAAATCTGCGCCAATAATAAATGCCTGTGCCAGTCCGTCGGGAGATGGCTGAACAGCATAAGTCAGATTTACACCAAACTGATGCCCATCACCCAACAAATCTTTGAAACGAGGAGTATCCTGCGGTGTGGAAATAATCAAAATATCCCGAATGCCTGCATTCATCAGAACAGACATAGGATAATAAATCATTGGTTTATCATATACAGGAAGCAGCTGCTTCGATGTCACTTTTGTTAATGGATATAATCTTGTACCGGAACCTCCGGCAAGGATAATGCCTTTCATATACTTTTCTTCCCCTTACTTTTTGTTGTTTTTTAAGGTCTTCAATTGCCGCATCACCTGACAAATATCATTGACACTATTAAATGTCAAATTCGGTTTTATCTTTCCCTGTGCAATATCTTCTTTTGTGGCCTCACCGGTTAATACACAGATTGCAGTCACACCTGCATTTAAACCAGTTGCAATATCTGTATAAAGTCTATCTCCAATTACAACGGTCTCTTCTGAAGTGTAACCATATTTTTCCTTGACAATGTTGACCATCGTAGCTTCCGGTTTTCCAATATAGATAGGGACTCTATCTGTAGCCGCTGTTAACATGCTGCAAATAGAACCACAATCCGGAATATATCCAAAATTTACAGGACAACGCAAATCCGGATTTGTTGCAATAAAAGGAAGTCCTCTGTTCAACAATTCACAAGTATTGCGAAGTTTTTCACTTGTCAGCTCCGTATCAAATCCTACAACAATAATGTCAATATGATCTTCCACATTTTCCGTGGTAAATATATCCGCATCTTTTAATTCCTGTACCAATGATTTTGTTCCTTGACAATATACTTTTTTATCCGGATAATTTTTCTTAAGATACAATACCGTAGCTTGTGCCGATGTAAAGAAGTTTTCTCTAGTGCACGTTATTCCTAATTTATTGAGCTTCAAAACATAATCGTTGACAGATTTTGATGAATTATTCGTAATAAAAACATATCTTCCACCCATCTCCTCAATAATTTGAAGCAGTTCTATTGTACCTTCAAATACTCGGTCTTCTTCATAAATCGTGCCATCCATATCAAAGAGAAAAAGCTTTTTATTAAACAATTCAGACGCATAAGTTCCCCACACATCCTTTCGTACACCATATTCCATTTCTTATTCCTCAGCAAAAAGTTTTTCTGCAGCTGCTAAATCATCATGGTTATCAATTTCTAACCAACGTCCTTTCAGTGGACAAGCCTGAAATTCTACTTCCGAAAGGATATCATTAAGGGCTACTTCACTCCACATTTTCAATTCATGCCTGTCCTCAATGTACTCAGCACATTTATTGAAAAATGCCTTTCCGCCATCTGCAGAAAACTTATATACATCAATTGATGCTCCCAAAGCTTCCTCAGGGGCAATTTGTTTCGAAATGGCAATTAATCTTCCCTCTTTTTCAATCACCTTCATCGATTCCTCAATGTAGGTACCAATATCGGTAACAATCGCATTTTTAGCAGGATAATTGATTAACTCAGTAATAACAGATGCATCATAATAAACGTCCGCATTCATCATCAAAAATTCATTTTCACCAATTGCATCTCTTGCAATGTAAGCTGAATACATATTGTTTGTAGTTGCGTAATCAACACTTTTTATTATTGTTATTTCAGGATAAATGCTATGAACGGTTCGCTCTAAAACAGATGCAAGATATCCAGACACAATCGTAATATCCGTGATAGCATTTTTATGCAGATTGTCAATTTGTTTCATAAGAATTGGTGTTCCATTTACCTGAACCAAGGACTTAGGACGATCATTCGTAATCGGTGCAAGACGCGTACCAAGGCCTGCTGCTAAAATCAGTGCTTTCATTCTTATTCCTCCATTATAATTCTTCTACTAACTGTTTATATACACTTTTCACTCTATCGGCAGACAAGTCAATTTCGTGAAGATAGGTATACCGATTTTTTCTCATAGTCGTCGCTTTTTGCATGCACAAAACAAATGTTTTTTCATCAATTCCCATTGACTTCGGATTGACATCAACATCAAATCTTTTTAAATATTCCATAACCTCATCTTGTGGATGACCAATTAATTTCAAAACAGCCATTGTTCCCAATGCAACCTGCAGTCCATGTAAATTCTTCTTTTCGCTATAAAAGTCAAGTGCATGGCTGAACAAATGCTCTGAACCACTAACCGGACGGCTGCTCCCTGCAAAATCCATAGCAATACCGGAGAGGACAAGAGAATTTACCAGAACCTCAATAAATTCCGGACAAATCGTATCATATTGGGTTTTCATCAGTGCATCAAGAGAATTTCTGGACATCAGGTAAGCATATCCATTCATCTCGTCCTTGCCACGAGATACAGCAAACTCCCAATCAAGCAAAGCCATATAATTAGAAATTGTATCTCCGATACCGGCTCTGATATTTTGAATAGGACCATTCACAATGATTTCTGTATCAATTAAAATCATTGATGGCATTGCAGCTCCAAGGCTTTTCGGTTTCTCATCTTTTCTCTTCAGAACCGCTATTGGAGATGCCAATCCATCATTTGCTGCGGTTGTAGGAATGGAAAGAAATGGTGTCTTAGATATATATGCCGCATACTTGCACACATCCAGAACTTTTCCTCCGCCTAATCCCACAATGCAGTTCACATCTGTAGCAATACACCGTTCTGCAATATTCATCGCATATTCGATGGTATTATAATTGCACATTTCCTCCTTTAACTGACCGACCGACTCAATTTGTTTTCTCACTTGTGCCCCATAAAGGTTATCAACAAACGGGTCAGCAACATAAAGCACTTTCCCCGTAATTTCATTATTGTGCAATGCCATTTTCACGAGGTTTACAGCTCCACGGCAAACCTTTAAATAATTTGATTTCACTTTTCCAACCCTTTCATCTTTTTGTTGCATAAAAATATCTATGTACCATTACATATATCGACCGATCATCTCTCTGAGTACAATCTCCGTTGCATGACCTGCTCGCGGTGTGTATTTTTTCTTAAAGAACTTTACTTTCTCAGATGCTTCCTCAAAGTTCATGGTTTTGATATGACGTATTACATCATCTTCTGTTCTGTCAATTTTACATGGCAATTCATTCAAATCCATATAAAATCCTCTATGCTTTTCATACTCTTCCAAATCATAAGCAAAGCACAATTCTGGTCTTTCAAGAATTCCAAAATCAAAAAATGCACTCGAATAATCAGAGATCATAATATCGCTGATTACATATAATTCACTTAATTGCTTATACTTTGACATCTCTCGAACAAATGCGTTTTCTTTTATATTCATATTTTTTACAACCTGATAATGCGATCGAAACAGAAGCACATACTCATCACTCAACTCTTTTTCCCATTTAGCCAAATCCATTGGCGGATTAAAATAACAGGCATTTGCAGAATCTCTTTTGTACTCTCTGTAAGTTGGCATATAAAGGAGCACCTTTTTATCTGCCGGGATATGCAAACTCATCTTGATTCTTTTGATGTCCTCTGCCGTATATTTGAATAAAATATCATTTCTTGGCAAATCACTTATGATAACATTTTCTTTTGGAGCATGAAAAACTCTTGAAAAGATTTCTTGGTCATAACTGCTTTGTGAGCAAATCAAATCAAATTTTTCGGGTTTTTGAACCTTCTTCTTTCCGGCATTTTCATTTTCTTCCCCATAAATCTTCTTTATAGGAGTTCCGTGCCAAGTATTTATGCAGATTGTCTTATTCTTTTTAAAATTCAATCCTCTTTCGACTGAAACATTTGTAATCCAGAATTTCGATGACAATGCCTGTACAAAATACTCAAGTGTGTCAATTTTAACCTTATGAGCATCATTCGGTATGTTAATATCTGTATTTATAAATGCCCAAACAAATTTGTAATCCTTGAATTCTTCCATTTCTATCATTTTTTCATATAAACTTTGTGGACTATCATCATATTTTTTCCCACCAAACGACACAAACAATATTTTTTTATTATCAATAGGAATAAACAATCCAAAAATTTTAAACACTAAACTTCCCAGAAAATGATACGTTTTAAAAACAGTCGGATTATACTTTATAAAATCTATAATTTTTTGTTTCATAATAACCTCCTGATTTTATCTCCTTCTTAATTTCAACGTTCCTAAAGCCATATTTATCAAATACTTCAAATCATCGTATAACAAAATTCTTGCAAAAAGCGTGATCGTAACGATATACAATATAAAGCCAATTATAGATTCCATAAAAAATCCAAGTACAATGAAAGCTGAGATAGAAGCACCCAAATACAGTGCCTCGTTCATTCTGATCTTTAATTCCGGAAAATCTCTCAGACAAAGAATCAGCCATATCAGTGCAGATGCCAAAGTTCCAAATGCAAAAGTTTCTTTACACGGCTTAATTACATAGAAAAGAGCATTCAGAACAATCCCGATAATCACAACCAGTACAAGCCTCCTAAAGTATTCATTCTGTCTTTTTTGAGCTTTATATATATTTACATAAATTCCTTTTATCACCACATAACAAATCTGTGCTGAAAAAAGAATAAACATAACATCGCATGCTTCCATATACTTATCCAAGAAAAATCTCATAATGAATTTTGCTCCAAACGCACACGAAACAACGTATGATGCAAAAATTAAAACGCAGTTTCTCATTTTCAGAATTTCCTTAATATCTGTATTTTTACAGAAATAGTTATAAAATGTCACCGTAATCGGGGTCAACGCAACATTGATAAAACTTTCGGTACTTACTGCAAAAGAATACTGTGCAAAATCCAGAGTCGACATTAGTCCTTTCACAAACCAACGATCTATGGAAGTCAACATGACTGATGAAAAATTCCCCAGAGTCAAAGGAAAACCTGTGGATATATTTTTCTTCAACTCACCAAATGAAAAATATTTTGGGGTTTTCCTACTTGGAAGTTTGTTCTTTAAATATATTTCCAACAATATCCAAAGAATCAAATCCCAGGCGACATATCCAAACAAAAAAACTCTATAATTGTCTGTTCTAATAACAAATAATGCGATTACATTGATAATAAATGTAATAATTGCCGTTACATTCATAATTCTCCCGTATTTGCCAAACTCACCTATGGCCTGAAACAACAGTTTGAAATATGCCACCAGGTTCACCGGAAGAATTGCCAATGCAAATGCAAGAAACACTGCATCTTTCAAAAAGGCAGCTATAACAACTGTGACTGCTGTAACAATGATTTGGAAAATGCGAAGTGTATATAAATTTGTCTGTAAATCGTCACCACTTATTTCGTTGATTGTCTTTCCGCCATATTTCAGATACATACCATCTTCATATCCGAAATGCAGCACACCTATATATGTAATATACAGTTGAAATGTCTTAATTTCTGAATAAGATTCAACTGATAAATATTTAGGAAGAATAAAATTTGTCAGAAGGCTAAACATCAAAGTCAAAACATTAGCCATCAGAACTTTTATCATTCCTGATTTTAAGGATTTAGCCATAGTATTATCTTCTTCCTATCTTAATCTTAAATATAAAAACAAAAACCATGTAAAATATTAAAATATTTACGTACCAACCAACACCCATCAGTGCAAAGAAATAGTCTGTAAAAAAATGAAACACAACTGTATAAAGGAAACAGGAATAAAGCAGAAAGCTAAACACCGAATTAACCTTCCATACTCTTTTTGTTTTCAAAGTCCGATACCATTTTGAGAAGATATATCCATATAGTGCCGGGAAAAAAAGGACTCCAATCATTCCATAGTCATTGTAGTAATTTCTAAATCCTGTATACACGTTTCCAATATATACACCTGTACTGGCACTTCGATATTCATGCTGAACAACTGTTTTAACGCCGTCAAATAGTCCAAACTTCTTTAGCGAATTAACCAGAGCTGCAAATGTCTCATATCCTTTTGAGGACGGATTTTCCAAATACATATCAAATAATTGTAAAGAACCACCAAAATAGTTGGTCACATAAGCAATCACTCCATTGCTTTCCTGAAGCTTTCCAATAAAAAACTTCACATAATAAAATCCGATACAAATCAATATAAAAAACGCACAAATTCTAACAGCTGTTTTAAAATTGATTCGTGCTTTCCAGTCATATACAATCTGAAAAAAGAAAAACAAATCAAAAATCAGAGCAATAATTAATGCAACTAATTGGATTCTGTATCCCTGAAGAATAACTTGAAACGCATAAATTGCAACGGGTATGAGATACATTATCTTGTTAATAATTGAACTTTTATTTTCAGGATTCACAACACGTTCTGCAAAAAATGCCACATAAATGTAGGCTAATGGTTTTGTAATACGCAATCCCAAATTTACAATCATACTGTAACCAACGTCCAAACTATCGTTACCAAGATTTGATCTAAAATTGTAAAACAAATTTCCCCACGAAACCATATTCACACTTGCAATTCGTACAATATCTCGATAGAGTAAAAGAATCATGCAAACATCAAATATGATTACTATTAATAATTTCCATTTTTCCTCTCCACGCTGAATCACCTCCAAAAGGTTATTCCTTACACCAACCGTAATTGCACTTTTCTTTCCAACTCTTTTTCCCATATAGCACCCGCACATAAATGCAATCATTCCAAGAAATAGAATGAGTATTGTTTTTAAGTGCAAGTCTACTTCCCAAGTTACCACATTATAGAGGCAACAAACCGCGGACAACAAATAACCTGCAAGAAATATAAGAGTTAAGTTGAAATAATCTCCTCTGCTCAACTTTATACTGAGAAGAACTATACAAAGGAGCAAAAATATATACAACAGAATTACCACTGTTTTTCCTCCATTGAGTTACTTTGCTATTATTGATAGAAGTACTTTCTTAATCATGAAATCAAAATTCAAAATCAATTTTGCCGCTGCATTAAAAGCAGGTGATTGCATCGAATAAGTATCAATATAATACATTCGCGATTCATAGAAGCATTTCATATCGAAAAGCTTGTTTTTATATTTCACCAATCTTTTGTTTTTTTCGCGATGATCATGTTTGATATAGAAATCCGTCAAGACCGCATTTTTCTTATCTATTTTTTCCAGTCTTTTTGCCAGAATTGATTCTTCGTAATATAAAAAAGTGTGTTCATCTAAATAACCCACTGCCCGAATATTTTCCAAGCGAATCATGAAGAAACAGCCTTGAACAACATCTACATATGTTATTTCATCGCTGCAATCTTCTTTTTTCAGGAATTGTGGTTTCACAAAAAATTTTCCAAGTATCGTTGCATCAAACATCATATATTGGGGTGTCATAAATTTCCATGCACATTCATTGGGTTCCCGCACAGCTCCATTAAATATTGTTTTTACGGTGACGGCTCCAATGTCATTGTTCCCTTCTAAACAAGCATACATTTCATATAAAATTTGTGCCTCCGGAACTTCGATATCCGGGTTCATAATCAGCACGGTGTCAACATCTAATCTTTCTGCTGCACGAATTCCGATATTATTTCCCGCCGCATAACCCTTATTAGATTTTGAAAACTCAAGATAGACATTTTCGACGTTTCCAAATTCCTTATCTAATACTTCCTGTGAATGATCTGTCGAACAGTTATCTACAACAACAATCTTTGCTCCCATTTTTAGATCAAGAATATTTTTTGTTGCGGCAATCGAAAGTTCACTGCTGTTATAATTCAGTATTATCACCGCAAGTTTATCTAGTGTTTTTATCATTTCTCGTTTTTCCAATCTTTAGAATGTCATTATATATACCAACCAGTTTGTTACTATGATTTTGCATCGAGAATCGTTCTCTATCTAAATTATTGAGAAAAGTTATGCTCAATTTCTCGATATATTTATCATCGCTTAACGCTTTAAGACATTTTGTTAAGCTTCTCGAGTCTCCAATTGTATACAAAAGCCCATCTACCTTATCTTTGATGTACTCACTTGCTGCACACTCCGCTGGAACAACACATGGAATACCATATTGCTGCATTTCAACAACTGTAAGTCCCATCGTTTCGTACCATTTGGATGAAATAACTAATCCTCTTGCTTTATGGAGATATTCCATCATTTCATTATGATTTTTCCATCCAACAAACGAAATCTCCGGATATTTTTCCTTATATTCCTTTTTTAATGGACCTTCTCCAATTACTATTCCCGGTATCCTCGCAGCAGTTATTGCTTCACAAAAGACATCAATTCCCTTTTCTGCTGAAATTCGTCCAACAAAAAGATAGTTTTCATTCTTTTCCACTTGAACTCTTTCTTTTTTTTCAATTTCAACGAAGTTTGTCAAGTCATAGCACTTATTTCGGTAGTTTCCACTTAAACTCAGTCTATCCTTGCTGAAGCCCGTAATATATATCACATTTGGCTTTACTTGTTTAAGAACTCGGTTTTGAATTATTTGTCTGATATTCCTATACCACTTTTGCAAATAATTTCTTTTGTCGCAGTCACAAAAATAGCATCTTGCAGATCCCGGCTTCAAATCGCAAATTTTATTCTGTCGATAGTTAAACAGTCCACCATTTTGACAAATGCTAAAGTATTCATGTAATGTGACAACCATTTCGAAGCCACTATCATAAACTGCTCTCACAACAGAACTTGATAGTGATTTTGTCCACCCATGTATGTGCACAATCGTGCTTTCTCTATCCAACTCATTTAAGCACTTTCTTAGTTCCTTATATGCCTTGCTATTCCATATCCCATGATAGAGAGCCTTCGGGCTTTTCGTAAATGCAATATGTTTTTCATTTAGACAGATTGTTTTAATATCAGATGATAATAGTTCTTCTCCAACCGGGCCAATCGCTGCAAAAAAAATGACATTATACCCTTTTCTTTGCATTTCTAAAGCTTCACCAAAAGCAATTTTTGCTGCACCCCCAGACAAATACGACTGGTCATAAATATATACTACATTTTTTAGCATCGTTTCTACTCCGACTTATGCTTCTTTTTTATTCGCATAAAATTCCTCAATTAATTTCATATCATCTGCAGCAAAAAATCTTTGTCCTCGGTTTGCAACATCTCGATTCATAACGATATCACTCACAAGACAAAGCCTTCCAAACATATAGCATTCCAATAATACATTTGTAAATCCTTCCATTTTTGATGGAAGAATAATCAAATCTGCACTTTTATAAATTCCCTCTACATCACTTGTAAACGGTAAAAATTCAATTTGACTCTTTTTTATCTCATCTTTAACCATTTGTTTTAAATAAGATAAATACTCTAAATCTTCTTGCTTTCCAACGAAAGTCACCTTATATTCTTCGCTGTCTAACATTTCAAGAGCCTTTAACACAAGTTCCTGATTCTTCACTCTCACAATTCTCGCCGGTACAACGATATGAAATCTATCATTTTGTGGAAGGTCCATTTGGGAATGCACTTGTATGCCATTAGGAATATAAGATGTTTCTATGTTATGATCGGCATAAAAACGCTTAGCATCCAGAGAATTACACACAATTTTGTCCACTTTTCTGAAGAAAAACGAATAGCGAAGAAACTTCAGTTTTCCTCTGTTTCCAGATTCTCTTTCACTGAAAATAACTTTTGCATTGTATTTTTTATATAAATAGCTACCGCTTAATTCTATACCGCTATAAGCCAAAACAATGTCCGGTTTTTCTTCTGTCAAAATCTTCTCCATCTGTTTCTTATATGAATCTGAAACTTTTAATTTCAAAAAGACATTTTTCGGAATAGAAATATTTTTTAAAAAATAGAACTTAACTTGTGGATTTTCTCCTACAAATTTTTCTACAGCAGAGCTATCCTTATTTCCAGTATTTGCCCCAGAAACAACTGCTACAATATTAAAGTTCTTTTTATCAATTCTTGAAACAAGTTCTCTGAACTGCTTTTCTGCTCCGCCATAAAACAGTTCGGAAAATGTTATTAATACTTTTTTCATCTATTTCCTGCCTTTTTTAATATGCTATACATTTCCTTCGCTGATTTTTTCCAATCGAATTTATCTAATTGGGCTCGACCTCTATCAATCAAATCTTTTCTTTTTTTCTCGTCAATCAGCAACTTTTCCATCTCTGTACTTATTTCATCAATACTATATGAGTCAATCAACACAGCTCCATTCCCTGCTACTTCTGGAAGCGAGGTTACATTAGATGTGATTACCGGCGTTCCATTTATATACGCTTCCAAAATCGGTATTCCAAAGCCTTCAGAAAATGTTGGGAACACAAACATTGTACTATTTTTATACAGACTATTTTTTTCTTCGTCACTTACATATTCCAAAACAATAATATTTGTAATTTCATTTTCTTTTATATAGGCATATTCTTTTGATTCTTCGTACCCTCTAAAGCCAAACAGAACCAGCTGATATTTATCTCTTAATTCCTCATTTAGTTTTTTGTACGCTTTTATCAGCCCCATTGAATTTTTCCTTGATTCCAAAGAACCAAATCCTAAAATATATGGCTTTTCAATTTTGTGTTTTTCAAAAAAAACCTGTTCTTCGGTCGGAGGTAGGCTACTTGCTTCAAAGTCTGTACTGTTATAAACGATTCGGATTTTATCTCTGGTTAACGGAAAGCACTCACATATATCCTTTTTTGCATAGTTAGATATTGTTACAATCTCTTTTGCCCTTTTTACTGCCAACGGAACAACCGTCCTTCTATAAATCAATCCAGCCTTCTTATATAGTGAGCTAGCTTCCTTTAACTTCAGAGACATGTAAATTACATCATGTACTGTTACTACCGTTGGGCAGGATACGTTTAACGGTGCAGTATTATATGGACACCAGAGGACATCTATATTATATTTTTTTACGGCTTTGGGCAAAACAAGCTGCTCCCATTTGAAATAATTTGCTGATCCACAGTTCACAATTTCAAAATCTTTTTCTTTAAATATTTCAGTCAGCTCTGTGTCTAATTTTTCCGGAACGAAAATAGTAATTGTGGCATCATCTACTTCTAGATTTTTTAATATCGAAGTTGCAACGATTCCCATTCCCGTTTTCTTTCCGCACAATAGATTCCCATCAACACCTATTCGCACCGCTATTTCTCCTTACACAATCTGCTTCATTCTTTCCTTTGCTACATCCCATGTAAAGTTTTCTTTTACATAAGAATTACCGTTTCTAGTTAATCTTTCACTCAAGCAGGTATCCGTCATAACACGAACCACTTGATCCGCGAATGCCTGATCATCATCCGCAACCAACCAATCCTGACCGTCAATTGCATTGATGTTTTCCGCTCCAATTGTTGTGGTTACAACTGGAATTCCCATTGCCATTGCTTCAAGATTTTTGGTCTTTATGCCACTTCCGAATGTAAGAGGACAAACAAATACCTGGCATTTTCCAATTTCAGTTCTTACATCTTCTACTCTTCCAGTAAAGATAACTGAATCATTTCCTTTTGCGGATTTCTTAAGCTGATCTGTTATTCCTCCACCAACAACGATAAATTTGGCATCTGGTACCTTCTCTTGTATTAACGGAAAAATATCTCTAATAAAGTGAATTGCACCTGCTTCATTATGGGCCACACTCATTGCACCTAAAAAAGCAATCGTATGCTGATTCTTTTCTTGTTTATCAAAGAACTCTCCATAATACTCAACATCAACACCCAATGGAACTGCGACTGCTCGATCAAAATTCAACTCATTATTAAGGATTTTTGCTTCTCGATCTGCCACAAAAACTGTCTTGTTATAGGTTTTAGCAATATTCCTTTCATATTTCTTCAATAATGATACTTCCGATTTTAGTATTGCCGTTTTTATTCCGCTTGAAGAGAGAATCTTCTGTACATTTTTAGGCAAAGAATACAAATACGCTCCATATGGATTAATCGATGCCATATCTTGCGATAATTGACGCTCATAACGAATTGACAGCATATCATCTAAATCAGCAATCTTATAGCCCTGATATTCTTGCGCATATTCAGTCATGCGTACCATATCTGCAATTACAACATCCGGCTTAATCTCATCCAAGACTTCCTTGATGCGAACTGCATTTAAAGAATCCCAAAACAGAGAAACCTGCATTGGCCATTTTCTTTGGCAAAATGTTTTCAACATCAGATTTTTTATTTTTTTCTTTGCCAAAACATTTGGCAGTACTATGACATCATTGATGAAATCCGGCTTTTTATTCGGATCATCGCCTTCCTCTAAATACGAAATAACTGTAATATCATACCCATATATTTCATGCAAAATTTTACAATAATTGTACATCACATTTTTACGCCCAGAACTAGCCGGAAATGGAAGTCTAGCCGTCAAAAACACCAATCTTTTCATAAGCTCCTCATTTTTTACTATTCAACACCGAACTTTAATCAGTTCTGCATCACCAACAACCAAGCATCTGCCCAGTCCTGCCGGCAAAAACAATGTTTCACCTTTACTGAGCCGCATTGGCTTCTGTTCTGCGTCCATCGTCTGTACTTCTCCATATCCGTTCAGGCACATCAACACCTGAAAAGACGCATCCATGGCAGAAAATGCAAAGACTTTCGTTACTTGTATTCTTTCTGTTTCAAAATATTTACAACGGCAAAGCAGTTCACGAGAGCAACCAGAATAGTATTTCACCATTCTCGGTTTCTGGCTCACATCCGGTGCTACCTTCATGTTCATGACCTGTACAGCTTTATCGAAATGCAGCTCACGCTTTTTTCCATTCTTATCTACACGATCATAGTCATAGACACGATAGGTCACATTGGAACTTTCCTGAATCTCTGCCACAAGGATACCTTTACCGATACCATGCAACGTTCCTGCCGGAACAAAGTAGGTATCGCCCTTGTGGACTGGAACCTTTTGCAGATGCTTATCTAATGTTCCGGTTTCAACCGCTTTCCGAAGAATGTCTTCTGTCACCTCGTATTGAAAACCGTAGATCAAATGCGCACCCTCATCGGCATCAATGACATACCACATCTCGGTCTTGCCATTGTCGCCTTCATGTTCTCTTGCATATTCATCATTGGGATGAACCTGAACAGACAAGTCTTTCTTGGCATCAATAAATTTTACCAGTACAGGCAACTCACCGTTTTCCACTTTTGTTCCGAGGTATTACGGATGTGCTTTCAGCACTTCAACCAGTGTTTTTCCTTTATATGTACCATTTGCCACGAAGCTAGGCCCATCCGGATGAACCGAACACTCCCAGGTTTCAGCCAATGGTGTTAAATCGATTCTTTTACCATATTCTTCCCGAAGTCGAGTACCACCCCATAAATAATCTTTACCCGTCAGAATCAGTTTCATGATTTCCATTACCGTGTCTCCCACTATTTTTATTCCATCGGAAATTTAATCTTATCTGCGACGCTGATTTCTTCACCAAGCTGAACTTCAATCATATCCAGTACTGTAATAGCCTCTACCATGTGCTTGCAGCCTGCTGCAATGGTAATCACATCACCTGTACGCAGAGCCTGCTCCATACCGTCCACGATTGCCTTGCCCTTACCGGAAACAACTGTCCACACTTCTTCACGGTAGTTATGCATATGGTAAGTCATGTGCTCGCCAGCTCTCATGGAAACCTTGACTGTCATAGAACCTGGCTGCACATCAATAACCGTATAAGTACCCCAAGACTTCTCAGCATACATTGCCTCTGTCTCGATTTTCTCTACATAGGGTTTCATGTAGCCGCTGCGCTCTTTATCAGAGATCAGGATACCGTCGCCGCTGGCCGCAATGATCATATCCTTACAGCCCATGCAAAGAATCGGGATATTCAACTCGTTCACCACATTGGTATTTTCGCAGGTTTCATCCAGAATGGCCTTACCCTTGGTCTTATCTGCCATGACTTCAGCCATCATGTTCCAAGTACCGACATCCTTCCAGTCGCCACTGTAGCGCAGAACCTGGATGCTGGACTCTTTCTCGACTACTGCATAGTCAAAGCTGATTTTGGTCAGGGTATCGTATTTGTTGAACAGGTCGCGGTAATCCTCGAAATCGATCATGCTGTGAGCTTTATTCAGCAGATAGCCCAGCTTAAACGCAAAGATACCTGCATTCCACAACGCACTTTGAGCCAGATACTTCTTGGCTGTTTCTATGTCTGGCTTTTCCTTGAATTCCTTAACCTTGCTGACATTTTCGCCACTTTCAGGAATAATATAGCCATATTTCTCACTAGGATAAGTCGGCTCAATGCCCATCAGCGTCAAGTTTGCACCACCCTGCTCTGCCAGTTCCTGCAGAGTCTTTACTGCTTCGTAATAGGTGTTATCCACATAAGGGTCAACCGGACAGACAACAACAGCCTCATTCTCTGCAATCCCCAATTCATCATGGAGATAAGCAGCAGCCAGTGCAATGGCCGGGAACGTATCACGGCGGCAGGGCTCTACACAAATCGATGTCTTTTCACCCAGCTGATTCTTGATGGCACTCGCCTGCGACTTACTGGTCGCAATGGTGATCTTCGCATCAGCATCTGCCGTAGTGATCTGGCGATAGACACGCTGCACCATAGACTCATATCCATCATCGTTCTTGAACAGCTTGATAAACTGTTTACTGCGTACATCATTGGAAAGTGGCCAGAGCCGCTTGCCGGAACCACCGGAAAGTAAAATAATATTCATATTTTTTCTCCTCTATTCTTTACTTCAAGTACTCTTCCGCACTCCTGCGGATTTCTGCTTCCAAAACTTCTGCAGCTTCCTTATCCTCCGCATTGACCGAGATATAAGTTTTGAGCTTCGGCTCAGTACCGGAAGGACGCACCACAATGGAACAGTTACCTTCCAACAGGAATTTCAGCACATCGGACTTTGGCAGACCGTCCAAACCCGGTGCGTAATCCAACAGCTTAATGATCTTCTTACCACCAAACTCCTTGATATCACCACGGAATACCTGCATGATGTTCTGCATGGTGTTGGCTCAGCAGGGTCGCGATCGACAATCCTACATAGCCGGTGCCTGCAACGGCGATCTTATACTTTTTCATTTGATGAACTCCTCCCTTATCTCAATCGATTCCCATGGCATCCGCCAGGTACCCCTTACATCGATCCGTCCCTCCTGAGCACGACCAGCACTGTCTTCAGGATGATCTTCACATCCATCCCGATGTTCCAGTTCATGATGTATTCCCGGTCCAGCCGCACGACTTCCTCAAAATCCGTGATATCGCTCCTCCCGCTCACCTGCCAGATCCCGGTGATCCCCGGCTTTACGGCAAGCCTCGTATAATGGTGCGGTTCATACAGGTCCGTCTCCGTCACTAACGGCGGACGGGTCCCTACGATCGACATGTCGCCTTTTAACACATTGAAGAACTGCGGGAATTCATCCAGGCTCGTCCGCCGAAGGAAATCCCCGATCCCGGTCTTGTGCGTTCCGTCCGGGAGGATGCGGTTCCCGATGACCCGCGGGTCAAAATCCAGCTTGAACATCTTCCCGTCCCCCATCTTGTTCTCCTCCATCAGCTCCGCTTTCCGCTCTTCCGCATCCGGATACATGCTCCGGAACTTATACATCCGGAACTTTTTCCCGTTCTTCCCGACCCGCTCCTGCGAGTAGAAGACCGGTCCCGGCGATGCATGCCGGATCATCGGTGCGGCGAACAGCCAGATGATCCCGGTCAGGATGCATCCGACCAGACCGCCCATGATATCCATCAGACGTTTTGCCATCAGTTCGACCGTGGAGGCACAGTTCATGCTCGTCGTGAGGACGGTATACGTCCCGATCTTTTCCACGAACTGCTTCTTCCCCGGGACATCCGCTACCCTCACAAGGCTCTGATGGACGGTGACCCCTGTCTCCATCAGCCTGCTGACCAGTTCCGCCGGATACGGGACCGCATCCGAAGTGACGACCAGCACTTCATCGATCCATTCCCGGCATACATACGCGGATACGCTTTTTGCATCCGCAACGACCGGGATCCCGGCTATGCTTTTTCCGGTCTGATCCCGGTCGATCACTGCAACGCCGGAAAGCCGGTATCGGGCGTAGTTATGTCCTTTTATATCGGAGACAGTCGTCTGTGCAGCACTGTCATTGGTCACGATGAGCAGGGAACGGGTATCTCCGTCTTTCATCTGCCGCCGCAGGATCCGTTTCCGCAGTTCCCTGGCTGCATAGGACATCCCCGTATAGAGGAGGACCGTCAGGATCAGTGCCAGCCTGGAATACCGCTGTCCCTCCTGCATCAGGAACAGATAGAGGACCGCCAGTGCCCCTACCATGGCGGAATGTTTCAATGTCACGGTAAAGTCCCGGTAAGCCCCTCTCTTTAACACGCCCCGCACCGTCCCGAAACATGCGGTGACGAGTAAGTCGAGCAGTGCAAAGACTACTGCCATGTTCCGGTACAGGACATCCGCATACGCCCGGAACCCGTGCCCGCTAAAGGCATACGCCAGTACGAATGCCGCCTGCAGGCATGCCATATCCAGGATGATAAAGTCCAGATGCTTAAACCATCTGCTGTGATCTTTCCTATACATAATGCTCCCTCTTCCCCTTCGTATCTTTCTCTCTTTCTAACCTATCTTCATCCGTCTGCAGCTTCCAAAAAGAGTTCCATCCCCGTCTGCCGCATCTCTTCCGCTTCTTCTTCAAGACCGCTTTTTTCCAGCAGCCGGTATGCTTCCCCAAGATTTTGCGGTCTCGACTCCGCATTGTGGCAGTCGGAACTTAAGATCTGAATGATCCCGTTCCGGATCATCCTCTTTGCCCTTCCCCTTGTCCATCTGTCCAGAAGATATCCCGCATTCATCTGGATGCAGACATCCGTCTCCAGCAGTTCCGCTAACGTCTTCTTATCCTGGAACTTCAGATAACGCTCCAGATGTGCGATGACCGGTATCAGTCCCCGTACGTTCCGGATCATGCGGACTTCCAGCAGTACGGATGCATCCCATCTCCGGAACGGCAGTTCCAGCAGCAGGTACGGCGAAGAACCGTAACACAATTCTTCCAACCGCGGTTCCGCAGAGATTCCGGGCCGGTATGCCGTCTCTGCCCCCAGGCAGAGTTTCGGTACGGTGATGTCATGGTTTCCCAGATAGTCTGTCAGCTGTTCATACGATGCCTGCCTCCGTTCCAGGAACTGTCCCACCGATTCGGTCGGGTAATAGTGCGGCGTTGCCGCAACCGCCGTGATCCCCTGAGCGTAACTTTCCGCTAACACGGCAGCCGCTTCCACGCAGTCCCGGCATCCGTCATCCATGCCCGGGAGTACATGGCAGTGCAGGTCAGCCCGGTCAATCCCGTTATGCCTTTCCATAACCGTAACCATAGCGGTATCCGCCATATCTCTTATCTTCCGCCGGTGCATCCGTATAGACAAACCCCAGGATGCTGCCATTCACACGTTTGATCTGATTAATTGCCGATGCGATCCCTCTTTTTTCTGCCTTCTCATGTCGGACGACCATCAGATAACCATCTGTCTCTCCCGACAACAGACAGGCATCCACAACGACATTGATCGGTGGACAGTCTAAGATCACGATATCATATTCCTTTTTCATCCTTCCGATCAGGTCCGCCATCCCGCCGGAACTCAGCAGCCTGGTCGGGTCTGCCGGGACCGCCCCGGCCGGGAGCACATGCAGTTTCAGTCCTTCCATGTACCGGATGGCTTCCGATTCTTTACATTCCCCAATCAGCAAATGGGACAATCCTTTCTTCTCTCCGGCATCTTTGATACGTAATCGTGATGCGATGACCGGCATCCGCATGTCGCAGTCAATCAGGAGGACTTTTTTTCCGATCTGAGCATAGGAAAGTGCAAGGTTCAACGTGGTCGTTGACTTCCCTTCCCCTTTCATGGAACTCGTCACAGCGATGCATTTCCCGCCTTCCCCCGGGAGGGAGAAGGACACGTTCGTGCGGAGTGCCGCATAGTCTTCCTGCATCAGGAACGGCGATGTTTCCTTTAAGATCATCCTTTCCTCTTTTTTCCTCTGACGTTCCATCTTCCGTTTACTTTTCCCTCTCATATCCATAGCCTCCCTTCTGGACATTTGCCGATGTCAGGTCATGGATGATGCCCAGCACCGGGATCCCATACCATTCTTCCAGCTTTTCCGCTCCTTTGATGCGGTCATCCATCCATTCCCTCAAAAGGATCACACCGCTAAACAGGATCCCTGCCAGTACCGCCGCGATCAGAGAAAGCTTGATATAATTCGGCGAATAAATATCCGACGGGTATTCCGCTGTATTGATGACCGACATCGAACCGGCCTCCATGATCCTGAAGATCCGGTCGGCGGAGACTTTCTGCAGTGCCTTTGCCAAATCATATGACAGTCCCGCATCCGCTGTGACCACATTTACCTGGATGATCTCCGTATCATCGACCGCTTCGACCGTAACCGCATCTTCAAGGTCTTTATAGGTACAATCCGCCCTTGTCCGCTCAATGGCTTCTTCAACCACGGAACGGCTCTTGATGATCGCCCCATAAGTAGACACCAGGCTCCTCGCAGCCGTAATATCCTGTGAGGATACGGATTCCGTCGGCTGTTCTTTGTTGTTATTGATATATGCGGTAAAGCCTGATTGGTATTTCGGCTGTATGAAGAAGGTGCTCAGTCCGTAAGTTGCAGCACCGACGATCATCATGACCAGCAGGATCTTCCACCAGCGCTTCAGCAGGATGCGTCCTACTTCCAGCAGGTCGATCGTCTCTTCTTCCTCCCGCATGTTCCTCATCTCATCCATCGATCTTACTCTCCCTTCCCTGCCACTCTTTCAGGAAATCTTCATACATCGCTTCCCCTTTTTTCCTTGCTGTGGCCGCATCTTCCAGTGTTTCGTAGCTCCCCAGGTA
>Ga0129309_1000467_pt1 | contig 30772 bp, 27 predicted proteins | sample L1105metagenome_FD_94439 | JGI IMG/M metagenome (GOLD analysis project Ga0129309, IMG submission 94439) | Ring-tailed lemur group fecal microbial communities from Wisconsin, USA - L1105 metagenome | ecosystem: Host-associated > Mammals > Digestive system > Large intestine > Fecal | place: USA...
AGAGCTGAATAAGAAGATCGCATCAGACAAGTCGCTTGGAAAGGGCTTCTGCATTGGACACAGCTATTTCTGCGGACATGACACCTGCACCGATGAATGGCTACATTCCATTGTGGATTTTGACATCCTTCCGATGCTCAGCGAATACTGGTTTGATGACACGGCGGAGCTGCAGCGCTGGGAGAACATCCTTCATGGAGTATTTCAATGACAAAGGATAAGAGTATTCTAATCAATAATATTTATCACATGCTTTCTTATGCCTTTCAGACGCTGAATCAAGAGACCTATGATGTTGTTGCAGTGGAGTCTTTTGATGAGATGTATAATCTGTTGGCTGCAATCCTGGCTAAAGGCATAGGGTTGCAGCTGAAGCAGGGACTCTACAGAGAATACATAAGTCGTCAGGAAGAGCTGCCTGTTATGCGTGGTAAAATAAACATGCCGGGGACGATAAAAAACAAGCTGGCACATGAAAGAGTACTTACCTGTGATTTTGATGAGCTGTCAGAAAACAACACATTAAATCAAATCCTGAAAACGACAGTAATGCTCCTTCTACGAAATGGAAAAGTGCAGGCAAAATACAAGGATGATTTAAAGAAAAAAATGATGTATTTCTCTAACGTTGATGTTATAGAGCCTATGGGGATAAGATGGTCATCTGTTCGCTTTCAACGTAACAATCAAACTTATATAATGTTGGTTAGTATCTGTCAGTTGATTATTGAAGGAATGCTTATCACAACAGATGCAGGTGATTATCGATTAGCATCCTTTGTAGATGAGCAGCGTATGTGCAGGCTGTATGAAAAATTCATTCTGGAATATTACAACAGACATTATCCAGCATTATCCGTCAGTGCATCTCAGATTCCGTGGTCGCTGGATGATGGCGTTGGAACCATGCTTCCGGTTATGCAAAGTGATATTCACCTGCAGCATGGAAATACGGTACTAATCATTGATGCAAAATACTACAGCCACACAACACAGGTCCAGTTTGATAAACATACTCTTCATTCAAATAATTTGTATCAGATTTTTACCTATGTAAAAAACCGCAGCTATCAATTTGAAGAAAAAGAGAATACAGTTTCAGGTATGCTTCTTTATGCGAAGACGGAAGAAGAAATCCAACCGGACAATGTGTATCAGATGCATGGTAGTCAGATAAGTGTTAAGACACTTGATTTGAATTTACCGTTTGCTGAGATTGCTAGTCAAATGGATAGAATTGTGGAGTCACATTTTTCTGGATTAATAAAGGCATATTAAAGCTAAGAATTTATAGAGTACTTTTCAATTGAATTGTTGAAAAGAGAAATAACAAAAAGGAGGCCTCCTATTTGAAAAAGAAAAAAGACGAAGTAACCATCCGTTCCAGTGCAGCGGAATACTTAACCTATGTTGCCTCTGTGGGTGATCAGCAGGACAGTATTGAAATGCGCTATGAGGATGAGAATATATGGCTGACACAGAAGATGATGGCCACGTTGTATGGCGTGGATGTTCGTACAATTAATGAGCATATTAAGAAGATTTATTCCGATTCAGAACTTGAGGAAGAGGCAACTATCCGGAATTTCCGGATAGTTCAAACCGAAGGTTCACGTCAGGTGACTCGTGATACGAAGCATTATAATCTTCAAATGATTATTGCGGTTGGATTCAAGGTGAATAATGAGCGTGCAGTGCAGTTTCGTAAGTGGGCCAATGGCATTGTGAAGGATTACACCATCAAAGGATGGGTCATGGACGATGAACGTCTGAAAAATGGTGGATCCGTACTTACAGTGGAATACTTCGACCGTTTGCTTGAGCAGATTCGAGAAATCCGCCTGTCTGAGCGTAGATTTTATCAGAAGATAACGGATATCTATGCTACAGCTCTTGATTATGACCGAACAGCAAAAACAACAAAGCAGTTCTTTGCAAAGGTCCAAAACAAGATGCATTATGCAGTTCATGGACATACAGCAGCGGAGTTGATTTATGAGCGGGCTGATGCAGATAAGCCGCATATGGGATTAACCACTTGGGCAGCAGCACCGGAAGGAAAGATTGTAAAAAGTGATGTGAGTGTTGCAAAGAATTATCTTTCAGAGAAGGAAATGCGTTCACTGGAGCGTATTGTATCTGCTTATCTGGATTTGGCAGAGGATCGTGCAGAACGTCATATTCCGATGACAATGGAGGATTGGTCAAAGCGTTTGGATCTATTTCTGATGGCTGATGACAGAGAGGTTCTTCAGGATGCAGGTAAAATCACTGCTGAGATTGCTAAAGCAAAAGCTGAAACTGAATTTGAAAAATATCGTGTTATTCAGGATAGGCTGTTTATGTCTGATTTTGATAAGTACATACTGGAACTGGAAGAGAATGCGAAGAAGTAGCAGCATCGCCATTAAAATTTTCAGCTTGTCAAGGTCGAGTGCATGGGAGTTGGGGCATCAGTCGGGGCGAAAAATAGCTGTTGACCTATTCTCTGCACGAAGAACAGACGAGGTTGAGGCGATGGTAGTTCTTCGCTAAATTTGATTTTTTTGCTACAGAATTTGTTGATGTGTTTCCGCAAACAAACGGAGATATTTTGCTACAGTCCACATTAGTCTGGATTGGTTCCCGAAAACTGACATCAATCAGCACGTATCGTGCCATACGGAAAATATTGTGCATTTAGTGAGGAAATAAGCCACAAAATAATCTATGCAAATGCTTGCAATTGCAAGCAAAAGCAAATATAATAAAGAAAAAGGAGGCGATACTATGGCAAATACATCCGCTGTTTATGCAAGAATAGATACGAATCTCAAGGATAATGCTGAGGGCATTCTCTCTCAGCTTGGCATTTCTCCATCCAGTGCAATTCAGATGTTTTATAGCCAGATCGTACTGAAAAAGGGTATGCCGTTTGAATTGAAACTTCCTTCTTCTAAGCCATTAGCTGTTGGTGCAATGACCAGAGAGGAGCTTGATGCAGAACTCCAGAAGGGTGTTGATTCCATCAAAGCAGGAAAGGTATATTCTGCAGATGAAGTCGATGCGGTACTTGCAAAGGAGTTTGGCATATGACGGATAGCTATAATGTCGGCTATTCTGTAGATGCACTTGGTGATTTACGTGAAATCTATTCGTACATTGCGAATGAACTCCTTGTTCCGGAGACTGCTACCGCTCAGCTGGGGCGTATACGAAAGGAAGTTCGTTCATTGGATTTCATGCCAGCTCGTTATACTTTGGTTGAATGGGAGCCTTGGCATTCGATGAAAATGCATCAGCTTCCGGTAGACAACTTTATTGTGTATTATCTTGTCGATGATAAAGAGAGGACAGTTACAGTAGCACGAATATTCTACGGTGGTCGAGATATCGAAGGAATTATAAATTCAAATAAATAAACAGAAGTGGAGCTTTTTTGTGAAAACAAGAGCTCCATTTTTATATGAATAAAATTCCTCTGTCATCATAGACAGAAGCGCCTGTATTATTTCCACAGCGGATCGCACGGTCAAGTCCCATAATAGTGGCGACGGCTCCGTCAATTTTCTCTGTGGATTTTTCTTTGTCAGCCTTTATGAAGCTGCCAGGGATCTTGGATGTTCTCCAATGCAGGCATTTGCTAAAATCGTTTTAAGGGAAATCACTCCCGGGATTTTATCCGGATTTATGACGTCGGTAACATTAACATTGGATGATTATTTTATCACGGCTTATACGAAACCGGCCGTATTTGATACGATCAGTACTTATGTGGTAAATGCGACAAAAGGTGCACAGACACAGGTTAAGACGGCATTATGGGCGTTGTCTGCTCTGATCTTTCTTCTTGCAATTTTTTCTGTTGTATTGGTCAATTGCATATCAAAAAAGGAGGACAGGAGGGATGCAGCATGAAAAAATATATTCTATGGACAGGAATCATTCTGGTCTTATGTATCGGACTGCTTGCCGGATGTAAAGCACAAGAGGATGATGCGGTTGTTTTGAATATTGCTAACTGCGAAGAGTATATCGATGAAGGAGGATGGGATGAATCGGAAACCATTGCACTGGAAGACGGCACGAAGATTATCGGAATCAACAGTATGATTTCTGATTTTGAAACGTGGTATGAGAAAAAATATGGGAAAAAGGTAAAAGTAAAATATTCCACTTATGGAAATAATGAAGAATTATATAATCAAATGTCTCTGGGAAATGTATATGATCTTGTCTGTCCATCTGATTATATGATTATGAAATTAATGGGGGAAGATCGTCTGCAGCCATTTTCTGATCATTTTTTAGATGCATCTGACCGGGATAATTATTATGTACGGGGTGTATCTGCATATTTTAAAGATCAGTTCAACAATCTGAAAGTGAAGGGGGATCAGCTGAGCAATTATGCAGCCGGATATATGTGGGGAAATTGCGGGATTGTATATAATCCGGATAAAGTGGACAGGGCAGATGTTACAACATGGGAAATTCTTAGAAATTCAAAATATCGAAAACGGGTCACGCTGAAGGACAGCGTACGAGATTCTTATTTTGTATCGCTTGGTATTTTAAATCGCAGGCAGCTGTTGTCGAATGATCTGAGTGTGTCGCAGAGAACAGAGATATTAAACGATGCATCTGCAAAAACGATAGATAAAGCAGAAGCTATTTTAAGCGATATAAGGGAAAATGCCTATTCATTGGAGAATGAGAGCGGAAAAGCAGATATGGTGACAGGAAAGGTGTATGCAAATATGCAGTGGTCAGGAGATGCTGTTTACGCAATGAATCAGGCAGAAGAAGACGGAATCCGGCTGCGTTATGCGGTACCGGAGGAATGCTCCAATCTCTGGTTTGACGGATGGTGCATGATGAAAGACGGTGTGAACGGCAGTAAGGAGAAACAGCAGGCTGCAGAAGCATTTATTAATTTTATCTCCAGATCGGACAATGTGATTCGAAATATGTATTATATCGGATATACTTCTGCAATTTCCGGTGACGATGATCTGATTTATCAATATGTAAAATATTGTTATGAAAGTACAGATGAAAATGCGCAAGCATATCCATTGGGATATTTCTTTGAAAACGGCAGCGAAAAAGATAATAAAAAATACACCATTATGGCAGATAAGGAGCAGTTTGACAGGCAGTTGTCCGCACAGTATCCTCCGGAAGAAATTATTCAAAGATGTACGATTATGAAAAACTTTGATTCAAAAGAAAATGAACGAATTTCGCAGATGTGGATTAATATCCGATGTTTTGATCCCGGATTTGAAATTATAAAGTAAAAAGAAAATAATGCCGTCCGCGGTTTCATATGGAGGAAACTGCGGGCGGCATTGATTATTCTGATTTTCTGATGTATCTTATATAGAATTTATCTTACATAATCTTTCTAAATAAATCTTTCAGATCTTCGACAGGAGCGTCTTTTGGATTGCCAGGTGCACATGCATCTGCAAATGCGGATTCTGCTAAGAAGTCTAAATCTTCTTCTTTGATTGCTTCTAATTTAGAAGGAATTCCGACATCTTCAGAAAGTGTTTGAACAGCATCAATTGCTGCTTTACGATATTCTTCCTGTGTCATGTCATCTACGCCTTTTACACCCATTGCACGAGCGATTTCACGATACTTTTCACCGGTGCATTCCTGATTGTATTCCATAACGATTGGAAGCATCATTGCACAGGCAACACCGTGAGGAGTATCATAAACTGCTCCGAGTGTATGTGCCATAGAGTGAGCGATTCCAAGACCGACATTGGAGAATCCCATACCTGCGATATACTGTCCAAGTGCCATGCCTTCGCGGCCTTCTTTTGTATTGGCAACAGCATCGCGCAGAGATCTTGAAATGATTTCAATTGCTTTTAAGTGGAACATATCGGTCATTTCCCATGCACCTTTTGTTGTGTAACCTTCGATCGCATGTGTCAATGCGTCCATACCTGTAGAAGCCGTTAATCCTTTTGGCATTGATGACATCATATCCGGGTCAACGACAGCGATGATCGGCATATCGTGTGGGTCAACACAGACGAATTTACGTTTTCTTTCCACATCTGTGATAACATAGTTGATTGTAACTTCAGCAGCGGTACCTGCGGTTGTCGGAACGGCAATAATTGGAACACAAGGTTTTTTCGTTGCAGCAGTTCCTTCTAAGCTGCGAACATCTTCGAATTCCGGATTTGCAATGATGATACCGATTGCTTTTGCAGTATCCATTGAAGAACCGCCGCCGATTGCGATAATATAGTCAGCACCGGAATCTTTAAATGCCTGTACACCTGTTTGAACGTTTTCAATCGTAGGATTTGCTTTAATGTTAGAATAGATTTCATAAGCGAGTCCCTCTGCGTCTAAAGTATCGGTAACTTTTGATGTAACGTTGAATTTAATCAGATCAGGGTCAGAACACACAAATGCTTTTTTGAATTCGTTTGCCTTTGCTTCTGTTGCAATTTCTGCAATTGCACCTGCTCCGTGATAAGATGTCTGATTTAACATAATTTTGTTTGCCATGTCTGTGTTTCTCCTTTCCATCTGTGCCGGAAATCTGTAGTAAGAAGATGTCCCCGGCACGGTAACTCGTTCAATTGTCTTTCTGATATTATTTTAACAATTCTTGTGAAAAAAAGAAAGTTACAGAAATTCAAATGTGTAACATTTCAGGCAAGAATTTTTAGTTCCGTAAAAAGCTGTTCGAGTTTGGAAGGCATGGATTGCACGAGTTGAAGTGCAAGCTGTTCCGGAGAACACTTTATTCCGCCAAGAACCCATTTGACCGTCATATAGATCGAGGAACGGCAGTACATCTCCAAAATAAACAGGATTTCTTTGTCAGGAATTTTGCCTGTTTTCTTCCGAATCAGGTTCGTGTAAAATTGAAAGATCAGTTCAAAATCGTGTTCTTTCAGTGAATTGCGGTCATTTGAACGGAATGCAGCTGCAAAGAACAGATGCTCTTCCTGAATGAATTCAAATTTCTTTTTTAGTCCATCGTAGATTGTTCGTCCGTTGCCCATATGTTCAAAAGATTTCAGCAGAAGAATGTCAAAATACCAATTGACAAGATCGTATTTATCCCGAAAATTCCGGTAGAATGTCTGTCTGGTCAGCCCACAGTTTTCGACGATCTGCCGAATCGTAATGTCATCGACGGAAGTCGTTGCCATACATTGTTTCATTGATTTGGCCAGACGATATTTTGTTGTATTCGATGATTTACTCATAAAGTACCTCCGGTTATTCGATTTTGCCGTCCAGATAAGCGTTTAGTATATTCTGTGGAATATCATAATAAAAACTGCTGTTAAAATTCTCGATTTTATCGCTGACAAATGAATTGTAAGCGGAAAAGAGAGCGTCTATGACAGACATATTTTTCTCTTTGACAATGCCTAAAATCAGCCGCTTGTAGACTTTTCCGATATCCCAGTGGCTTGGTATGGCATATTTGGCAGTGGTAATGTTATCAAATGTCCCCATCGTAATTTCCGCGGATTCGATAAAATCATCGCTGACGCGGTCGATATTATCGCTGTGATAAACGTCAGCCAGATCATATATTTTCGATATCCGGTTTTTACCGAGTTTATTAACAACGGTCGCTCTTTTATTTTTTGTTTTTCTTGCAATATAGTCAATCAGGCTGCATGTAAAGAAAAGATCATTATCCTTTTGACTTTCGCGTCCAATCATGAAAGTACCCCCTCGCTCGATACAAAATTTAGACATTTTAAGGCATCTGATGAACAAAAGTTAATCTGGTGGGTCGGATATTTAAACTTTGCCAATATCCAAAATTGTTCGCGTGTGATGATACCATCCATGTAATCAGCAATATAATTATAAATCTGATCATTTGCCATAGCACCGATTACAATATCATAATTGTGGGGCTTTCCGTGTCGACAATTGATGATAAAATCCAGCCATTCTTCGGTCATATCTTTGAATTCCAGTATCTTAAGAGAAGTATCTAAGCGAACGGTATAAGTATTAACAATTCCTTTGTCATAACGTCTTGCCCAGCGTTCTGCTTGTTCGCGAATAATGGTACAATAAAAGCCGATACCAAAATCTTTTGTATTTCGTCCGCGAATAATTCTCGGTTGTTGAACAGCAGTGTAGCTGCCGTGATAGACGGTCATTTTTCCCATTTACGATATCTCCTTTCGATGAGATTCTCCCTTATATATTAGCATAAATTCGATGTGGGTACTACTGTTTGAATTTGAAAAAATAAATGACAGATATTTACAGTAGAAAACCTTTTCTAAATTTCATTTATGACAGATTTTTTATGCAAAATGTGATATAATATTCAAAAGGGAATCGAGAAAGGGTACGTGAATTTAAAGGAGGCTGAACATATGGATTACAGACAGATGATTAAAGAAAAACATTCCGTACGAGATTATAAAGAAAAGAAAGTGGACGCAAAGACGGCAAAAGAGATTCGCGATTATGCAAATCATTGTCCGAAGCTGGTTGATGATATTGCGGTAGATATTCGTTTTATGGACTATGATGACGTATACCGCCAGATCGATGGATTTGCAGGATATAAAGGTATCCTGATTGAAGCACCGCATTATGCGATTCTTCTTTCAGAGAAGAAAGATCATTATATTGAGAATGCCGGATATGTCGGCGAAGGAATCTGCTTAAAGGCACAGGAACTCGGTGTGAACAGCTGCTGGATCACGTTTAAAGACAGCAAGACGATTATCCACAAACTGAACATCGTAACAGATAAAGAAGTGGTAGGTATTATTGCTCTCGGATATGGCAAAAAGTCGAGAAAAAGAACAATTGGTTCCGTAAAGACCGGTGGTAATTATACACAGGCGAATATGGATCGCAAGAAAGAGACCGGAGCAGGAAGAATTCCGCTTCAGCAGATTGTGTTTATCGACAAGTGGGGCAGAGAAGCGAATGTTGAAGCATTGGAAGAACGTGCGTTATACGATCCGATGGATTACGCACGGATGGCTCCATCGACATTAAATCGTCAGCCATGGAGATTTATCATTGATGGATCGAAGATCATTTTGGCTGTTCGGGATGATGTAGAAACGAATGAATATGAAGAACAGATTGATGCGGGAATTGCGATGCTGTATTTTGAAGGAGTGATCGAGCAGAGTCTCTGCAGTATTCACTGGAATTTTGATTCGGTTGAGAATACTTATGGAATTCCGGAAGAATATAAGATCGTAGCATCCTGTGAAGTATAAGATAATATATGCGGAATGGTGCTTTCGATTTTGCGAAAACATAAAGAAAAAATGAAGGAAGAAATTGAGGATTACGCCTCAATTTCTTCCTTCATTTTTTCTGCGATACTTTTTGCATCGATTCTGAGCATTTTTCGCAATTCTTTTATCGAACCGTGTTCCACAAAGGAATCGCGGATGCCGATATTATGGACATGTCCCCGGTAACCGTTTTCGCACAGATATTGTGTAACCATCGAACCGAATCCGCCGTTTAAAATGCCTTCTTCGACCGTGATGATCAGAGGATACTGATCGGCAAGTGTGTCGAGCAGCCCTGTATCGAGCGGTTTGATAAAACGTGGATTTGCCAGACCGATCGAATAGCCGTCCTGTTCCAAAAGCCTGATGGCTGCCGCTGATTCGGACAGCATATTGCCGACACTGATGATTACGGCGTCAGTTCCTTTTTTGAAGATTTGTCCTTTGCCATACTGAATATCTTCACAGATGTCTTCATATAGCGTATCTGCTGTTCCACGGGAGTATTTGATCGCAGTCGGTCCCGTTGCATGGGAAAGAGCAAATAATAACATTTCTCTTAATTCTTTGCCATTCACCGGAGCCATAACCGTAAAATTCGGAATCATGGAGAGATATGGGATGTCAAAGATACCCTGGTGCGTCTCCCCATCTGCACCGACCAGACCGGAACGGTCTACGCCAAAGATCACAGGATAATTGCCCAGTGCGGTATCATGGATCATCTGGTCAAAGCCGCGCTGCAAGAAAGTAGAGTATACGGCGAATACCGGCTTTAAACCGCGTGCGGCCATGCCGGCACAGAACGTAACTGCGTGTTCTTCTGCGATTCCGACATCAAAGAAACGTTCCGGATATGCTTTTTCAAATGCGGCAAGTCCGGTTCCGTCCGGCATGGCTGCAGTGACTGCAGTGATTTTGGGATCGGAAGCGGCGGCTCGGATCAGCGTATCGGAGAAAATATCGGTATAAGTCGGCATGGTTTCCTTTGATAAAACTTCTCCGCTCTTCACATCGAACGGAGAAATACCATGGAATTTGGTTGGATTGTTCATTGCATGTCGATAACCTTTTCCTTTTCTCGTCTTGACGTGGATAATGATCGGTTCGTTTAGTTGTTTTGCACGATTCAGTGTATCGACAAGCAGGGGAATATCATGTCCGTCAACCGGACCGATATAGGTAATTCCCATATCTTCAAAAAACATGCCCGGTATCAATAACTGTTTGATCGAATTTTTGGAACGTTTGATCACTTTTGTGATGGGTTCTCCAATATTTGGTATCTTTAACAGAGATTGTTCCACATGATCTTTCAGTATGATATACTCCTTATTCGATCGAATTTTATTCAGATAGTCGGACATACCTCCTACGTTTTGGGCTATGGACATGCGGTTATCATTTAAAATGATCATCAGATTCTTTTTTTCTTTTCTGAGCCGTACCATGTTGTTCAGCGCTTCATATGCCATTCCGCCGGAGAGTGCACCATCGCCGATGACAACAGCGATCGTCTCATCTGTAGCATTTAAATTGCGTGCCGCGGCAATGCCAAGTGCAGCAGACAGAGACATTGAACTGTGACCGCTGTGAAATGCATCACAGTCACTTTCCTTATGTTTTGGAAATCCGCTCATTCCGCCAAATTGCCGCAGATGCTGAAATCCATCCTTACGGCCGGTCAGGATCTTGTGGACATAGGATTGATGACCGACATCAAAGATCAGCTGGTCTTTTGGAAAGTTTAATACCAGATGAAGAGCTATCGTGAGTTCTACGATGCCAAGATTGGATGCAAGGTGTCCGCCCGTCTTACTTACGTGTTTTAACAAAAATGTTCGAATTTCTTTTGCTAATTTGTCATAATCCTTTGGTGAGATTTTTTTAATATCATTTTCTTTTTGAATTCTTTCCAGCATAGTTACCCCTCCTGTATGCAAGATTGTTTCCTGGATTCATTTTCTACTATAAAATCACATTTGTCAAATTTACAGGGGCTTTTTTTCGGTTAAAATGTGTAAAATAAGATGATCGACATGAATATTTAAGGGAAATGTAATTGTTTTTCCAATTTATTATATTATAATAAGATAGTATAAATTTCGACATTTTCAAATGCTTTGGAGGATAAACGGTTATGGATAATTATAAGAGAAAGAGGAGTGCACTGAGGGCGATCATCGTGTGTATGTTTGCGGTCACTGTTTTTGTGACGGTGCAATTCCATTATGGCGTTACAGGATTGCTGATTAATTGTGGGATTTTGTTGATCATGGTATGCATGATTCGCCATGCCTGTCGGAATGGACTGGAACCGATGAATGATTATGCGGATGATATTCGTGAAGTGTTGCAGGAATCAGAGAAGATGGAATCAGAGTTTGGAGATGACCGTGAGAGTTTGGAGTCGGGAATCTTAGATTTGGACGGCTTTTTAAAGAATGATGAAGTAAAAGAACGATTTGCGGCATATCGGAGTGCTTATGGGAAAGAAAACCAGTTAAAATGCAATATCGCTGATTATCTCAATTATGATCAACTTACAGAGAAGCTGTCTGTAAGATTTTGTGAGATCCTTCCGAGCATATTGACCGCTATGGGAATTTTGGGAACATTTCTTGGATTGACGATTGGACTGACGAACTTTGATTTCAGTTCTGCAGAGACAATGGGAGCATCGATTCAGTCGTTCGTGTCCGGAATCAATATTGCATTTTATACATCGATTTATGGAATTGTTTTGTCGATTTATATGAACAGTTTTTATAATTCGGTGGAAGAGAGATTTGAAGAAAAGCTGATCGCACTTGAGAATCGATTTGAAGATCTCGGCATGAACCGGTCGGAGCAGAGCATCTGGATGCAATTATATAAACAGGAGACGATGCAGACCGACAGCCTGCAGCAGCTGAATACGGAATTTCCGCAGAATTTATCGGATACGCTGGGCAGGAATCTTTCAAAATCATTTAATCTGACGAATGCGAATATTCAGAATCTGATGGGGCAGATTCAGGAACGGGAGAATCAGGCAATGGAGCATATGGTTCAGAACTTTTTGAGGCAGCTGAACCAGGGAATCAGCTCCAACTATGAGACGATGGCAAAGACGATCGATCATCTGGAAGAGAGTTTTCATCTGCTGGGAGATTCGGTGAGCAGTTTGAGTGAATGGCAAAAAGATATGACAGAGGAGATGCGGAAATTTGTGGTTCAGGTAGGAGATTCCAACCAAAAGATGGAGGAACTGGCCGGGAAAAGCGTGCAGCAGTCAGAACAGCTGCACCTTGCATTGCAGGAGTTCTCAAGTGCAATGCAGCGTATCAGCCATAGCCTGGAAGCATCTTATAAGAAGGAGCAGAATCTTTACGATAAGATGCAGGGGATTATTGGACAACAGAATGAGATTGTGTCTAAGTTAGGAAGAGTGGTTGATGTATATGAAACGAGCGGAGAAAGTCTCCAGGTGCGAAGCCGGGAATTGCAGGAAAGGAATCAAAATCTGGAAGAGACGGAAGAGAACCTGAGAGCTTATCAGCAGGAATGCCGGGAACAGCTGGAGCAGATGAAAGGGATGATCGCAGATCTTCAGCAGGAACAGGAACAGAGGCAGGAAGAATCCGTTCAGTTTCAGCAGATGTACATTGAGATGGAATCCATGGAGTATAAGGTGAACCATATTGTTGACAGGCTCGGTGATTTAAGCCGAAGAAGTGACAGCCAGAAGATGGCAAGAGAATTGCTTGAAATCCGGCAGACGATCGGTTCCGAGATGGAACAGACGAGACAGAAGGTATTAGATGCCATTGAGGATACGACGCTCAAAGGAAAGTTCAAGAAAGTATTTTATAAGCAGGGAGACGCTTAGATGAAAAGATCAGAAAAGAGACGCAACAGAAAAAAAATCGATTACTGGCAGTCTTACTCGGATATGATGGCAGCACTGCTGCTCGTATTTATTTTGATTGTATTTGCGGCAATCCAGAAATTACAGAGTCAGCAGGATGATCTGATATCCAAGCAGCAGACAATCGAGAAACAGCGGATCACGATACAGCAGCTGGGCGGAGATTCCGGGTATGATGCGGCAAAGCTGCAGGAGATGGAAGAAAAAGTTTCTAAGATCATCGGCGTAAAGGCAGAGATCATAGAAGATCTGAGGAAAGAGTTAAAGGATGTCGATCTGGAGATCGATGGTCAGACAGGAGCCATTCAGTTTAATTCTGAAATTTTATTTGACAAGAATAAATCTTCCTTAAAATCTTCGGGAAAGCGCGAGCTGGATAAGTTTTTAAAAGGGTATTTTAACGTGCTGCTGGATGACAAGTTCCGGGATAATATTGCAGAGATTATTGTCGAGGGACATACGGATACCGATGGAAGTTATGATTATAATCTGGAATTGTCGCAGAAACGGGCATTAAGTGTATCTAATTACTGCCTGAACAGCAAGGAGCTGACGTTAAGTTTGAAGCAAAAGGAACAGCTTCGCAGGATCATTACAGCCAATGGGCGCTCATACAGCAATCCGATCAGGCGTTCAGACGGATCCATCGATAAAGCGAAGTCAAGAAGGGTTGTATTTCAATTTCGGCTGAAGGATGATGAGATGATTCAACAGCTGCAGGAAATCTTAGAGTCGGATTAGATGTCCGGAAGCAGAGACCGGACGACAGAATCGGCAGAAACAGGGAAATATGGTTTATACCATAACAAGAAGGAGCAGAGAAAAGGAATGAGTGATAGATCAAGAGATGAAGTAATACGCAGCCTTCGTGATCTGAGGCAGGAAAAGACGTTGTGGATGGTTGTTCTCTATGAAGTGCTGCTGCTTGTGCCGGCATTGATGAAAGGAATTCGGGAAACCAAAGACGAAATCTTTTATTTCGGATACCATTATCTGGATTTCCTGCCAATCCTTATTGTGGGTACGATCGGATTTTACTGGCTGACAAAGTACCGATTAAAAGGGAATCATAAAATTGTGCTGTATTCGGCGATTTTGCTGACGTGGGGCGTTTTGATGGAAGTGCTTCTTCTTTTTCCAAATGATGACAGGCTGAATACAAAGTTCATAATCAATAAAATTCTGCTGCTGCTTGTATCGTATCTTGCAGCGGCTGTTGTCGGATTTGCATTTTTAAGATTCCGCAGATTTCGCGGTGACAGCTTTACCGCCTGCATTGCGTGTATTTCTGTTTTATTATATGGATTGCTGTTCTTCTTTGGAGTCGGACCGGGCGGCAAGATCAACCCGGAGGCGAAGACGAATCTGCCATTTCCGGTGATCGGATCCATTCCGATTACAGAGATACTGAAAGTAACGTTTTTAATGGTATTAGTCTGTCTGCTCTGCAAACAGAGCAAGACACGCAAAGAAAAGAGAGTCCGGCTTTTATGGTCAGCGATCTATACGGCAATGAATATGCTCGGCATGCTTGCGATCAATGAGATGGGAAGTCTGCTGATCGTTCTTTTGGTATATATTGCGTTTATCGTTGTATATATGCAGGAAACCAGATATTCCGTCATGGTGCTTGCGATGGGAATTGCCGTGTTAGCGGCGGGCATTCTGGTCGGAACACTGATGATTCACAGCGTCAATAAAAAGATCAGTGCTAAGGATCTGATGAGCTGCTTTTATGATCTGGAAATTTCGACTGCAAATGGATATCATGGCAGCAGTGGAACGGTAGGGGATTTCAGACCGTATTTAGCGGAGTATCTGGAAGAATGTGCGAAGGAAAAGGATAACCGGCTGATCCGTCAGGATGAGATGGAAAAGATGGCAGAAGATTCTTTTGATGAAGCACTGGATGAGACGGTGCAGACTGCAATTGTTGAGTTATTTTCTATCAAAGATCAGATCGGTTACGAAGATATGGAACTCTTTGTATCGGATAAAAAGAATCAGTCCATGAAGCTTGCAATGTGTTATTTATTTGCAGATCAGGAGGACAAAGAGGACTTCTTAAATCAATATTATTTTGCAAAAGTATACAGTTATTATGCGTATCATTCGGATGCCAATGCCCTGGAACGATTCTATCTTCCAAAATATGGGAAAGTAATGACCCGGTTTTATTGTTGGCTGCATCCGGAATGGGATAACGGGGATACCGGTTATCAGAATTATCGTGCAAGAATCGGAGTACGTGCAGGGGGATTGTTTGGAAAGGAAGCGATCGGAGTCAGCACTGTTCCAAATGCAGACTCTGATATGGTGTTTGTAGCAGTGTCGGAGATGTTTGGAAATATCTGTACCATCCTGTTGTTATCCATCTTTTTCCTGCTTTTTTGGGAAGGAAAGAAAGTGGCATTGTCCACAAAACAGGAGTATAACAGCGGCATGATTTTCGGTATTTCTTTTATGATATGGATTCAGGCGATCTTTATGACGGCCAGCAACTGTGGGATGTTTCCAATCTTCGGAATGCCGATTCCGTTTATTTCAAATGGCGGAACTTCAAAATGCATTACGATGGCGATGATCGGTATTATGGTCGTGATGTCGGCGAAAGAATCGGAATATTCGATCGAAGAAGATGAACGGTCGAAAAGCCGTATGCTGGTATTGGTCGGATATTTTGTCCTTGCACCGATTACGGAATTCCTGCATCGTCTTTCGGTGAAGTGCTTTGGCAGATTGGATGAACGTATGGAATCAGAAGAAGAGAAAGAAGAGGAAAAGACAGATGAATAACCGGGAGCAGAAGAGAGCGGATCTCGAAGCCGAAATAGAAAAATTGTTTGGTCATATGGATGCAGAACAGAAGAAAAAGCTGATTCGTTTATGGAAAAAGCTGGATCCGATCGATCGAATCTATTATCAGTATTGTCAGGACGGGCAGAATCGCTATCAATATTATGTGGAACGCTATATGGCAAATAAAAAGTTCCAGGACAGGATTGAAGAGATTTTTGAACCGGATGTGTATGATATAGATGCCGGAAGTACATTGGAGATGTGGCGTCTGCTGGATCATGAAGCAGAAGATTCTGAACATTCTTTGGGCAGGCTGAAGCAGAAGATGCAAAACCGGCAGAAGAATGTCATTTTAAACAGATTGGGGAAATATGCCAGGGACGGTGTACAGATCCTCGAAAAAAATGTAGAAGAATATCTGGAACTGCTCTCAGAACAGAAGAAGAGACAGAAGTTGATCCTGAAGGCGGAAGAACAGGTTCCGGCAGAGTTGTTGATTTATTTTGACGAACATCGGGATCATCTGAATGAAATGGAAGAACGATGTCTGGTATTAAAGTATTGTATGAGTCGTCTGGAACACTTTGGGTTTGAAAAGGAAGTGGAAACTTCCTGGAAACAGATCATGTGCTGTGCAGCGACGGAATTTCCGGAGACAGTGTTGGAGGAAATCCGAACACGAATGCAAGAGATAGAGTAGGAGAAGGATTATGGGAAGACAGGTGAAAAGGAAAATTTTGCTGATGGTGCTGTTGTTCGGTCTGGTCGGTATATTCATACCGGCGACGGACATTCAGGCAGCGTCGTATCCGTTTGAGAAATATTATAATCCGGATGAAGACGAATGGGCAAATATGGAACGGGTGACAATGGACGGTCAGCTGGAATTCACAGTGCCGGATATGAGTATCACTTCCATGGACCTGATTGTCTATGGAACAGATGATCCCAAGATTCAGACTTTGGAAAATGCAAAAGGAGAAAGCGTTGACTTTCAGAAAAAACACGGAGATGATTCGACTTATACGTATTATACCGTTTCGGATGTTGAAAAGGGCGGATGGAAATTACAGCTTCGTGAAGGAAGCTGGGAAAGCACCAGCATTTATCTGATCTATTACAGTGCGTATACTGCCCGTTATACGATCGATAAAGAATTGAAAAATCCGGACAGCGGAAATTATCAGGCAATGATTCGGCTGTATGATGAAGATGACAAAGTTTTGCAATTAAAGAACCGTAAAGTCAGTTATCTGATTGATGACCGATCCCTGATGAGTGAGACGACAAAAGATGAGACGTATCACTGTTATCTTGGTCAGGCCGGTCTGGATGAGGATGATAAGAAGATTCTTGGAGACGATTATTCGTTTCATATTATAGTAACAACGGAAGATGGAAGCATTGTACTTACAAAAGCGAAGAGAGCGGATAAAAAGGAGTTTCAGGAGATAAAGAGTGCGTATACACCATCTCTGTGGAAACGATTTCGGGCAAAATCAGCAGAAGAACAAAAAACATTAATGATGATTGCCGGAAGTGTTGTCATTGTTTTGATTCTGGGTATCTTTCTTTTAAAAAAGACGAATCTTCGAAAATATCGAAAAGAAAAGCTTCAAAAAGAACGGGAAGAACGATACCGGGAAATGCTTCGTGCTTCAAAGAAGTTAAAAGATAACTGGCAGAAATGCATGAATGCCAGAAGGAAAATTTCAGATGTTCAGGAAATATTGGAGCCATATGACATATGGGTACAGAGCATTCTTTCCGATAAAAAGAGAAAGCAATGTGCAAAATTGACAAGTGATGAAATGTTTGCTGTTCTGAAAGAAAGCAAGGATAAGGCGGAGACCATCAAAGAGTGTTGGGACAAGCGGTATGAAGCGAAGAAGAAGTTGTCAGAGGCAAAAGAGAAAGAGTTGTTAAATGCAGTCAATGTCCGCGGGGAACTGATGGAAAAACTGGCTGAGAAGTTAATGGATTACAGCGATACATTGTGCCGGTTGAAGGAAGAACTGGAAGCGTTTCAAGGCAGAAAAATGTATCACAATCTTTCCATGAGCATTTTGGATGGCAGAAATCAATATTCCGGAATGATGGAAGCTCAGGAACTGGGAATGCCGCGAAAGAAAGGAATTCAGGATCTGAATACTCTGACGATTCGGGGAAGCCGCAAGATGACGGCAGATGATCTGGACTTAAAAGGACTGCATCTGGCAATTGGGTTTACTGCAAATGACCGATCGCAGGAGATGATCCTGATCTCAAATAAAGAATTATATTGTGATGAAGAGGATATGGAGCTTTTCAGGAAAGAGGAACCGGTTCGGCTCGGACCATATCAGTATATGCAGATCGAGGGATTGAATTGGTATACGGAAGATAATCAGAATATATTGTTTTGCATAAAGCGTGAATAAGAAAGGAAAAGAGAATGCGTATTTGTCCATTTTGCTTAAGAAAAATCGAAAGTAATCATATTGATTTTTTATTTGATAAGGAATTTACGGAGTGGGATTTTATGGAACACATGGGCGGAGCAGATGATTTTGTATTAAATGCACGAGAAGATCGCAAATACCACAAATTTCGAGAAAAGAAAAAGCTGTCTGTTACAGATCGAACGGATACGATGAGAGTATACGTCAATCAGAGTGAATTATATCCGCTGATCAATCTGCTGCGCCGGCGGTGCGGTTTGGATACGGCGGAAAATGTATGGGATGAGAACAACTGCATTGATGAAACGTTTACATTTGAAGATGGGCTGGAATTATCGATCCAGTACAGCAGCAGGGATAATGAAGATTCCGTGTTAAAGATTCAAAGTGGAATTCAGACGGCACGGGCCAATATGATCTGTTCCCATTGTCATAATATTCTGCCATCCGGATTTTTTCATTATCCGCAGATCACATTGGGATTAATCGGGAAAAAGGATGCGGGGAAGACCTGTATGCTCGTCTCTTTGCTTGCCAATAATATGAAAGCAATTAATGGAAGTAAGGTTCTTCATTTTACGGAAGCGCAGACAATGCAGGATGCGAATTACAGAGAACTGCGCAGAAAAGTTACGCTTCTGGAAGAACAGGGAATCTGTCCGGATTCGACGCGTGGTGAATTTATCGCTCCGGTTATGCTTCGGGCTGAATGGAGAATCGAACAGGAAAAACACCATGCGATGGTCTGCATTTATGATGCGGCAGGAGAGCTGCTTGAAAAACCGAGTGAAAATACCGATATTCTGGAGAATGTCATGCATACGGATGGATGGCTGTATCTGATCGATCCACGGAATACGAGGCTTGGCACTATGGTGGAGACATTATCGAAAGAAAATAAAACAGCAATTCTGCAAAAAGCCGGGATCGCGAATATTTATGAGCAGAGGAAGAGACAGCAGGATATACATCGGCAGGGACGCAGAACGGTACATGATGTGATCCAGGATCTGTTGACGGATGTCAATACGGAAGCACAGATTCGCAATTTCTATAATCATCTGTGGCACTGTTATCTTGGACAGGGATTGCAGGAAGAGGATGAATGTGTACCGGAAGTAGCATTAATTTTGAGCAAATCGGATGAGATGATTTCTTTTTTGAATGAAAAATACGGAGAAGCAGATTTGTTTAACCGGGAGATGAATTATATCTCTGCGGAAGGAAATGAACGATGGAAAGACCGAAAAGAGACAATTCGAAAGATTTTTGAGGAGTATGTGATTGATGTCGATAATCTGAATGCGGATTATCCTTCAGTACCGGATGTGTATCTGGCATCTGCACTCGGATGTGCGACGAAACAGGAAAATACGGAAGAAAAAACGCTGATCTATAAGGTGGATGGCAGATATGATCCGATTCGGGTTGGAGAAGCCTTTGTACGGATGACCATGAACCTGATGCAGAACCGTTCAGAAGGGAATGGTGAGAGATGAAACATTATTTTAATCAATATTATTATACAGCGGCACCGGATCTTTTTAATAAGACGAGGAAGAGCGGATGGGGAATCTTTGGATCTAGTACACCGGATGATCCGGAGACAAATGAACAGATGGAACAGATTTCGAAAGATTGGGTTCCGATGCGTCTGCTGGAGGAAAAAGCATTCCCGATTGAATATGTGATGTATGTCGGTGACCGCTATGTGGCTGGCGGCACGACTTCCTGCAATACGCTGATCAGAGGAGATAACCGGCCGAATATATGGACGCATGTGCTGGTACCGGAAGAGAAAGGAGAAGAGAGCTTTCTCGCCTGTCTGGCAATTGATACTTTTGAACAGGTGCAGAGGAAAGAGAAAAAGATTGTATTGCAGCCAATTGCGATAGAAGATTCTGTGGAAGAGCGGGGAGAATGCCTGAAAAGCTGGAGATCTGCACATACCGATGCGGCACTGCTAAAGGAATTGTTGATCGGCTTATCTGGAGCGAATAAAAAGATCTTGATTACAGATGACGATTTGACGGAGGATGATTTTGAGGAATATCAGCACCTGGCACGGGTGATGATGGCACATATCTATCAATTGCTGCCGGGATGCATGCGTAAAAAGCTGAATTTTATCTCACCAATGGTGCCGAAATACTTTCAGCTGTCTTCTGAAAAACCGAAGGGAGCACGTTTTTATTTTGGTCCGAAAGGTATGTATGATCATGTGATCTCCATGCAGCAGGGATATCAATTAAATCCGACATGCTTTTATGATCATATATTATTGAAAATGGCAGAACTGCATCATGATCATTGTGCGTTATACGAAGAAATCGGCCAAAAATTTCAGAAAAACAGCTATGCGATCCGTGAGAATGACTATATCTGGCATTTTATCTATGAGATGACAGAACGCGGCATTACATTTGAATGTTCCCATTTTGGAAAAGAGGAATATCTTGACGCATATAATCAGGCATGGAATGACGAGAACAGAAAAGAAGCTTTCTTTCAGCTGACGGAAATTTTACAAAAACAGAAAAAGGACTTCTGCCTTTCGGAAGAATGCTTTATCATCTTCTGCCGAATGATCCGCGGATATGAGACTTCATCCGAAGAACGGAGGATGCAGATGATTGGTCAGGCAGCTGCGTGGATCCTGGAGACGGAGGATTATGACTTTGCATTGATCAAGACATTTGTGCAGGCTTTGTCAAAAGCGAATATGCAGGAGGAAATGATCTATCAGATCAAATATCTGGTTATGCAGAAAAGTTCAGGATTTCAAAAAGAGGCTCAGCATGCGTTGAAAGAGGCTGTGACAGCAGGACAGCTGAGAAAATGGATGGATGAATATGCACCGATAGAAGAAAAATTCCAAACGGAACTGGATCAGAAAAGAAAGGCACTTTTTCATAAGGACAGAGTTTCTTTCAGAAAGATGCAGATGTGGCAGATGTGGAAGCAGGAAAAAGATGATTTAAAGGCACTGGATGAACAGGAATATCAAGTACAGTTTCAGCGCTGGAGAGCGGAATTCTGGAATCAGATTACGAAGAAAGATATTCTGCTAAGGCCGTACTGGAAGGATCAGATTCGTGAAATTGCAGATGACCTTGGAATACCATGGAAAGATATCTGTCAACACTTTTCGGCGGATCTGTCAAAGGCATCCGTTGAATGGAAGGAAGAACAGATTCAGGAATCCAGAAAACTGGCGGCACATTTGGAACCGTCTATTCGCAGGATTTTTGAAAACATTTGTGATTCTGCAGAGAAAAGGCTTTTACAGGAAGCGGAGAATGAGCGGATACGCCGGGAAAAAGAGGCGGCCGGGCAAAGAACGCATGTGGAAACGCTTTTTTCTGATGATGAGAATTTTATCAATTGGGTAGAAGAAAATTATGAGAATTATCAAAAATCAGATTTTTATACACAATTAAAGAAAAAGAAACGGGAAAATCGCCTGATGGAATCGATGAAGCTGATCCTGTTGTCCGTGTTTTGGACAGTGTTCAATCTCTGTCTTTATGAAGGAATTTTGAAAGCAGTATATGTTGGAGTCGCTGCAGCGGTTGCTGTCTGGGCTGCAGCAATCGTGATAAGTGCAGGATTATTGTTTATGGCATTAAAAAGAAAAAGAGGTGTTCCAAAGATGGTTATCTTGTTCCTCGGCAGTTTTATCTGGACAGCCTGTGCGGCAGTGATAAGAGTGCTGTTTGGATTTTTAGGCGAAGGTATCTTTTTAGGAGTACTATTTCTTCTGATGCTCATCTTGTATCTGATCAGTTCAGATGAGGATGAGAGATAAAAGGAGGAGCAAAGTGTTCGTATTATTTCAAAGAATCTGGGTTTTTCTTATGGTGGATGGATTCCTTATCTTTCTCATTGCACGGATCGCAGGGAAAAAATTACCGGAAGAGAAACGTGAGATCATAAAACCAAAGAACAAGATCCGGCGCCAGCGGGGTGTAAAACTGCATTATTATTTTCACGATGAAAGAGGAGAAGATCAGGCGGGAACGATTGACCGGTATCCATGTCTTTTAGGCAGAGGAAAGAATTGTGATCTGTATATTGCGGAACAGCCGAAAAGCGGAAGATATTATCTTTCCCGCGAATTTATACAGATTATCGAAATCAAAGACGGATTTCGCGTGAATCGATGCAGAAAGCAGGAGGAAGTACAGAGAACACTGTCAGGAACGGCAGACGGAACTGCATTTGAAGATGAAGTCAGCATTACATTTGAAGAAACCCTGGAAATTAAGGTGACAAAACGGATCATGCTGCGGCTGGAAAAAGAGACGCTCCGTACAAATGCAGTCTGAAAGGAGGAAAACAGATGATAAGATATGTTGTTTTAATAGTGATTATATTGCTGATCCTTGCTGCAGTGGTTTTCTTTTTATTTCATATGAAAGAAGATTCCGGAGAAGAATCGGGCAGAACCAACGGACATGGCGGAGAAGATGTGTCGGATGACGATATCCAGGCTCTTCGCAGTCTGCTGAATGATCTGGATGAGGAAGAAGAACCGACCAAAGGAACCAGAACGTTTTCACAGCGGGAAACAAGAGGAAAAGAGAATATGTCGGAGTCCGCAGCAGAAGAAGCAGGTACTTCTTCGGAGGAGATGGATGTCACAGAAGAAAAAGAGGACGAATTTGGAGAGGAAACGGCGGCATTTATCTGGGAATCTGAAGAAGCTGATCCTGCGGGCGAAGAGGAGGGAGAACCGGTTGTTGAATATCGGATCATCATTGACGGAAGAGTTTCAACAGACAGTATCCGTACGAAAAAGGATGAATATTTTATCGGAAAAAGCGTGCAGGCGGATGTGGTACTTCCGACAAACGACCCGGTTGTCGGGAAAAAGTTTTTGCGTATCAAACCGATGAAGGAAAAAGAACTGTGTGTGTTAGAGGCAGTAAGACCGGATTGGGTTCTCCCGGTATGGTCGGAGGAAAGCGGAGAATGGGAACCGCACAAGGGCAAGATCGTATTTGGAATAGAGGAAGTGATCGTGATCGCATTGACACAGTTTACGCACCGGTCGGATAAGAACATCGCACGCCTGGAACTGGCGATGCCGGGCTATCTGAGTTCGGAAGAACCGGACGAAATGGAACAGCAGGTTTCTGATTCGTCATTCTATGAGGAAGAGGATGACCTTTTTGATATTTAATGATAAAGGAGAATGAGAAATTTGAAAGATTACAGAACGAAAAGAATTCAGATTGTTTCTGCCTTTACGCTTTTATTGGCCGGCGGTCTGATCCTGTCCATCTTATGGTCCACCGTCAGTAATACGGATTACGATCAAAAGTATGCACAGAATCAGGAAAAGAAGCTGATCGGTGAAGAGGACAACATTTTATGCGGCGACATTGTGGATACGAATGGCAAGGTCATTGCTTCTGCAAAAAAAGATGGCAATAAGCAGATCATACAGTATGAAGATCCGTATGCATATACGCTCTTTATCGGACTGACAAATGGCAAAGACTCGCCTGAAACATATGGATTGTACGAGATGTATCAAAAGGATCTGTATGAATCGGTTGATGGACAGAAAAAGGGTGCGACGATTCGGACATCTATTGAAAGCAATCTGCAAAAATACGCATATAATCTTCTTGCAAATCAAAAAAAGAGAGGTTCTGTTCTCATTATGGAGGCAAAAACCGGGAAGATCAAAGCATGTGCATTTACGCCATCTGTCAATGGCAATGAACTGGCAGATGATTGGAAAGAACAGCTAAAGGAAGATGGAGGTTATATCAAGCCTCTTTTAAATCCGGTCGTACCGGGAAGTATTTATAAGATTACGACCAGCGTGGGAATCTTGGAACAGGGACTTGAGAACAAGATCGTAAATGATCAGGGAAGTATTACGATCGGAAAAGGAACGCTGAAGAACAGCGGCATGGCAGCCTATGGTCCGATTTCTCTTTCGGGAGGATTCCTGCACAGTTCCAATGTGTATTTTGGAACGATGGGAAAGGATTACTTAAAGCAGGCAAAACTTGAAGAACTTGCGGATCGATTCCTGATCGGTAAAAATCTGAAACTCGATTTTGGAACCGTCTCTTCTCAGTTTTATGCGAATAATGAAAAAGAAACCTTTTCCGATATCCAGAATGCGTGGACGGCGATCGGGCAGAATGAAGTTCGTCTGACGATCGTGAACGCTGCGATGCTGGCACAGACGATTGCCAATAACGGAGTGATGATGAAGCCATATGCGGTGGAAAGCATTTATCATGGCGAAGAAAGCAATAGGACATATGTTAAGAAAACGAAACAGCAGAAATACAAAACGGTCACCAGTCAGGAAGTTGCCGGTCAATTGCAGAACATCATGAGGAGTACAGGTGAATATTATACAAAGCAGCTGACGGGAAGCAGTACGATAAATGCAGGAGGCAAAGAGATATCCATTGGATTGAAGACGGGAACCGGAGAAATCGGCGGTAATAAGAAAAACAGCATTTGGATCACTTCCATGGCTCCCGCAGATGATCCGGAGTACGTGATCGCCATGAATCTCTATGATTCTGACCAGGCGGGAAAAAGTCTTCTGGGAGATATTATTTCTTTATATAAAGAAACGATGAAAGAAGGAGAATGATGATGAATTGCCGGCTCTACAGTTTTACAAGAAAAAATGGGCGTTCTGACAACCAGGATTATATATTTTATGAAAAAAAGCAGTTTCATGAAAACGAAACAATCATGATGTTTGGCGTGTGTGATGGTATGGGAGGAATGGAAAAGGGGAATGAACTTTCCAGACTGACCGCATGGACATTTTGTTCGTATTTTTCCAGATTCATGGCGAAAGCTTTGTCAAAAGAGCAGGCTGCGATACCATCTTCCGTGACGATGCAGGATGTCTTATCGGATGCGGTAAATGCAGTACAAAAGACGATGTGCTCTTATATGGAAAAATGGGAGATTCGCGGTGGAAGTACGTTGACTGTCGGAGTGATAGCCGGCAGGGTACTGTATTTTGTAAATGCAGGGGACAGTCCCTGCTATCTGATCAATAAAAAAAGAGAGTCTCTGGAATTGATTTCCGATATAGAAAATTGTGCATATGAAGGATTGCAAAATGGAAATTTTACGGAGAAGGAATCACCGGAGTTTCAGTCGGCTTCCTCTTATCTCACGAATTTTATTGGCTCCCACAGATTTCGAAAGCCCAAAGTACGAAGCTATCCGATTTTTAAGGATGATCTGATTCTTATGGGAAGTGACGGACTGTTCGGCAGGCTGGATGAACAGGAAATCTTTCAGGATGCCGGTTCAATTTCTACGGTAAAACTGTTAGAGAAGATTGCCGATCACGCTGCTGATATGGGAGAACGGGATAATCAAAGCGGAATTGTCTGTAAAATGATACATTCATAGACCGATAAGGAGGATAAAATGCAAAAGACAGGACAGATCTTTGGAGTGAGTGATGAATTGAAGGTAATTCAGCATAAAAAAACCATCGGTGAAATAAAAAAATACCTGTGTTATCAGGAAGATGTCGGAACATCTCCGGAACAGGATTACCGTATGACGGGAACGGCATTTGAAGTATGCGAAGCATACCGGAATGGAGAAAAAGACTGTTTGTTATGCAGTCAAAATTGTGAGGCTGCAAAAAAATATTTTGTAAAGTGCATCGACATTCGAAAGCTGAAACAGAAGATGCAGAGCATGGGAAAGGAAGCATTTAAGAAATCCGGATTCTATGTTCACTTATGCTGCATGGAAAGAGAACGTCAGCTGGCAGATCTGCTGAAAGAAACGCTGATCCCGGCATATCTGATTCCACCGAAGTATCTGTTTGATCTGAAAGAAGATCAGGAACATAAGGCTGTGGAATGGAAAGGAACCGTATATCCATATCGCGGAAATACCTGGAGACAGGTACTGAAAGAGTGCAGAGGAAGTATGGATACGAAAGACCTGTTGCTGCTCAAGGAACGGATGATCTTTCAACTGTTGTATGCAGTGAAAGCATTGCATCAGCTTCCGGGGAATCTGATTCATCGGGACTTAAAGCCTTCTAATATCACGATTGAAAAACTGGGCGACAGCTACTATGAAGACATTCTTGTTTCGATCATTGACTGGGACTGGGTCAGCATTGGAAATGAAAGTAAAGATCCATTTGCAGATATTTGCGGCGGCACGAGCGGATTTGCTCATCCGAGAAGCTTTGTCAAAAATGAAAACAGTGTCCTCGATGCCAAGCCGTCGAAACGGTGGGATTTTTACTCTGCGGCATTGACGATCTATTCGATATTAGAAGAAAGCAGTCATTTTCATGGAAAGGAACGCTATTGGGAAGATGAAACGGCGTTTTGTCTGAGAGATATGCCGAATACAAGAAAGAGTCTGGAAGTGAGTTGTGAAGATGACAGGAAGAGTAGAAAATGTTTCGAAGAACTTCGTTCCATCTTGCAGAAAATGCTGGGAGAAAACATGGAGTATGGGAATCAATACGGGGATATTCAGGAAGCGATCGATGAGTATGAACAGTATTTGATCCACAGGCATGGAAAGCAGTTTTCAAAGTATTTTCCACAGCGTTATCTGTTGAGTAATTCAGACAGCCGCTACAGCGGCGAAGCGTTGACACGGGTTTTCTGCAAGTATCAATCGAAAACAGAGACAAAAGAGTATCATTATGTGCTTGCGGAACGCGATTCGGTAACGCTGGAGATGGCTGGGGAGCCGATTGCAGTGCTTTGCTCTGCAGGCGAGAAAGGAATATCCGGTCTTTTGTTAAGAGAAGAGTGGCAATGGGCAGAACATGGCAGCACCTTTAAGAGAATGAATAACCGGGAACGAATGCACTGTGAACAGACCGGAGAACAGCTGGAAATCTATTATGCACAGTTTTAGAAAAAGGAGGATGAGATGGGAACGATAGTGATTGATTTTGTCATTGACGCAACAGAATCTGCAAGTGAAAATTTGCCTGCGATCAACCTTTTCTGCGATGATCTCATCGTAAAAGGATATCAGAAGCTTGCTCCTTTTCACGATGTCCGGTATGGTATAACGGTATTTTATGGAAGAGACGATGAGAGTAAGCCATATCTGTTTCAGGGAGAAATGTTTACCGAGGATCGATATCGGTTTAACCGTACATTTGATATGATTGAAATACGTGCCGGGTCGGCGGACGGAAAAGATGATATTGCGGGAGGCATGATGTGTGCAAGCCGCAAACTGGAAGCGGAAGAAGCAGATCTGAAGGTGATGCTCGTCTTTTCAGATTCTTATATGGAACGTATCAATGTTCAGGAGACCGGAGTATTGTCTGCACAAAGGATTTATCTCTATCTTGCGGATGAAAAGGAACTGGGTGAGGTGAGAATGAATCTGTTCTGGGGGATTCCGATGCGAAATAAAGAGCATAGGGTTGACCACCGGCTGATGCCGTGTCGATGCAGCCTTACGGATATTTTTGATGTCAATCAAAGAGAAGCCCGGATCGACCGGATCATCGATGATATATCAGATGTGAGATGACTCCCAATCGAGTCTTGAATAAAAAACTGATTGAGCAGTAGGGAAGGAACAAATATGGACATTTATCAGTCAAAACAAAGGAAAAAAGTATCGGTATGTTTTTGTATTTTAAGTTTTGCGGCAGAGGAGGAAGCATTGCTGCTCGATATGCAAAGGCAAATGTCAGAGTCGGGGCTGGAGATCAGGCAGTGCTATGTATACGGAGATCAGACGGCTTGTGCAACGGAATTTTTTCCGTTTCTCCCGGAGCATTATTCGAAGCCGGCAGGCAGCCGATGCATCTGTCCTGCTCATGAAGTACTGTTTCTTGCAGCAGGAATGATGCAGAAGGAGAGACGCAGACTGGTCAGAGAAGGATTGGATGGAGAAGTTTATTGTCAGCTTGCGATCATGGGAGAAAAAACAGCCTTGAAACAGCAGATGAATCAGGGAGATGCTTATTGGGCCGTGAAGAAATGGGCGATGGAACTGGAAGGATTTGATCTAAAAACACTGTAAGAAAATGTAAAGATATTGTAAGGGTTCTGTAATTGTTATAAACAGGTGATTGTAATATAATAGAAAGAAAAAGGGGGTTGCAATGATGAAAAAGTTATTATCATTTGTTCTTTCAATCGTGCTTGTTATTTTTATGACAATTAATTGCGGGGCAGATGTATATGCCTTAGAACCTGCCCCGGAGATACAACTTCCAGAGAATCTTACCGCCGTACAGGATGATCCGCTTTCCAAGATCGAGCTGCCGGAAGGCTGGATCTGGGTCGATGATACGCAGACGGTAACGGTAAAGAATACCGGCTATGCCGCGAGACTTACGGTAGAGGATCAGACATATGATTATACGGATGTAGAAGGATATGATGCACTTGGACATTATGTAGAACGGATGCTGGAAGTCAAGGTCGTACAGGGCAAGAATGCCTGGAAGGTTCATCCTTCGATCAATGACTGGACATACAAGGAGAAAGCGGGAACACCAAAAGGAACTGCACAGCATGGGAAGACGGAATTTACGTACAGTTCTTCAAAAAAGGGACCGTTTCACGAAGATATTCCTTCAAAGGCCGGCACTTGGTATATGAAAGCATATGTTGCGGAAAGTGACGAGTATGCGGGACTGGAAGAGATCGTGACGTTTACGATTCACAAGGCGAAGCCGAATTACAGTAAGCCATCGAATCTGACGGCAGTTTACGGTACTTCATTGAAGAATGTCAGATTACCAAAAGGATTTTCCTGGGCGAATGCTTCTCAGTCAGTTGGCAGCGTAGGAATGAGGCAGTTTAAAGCTTCTTATACACCGACGGACACTTCTAATTATGAGACGGTAAAGGACATAAAACTTTCAGTAAAAGTTACGAAAGCGCCGAATAAGTGGACAAAGAGTCTGTCTGTCAAAGGATGGACATATAAAGGCTATAACAAGAAAAAGCATGCGCCGAAAGCTTCCGCGAAGTTTGGCAAGGTCAGCTATACTTACAGCAGTAAGAAGAATGGAACCTATAAGTCAGGAATTCCTTCTGCAGCAGGTACCTGGTATGTAAAAGCAACGGTAAAGGGAACAGCGAATTATAAAGGACTGGAAAGCAAACCGGTTTCCTTTAAGATTACTCCAAAAGACGGAACAAAACTTTCCGTGCCTGCGATCAGCAAGAATACGAACCTGAAGACATTAAAGATAAAAGACGGTACGACGACGCTTACAGCAGGAAGAGATTATACGATTGCCAAAAAGCAGACCGGAAGTACAGTAAAGGTGCTGATCACTTATAAAGGAAATTATAAAGGCACGGTTACGAAGACATATAAGACTTCTGGAACAGGACGTTCCGGGAACAGCACAACCGTGAGACGAACATCCGTGAATAAAACGTCCGGCACATCTTCTTCTTCGTCTGATTCTAAGAAGAGTGTACCGAAAACCGGAGATACGAATCATGTCGGAATGTGGAGTGCACTTCTGGTTCTGTCAGCCGGAGGACTGGCAGTTCTTCTGAAAAGAAGGCAGAGAGAAGGATGATACGTTTCCATCTTTGGAAAACAATTAGATTAACAAAATAACAAAAACGGTTTGGTTTTATCATATGATAAAATCAAACCGTTTCCTGTTGTATATGACTAGGGTGTCAAAAGGTTCATAACTTTTGACACCCTAATAATCTTTTTTGCGTGCCAGATGCAGACTGCTGTAAGCAGTCAAATTCCATTTACACCATCTGTAGCTCTTTATATAACTCCTTCCGATACTCCCGGTCTCCCATGGCCTTTCTCATATCTTCATACCGTTCCTGCTCCATCAAAAACGAATATAATTCATTTATTCGCTGTTCGCCTCTTCGTTCTCCTATTTTTTCTCCTCTTCTCTGACCTCGCTTCTCCAGCTGCTCAAATGCTCTGCACATATCATACACCACCTTTTCATTCTCGCCCTGATGCTTTCCCATCTTTTCTTTTAACTTTCCCAGCTGCTTCCTTTCATCTGATAACACCATAAAGGTATCAAATGTCTCCTCTGATAGGTATCGGTATCGGGGATCTCTTCGGACCAGCTCTTCCAGCTTATCGATATCCAGATTACACTGCAAGAGTCCGATCAGCTCCCTCAGTTCACTGTGGAACACATCCGGATTGATCTCCATCATCGGCACAAAGTTGAACCGGTGTTCTTCCAGATAAGGATCGATCGCCCGATATTTTTCCGGCATAACGACCATCTCTTTTAATGACCGGTTTGCCGTCCACTTCTTTCTTCCATAATAACACACAAACGTGACCACCGCCATGAATTTATCCTCTTCTTTTATCCCGGATAAGAATTCTGC
>Ga0129309_1000471_pt1 | contig 30560 bp, 28 predicted proteins | sample L1105metagenome_FD_94439 | JGI IMG/M metagenome (GOLD analysis project Ga0129309, IMG submission 94439) | Ring-tailed lemur group fecal microbial communities from Wisconsin, USA - L1105 metagenome | ecosystem: Host-associated > Mammals > Digestive system > Large intestine > Fecal | place: USA...
ACCACATGGGACACTGGGAATGCTTACGCCTAATGAGGTAGAGGCACTATACTGGGGGCAGAATTATTGATCTGTTCCTGAATATTTTTGCTTTTTTGTGTCTACTTACTTGACTATAGTTCATCCAATTCTGTTGTATCTGGTTTCACAACGTCTAAAATATTGACAAACACCCCTATTGAGATTAAATACTTTGCAATAGATAATCCTATCCCATTGCTTCCGCCTATAACAATAGCTTTTTTAATATTCAATTCAAAAACTGATTTATTATACATTATAAAACCTCTTAATCTCTTTGGAAGATATCCCTAGTATAAACCTTATCCTTCACATCATCTAAGCAAGCATCATAACGATTAGCAATAATAGCCTGACTTTGCGCCTTAAATTTAGCCATATTGTTTACAACCACACTGCCAAAGAAGGTATCGCCATCGTGCAGCATTGGTTCATAAATAATTACTTTTGCACCTTTTGCTTTAATACGCTTCATAACGCCTTGAATAGAACTCTGACGGAAATTATCAGACTTACTCTTCATTGTTAACCTATAAACACCTACTACCACCTCGCGCTCCTTGCTGGAATCCCAGTTATCGTTAGCTTCATAAGCACCGGCAATTTCCAAAACGCGATCAGCGATAAAATCCTTGCGAGTACGATTAGATTCTACAATAGCTTCAATTAAATTCTCCGGCACATCCTGATAGTTTGCCAGCAGCTGTTTAGTGTCTTTAGGCAAGCAATAACCACCATAGCCAAAGGACGGATTATTATAATGGCTGCCAATTCTAGGATCAAGACACACACCATCAATAATTTGTTGAGTATCTAAGCCTTTCATTTCGGCATAAGTATCTAATTCATTAAAATAAGAAACACGCAGAGCAAGATAAGTATTAGCAAATAATTTTACTGCTTCAGCTTCAGTAAAGCCCATGATTAAAGTTTGAATATCTTCTTTAATCGCACCCTCTTTAAGCAAAGCCGCAAAAGTATGTGCTGCTTCTACTAAACGCTCATCCTCAGGGTCGGTGCCTACAATAATACGGCTGGGATAGAGATTATCATACAAAGCCTTACTTTCACGCAAAAATTCCGGACTGAAGATAATATTCTTGCTGCCCATTTTTTCGCGAATAGATGCAGTATAACCAACAGGAATAGTGGATTTAATTACCATAACAGCATTGGGATTGTATTCCATTACAAGCTTAATTACAGCTTCTACTGCACTGGTATCAAAAAAATTCTTTTTGCTATCATAATTAGTTGGTGCAGCAATAACTACAAAATCGGCATCACTATAAGCCTCTTTGGCATCTAAAGTTGCTACTAGGTTTAGATTTTTCTCCGCCAAGTACTTTTCAATATAATCATCCTGAATAGGAGACTTTTTGTTATTAATCAGCTCCACTTTTTCCGGCACAATGTCCACAGCCACTACCTGATGATGCTGGCTGAGCAAGGTAGCAATGGACAGGCCCACATAGCCGGTACCGGCCACAGCAATTTTCAAATCCTTAAATTCCTTCATTATCTTGATGCTCCTTACATATAAAATTCTTTATACCACTCGGCAAATTTACGCAAGCCCTCCCGCAACCCAGTGCTGGGCTTGAAGCCAAAATCACGCTCCAAAGCACTGGTATCAGCATAGGTCACAGGCACATCGCCTGGCTGCATGGGTACCAACTCTTTGTGAGCCTCGAAATCATAATCCTGGGGTAGTACGCCTGCACGCACCAGCTCCTGCTGCAAGATATCCACAAAGTCCAGCAGATTTTCCGGACTGTTGTTGCCAATGTTATAAACTGCGTAGGGCGGCAAAGGCAATCCATCCTCGCCCACTGCTTTGGCAGGTGGCTTTTGCATCACGCGCATGACTCCTTCCACGATATCATCCACGTAGGTAAAGTCACGCTTGCAATTGCCATAGTTGAAGATTTGAATCTTCTCACCAGCACGCAGCTTATTGGTAAAGCCAAAATAGGCCATATCGGGACGACCTGCAGGACCATAAACCGTGAAGAAGCGCAGTCCCGTACTAGGAATGTTATACAGCTTACTATATGCATGGGCTAAAAGCTCGTTGCTCTTCTTTGTCGCCGCATACAGGCTCACAGGATTATCCACTTTATCGTCCGTGCTATAGGGCACTTTTTTATTGGAGCCATAGACGCTGGAAGAAGAAGCATAAACCAGGTGCTCCACGCCCTTCGCCCCACCATCATAGGAATGACGACAAGCTTCCAATATGTTATAGAAGCCAATGATATTGCTGTTGATGTACGCATCAGGATTAGTAATACTGTACCGCACACCGGCTTGAGCTGCCAAATTAACCACAATCTCCGGCTTATACTCAGCAAAAAGCTTGTCAATCAGCGCTTTGTCGGCCAAATCACCTTTGATAAAGTTAAAGTTTTCATACTTAGTCAAAATACCCAGCCTAAAATCCTTCAGCCGCACGTCATAATAATCGTTGACATTGTCAATACCGATTACCCTTTTGCCTTGCTCCAGCAGCCTCTTAGACAGATAAAAGCCAATAAAGCCCGCTGCGCCTGTTACTAAAATATTTTGCATTTTACACCATCCATTTCGTTGATCAATTTATCTATTAATCTGAATTGATTTCAGAAAATTACCATTTATCTGCGCTTTTTTCTTGCATTTTATCCCATCCTATGCTAATATATCTTTAACAACCTAATAATGAGGGAAATGGAATCCGCCATAAAGGGATCCGGTTGAGTAGTGCCGTTTGGTGCTGCTCATTTTTGTTTATTAGGCTGTTTTTTACAAAAGGAGGCTAGTAAGTTTAAACATCTATTAACATCTCTATATGGCCACTACCAAAGGAGGTTGATGCTATGGCCAATGAATTTATTAACGAAAAGTATCGTGAAACAATCAAGAAGCTCACTCTATTCGATGCTATCTTGTTTCGCAAGGCCTTCGACTTAAACATTCCTGCTGCTGAAAGCCTATTGCGAACTATTATGGAAAATGATAAAATTAAAGTAGCAAGATGTAAAACTGAATATACTGTTACTGGGCTTGCATCCCATTCCGTCCAGCTAGACCTTCTGGCTATGGACGAGCACGGTAAATTCTTTAATGTGGAGGTTCAGACTGAAAGCTCTGGCGCTCCACCTCAACGAGCTCGCTACTATACTGGTGCAGTTGATACTGGACATTTTGCCAAGGGTGATGATTATCACACGCTTTTTGATACTTATGTTATCTTCATCACTAAGGAAGATGTTCTAGGACAAGGACTTCCTATCTACCACGTCAAGCGTACAATTGATGAAACAGGAGATGCTTTCAACGATGGCTCTTATATCATCTATGTCAACGGCGAGTTGGCCAATGACCACACCGCTCTCGGTAGATTAGTCCATGACTTCTCTTGCTTAAAATCTGATGACATTTACGATGAATCCTTTAAAGAATGTGTTAAACGCTATAAAGAAACAGAGGAGGGAATTCAAACTATGTGCACTGTAATGGAAGAACTGAGAAACGAAGGCATCAAACAAGGGCAGAAGCAAGGCTTGGACCAAGCCATAGCACTCATGCGAAAGCTTTATGCTCTTGGTCGAGAAGAAGACGCTAAACGAGCTACTACTGATGAAAAATATTTAGCTCAACTTATGAAGGAGTTCGCAATTCAATAAGTAATTTCCTCTACTCCCCGCATCTGCGGGGAGTTTTTTGTGGCAGCCTCCTCCATAGCGTGGCACCCCTTCGTGACACTGTGGCAGCTGCCGGAACACTGTGGCAATTACACCGTTACGGGCCCTGCCACTGCTGTTGATTTACGGAACTTGCCACAAACGGATGACATACAGTCCTAGTAACGCCAATACACTAATACAGTACCCAGTCAAGAACTATACCCATCAACACAACTTTTAATCAGCAACTAAGCTACCGGATAAAGCTCCAGGGTTCTTTCTCTTATGAATGATAGCTTTTCCACATCAAAATGATTGATAAGTACCCAACGAAACATGTCATTTTCAAAATGTGTTCTACTCTTATGACACTTACTTCTTATATAACAAGCTAATGATTTGAGTAAAAACTTACCACAAATCAAATACCTATAATCGTTACCGAATACAGATTTATACTTTTGATGCAGTACCTTGAGCTTTTCCTCTACATACTCCTGGTTTTCAAGTATTTGCGATTTATAAGCTGTAAAGCTTTCATCTTCCCTTTCGAAGCCTGTCTTCTGATCTATAAACAAATACGGATTCCTGTTCACGTTTTCAACACCAGGCATATAAATCTGTATATATAGATATAACAAGAATAGCTCCTTAGCTTGATTAATAATCTTAGAATACCAATTGTCAAAATCTAGTAACTGCTCTACCTGTTTATCCATCTTACAAACTAGACTTTTCATGAATACGGCTGCTGCTTTAGAATCAATGAAATAACTCTCTATGTTATACATCTCTAAATAGATGAATCTAGGATCATCTATTAACGCATCGTCTTTAAATCTATCAAAGTCACCATCTACGATAAAAATCTGCTTCTTAATTGTATTCTCTTTTTCACTATAAAAGCATTCTTTGACAGCAGTTTTGCTTCCAGCAGGAAATATTTTGTTTATTTTATACTTTTCTTGAAATAATCTCTTAAAGATAGTCTCATACTCTGCCTCTTTATCCCTATCTTCTACATAAATAGTAATATCATTAACATCTTCAAAGAAAACAGTATTAGTTATTTGGGCTTCAGGAGACCTATCTAATTCATTATCAGTACACAAAATACACACTTCCTATTTACGGATAAGCTTGACCATTTTATCTCGCCTACTACCTATAATTTCAGGAGAATGGGTAGCGAATATCAGCTGCATATTGGGATTAACCTGTGTTAGCTTATCGACAAAAATCTTTTGCCAATATGGATGCAGAGACATCTCCGGCTCATCAATAATGAAAATAGCTTCTCTAGTATTGTCTATTTTTAGTATCAAATGAGCAAAAAAGATGATAATCTGCTTCTCACCTGATGATAGCTTATCCAATGTTATTAGTCTTTCTGCTTCTCCAACGTCTAACACAGCTTCACCTTCACGGTTAATCATTATTTTCTTTTTCACATTTGTTGATGTAGACATAAAATCATTTACCACATCCAAAAATTGGTCTAAGGGCCTAGATGCTTTCTTTTTTTCTTCTTCTGCATCATTAGCAAGACCTATGATTTCATCTAGTCTTTTAAGCTCCTGATATTTCAGAAGAAGATTTATAAATTTAGGAAAATCTCTTACAACCTCAGGATCTTCTTTGATCTTAAATATATCTATCATAAAATCACTAAAGAAGTCTTGGTACGCATTTAAATCAATAGACAATATAAGATTAAGTTTATTTAATATCTTATAATACTCCTGTCTAACATTATCTATTTTATTTATAAAGGATGCTTTCTCATTCACTAAACTATCTAAAAGCTCGTCAGGAGATGATAGCTTGTATATTTCAGAAAAAGATTTAAGCACATTAACTTTGAACTTCTCATCTATCTCTTTGATAGAAGTATTAATCTCATTGTACTTATCTTTTATCAATCCATTAACTTGAGCCATAACCATCTCATCGACCCTAGCTTCATCTGGTCTCCTATAATGAACTCTTCTGTACATCTCAGCTCCAGAAAATATATTTACCTTTACATAATCATCTAAAGTTATACTTCTTCTAATGGGGAGAAATTCTTGATTGAAAAGATTAGCAATTCTTCTCAATATAGCGTTATCTTTTAAATACCTAATTGTTAACTCTGAATCAGTTCTGTCTCCATCCATTAAATAATTGCTTGTCAAGTTTCTAACAACATTATGATTCTCTTTATTCTCCACCACCAATGAAAAGTCAAGTTTATCCATAGCTTTAGTTATCTTCAAATTATAGCCCTTACCAAAGAATAGTTGCATATATTTAAAGTCAATATCAAAAAGTTTATAGGCCTTACCACTTATAATTTGACTAATTATTGTTAATATAGTTGTTTTACCACAACCATTTTCACCATACAAAAAAGTGACATCACTGTTAAAATCAATACTATAGTCAAATTCATTGTGGAGTTTACTAATTATCAACTTATTGATTTTCATTTGAAATCACTCCTGTTATACTTTTATTTATTCATATTTGACATTCAACCACTCTTATAATACAATTTAATTAAGTAAACCTATAGAAAGGATGATTACCATGTGCACTAATAAGCATTACTACTGCATGTTCAACGGTATTACCGTCACTACAAGTGATGTGATTATTGAAGGTTATAAAGAATATATTTGCGTGCGGTTTGAGCGTCCTAATGCCAATAATGGCTTTGATTTTGCTGAAATTATCATGCCTGACAGAAATATCATTAAGTCCTATGGATTTAGTGAGGATGAACTCTTCTGGATTGAAAGCTTTGCCGTAGACAATCTGCTTCTTATGTGGGAAATGTCCAAGGAGGTTGCTAAAATTGCCTAAAATATTAGCTGCTTTCCTAGGTTACGCTTTCTACTTCTGGGCCAATGAGAACCTTGAGCCTATCCACATTCATGTTTCCAAGGGTATGCAATCACCCAATTCTACAAAGTTTTGGATTACTAGTGATGGAGTTGAGTTAGCAAATAACAATAGCAAGATCTCAGATAAGGAATTACGCCAAATTCGCAGTTATATAATGATAAATCGAGAAAGAATTATTGCTCAGTGGATTAGCGTGTTCGGCCATGGTGAAGTCAAGAGATAAAGACTGTGAAGTCTTCTTTACCCCCTTCCGAGGGGGTATTTTTTATAGCCCTTCTTAATTATACCAATCAAAAGGTATAAGTTTACGTTTATCGGTTCCCCAATGTTCAATAGTTGATTGCCTAAAGTTTTCATCTAAATCTTCGGCATGATCCACAACTATGATTTGCAAATCACCATTCATCTCCTCAACACGTCTTTGCATAAAGTTGTACATATCTATTACGTTTTCTTTATCTGACCTTTTTCTATACTCTCTAGTATCAGAATCAAAATATACCTGTGATGGCTGATCTAAGAATATAAAACTAGGTACAGGTCTTTTTTCTTCAATAAAGAACTTTTGAAACGCGAAATAGGTTATCAAATGAGCGCCAACCCAATTCGCTCCACTTCCCATTTGGCTTAGTGGAACCGGCCTTTCTCTATCCGCAACTACGGTTAGTTTATTAAAATCTAATCTATAAGGTTCCCCGCTATATTCTAGATTGAGTTCCTTAGCCCATTCAGTCATCATATATTGTATTCTCGAAAGAGACGATTGTTTTTTATCCTCAATTAACTCTACTGATAATTTTTTGTTGATATTGTCTATTTTGTTTTCGAGAACATGTATTTTTTTCTCTATTTCCTTAATATCATCTTTTTGTTCAGTTCTCTCTAACCAATTATTGATTCTACCTATTAGCTCACCTTTTCTAAGAATATTCTCTTTAAGATGTTTGGCTATTTTTATTTGCCTATACTCAGCCTCTATAAAGCTTTCAATTTTATTGATCACTTGGATTATTTCTATTCTCTTTAATTCTAGTTGAGAAATGTATTTTACAAGCCTGGGCTGTTCTTTTTCGGAATCACTTAAAGCTTTTGCAAGTGAGTCTATTGCCTCTTTAATAGCTTCCGCCTGTTTATTGGGGCCAGACATAACGCTGGAGCAAAACGGGCAATGCATAGGTCTAAAATCCAAATACTTATATAAGCCTATAGATTGTAGCCTATTTTTCTGGTGAGATATCTCTTGTTGATATTTCTTGTATTCTAATAATATTCCCTTAGCTTCACTAATAGAGTAATCTAAATTTTGCAGTTCACACTTCTTATTTTTTAACTCCTTTTGCAAAGGTTCTATATTCTCTTCATCAAAAAATGGTATACGTGCATTATCATTGACCACGTTAAAGTCTATTGTACGAAAAAGGTAGAAAATATCTTGAGTTGTTTTCTTTTCATTATTTCCATAGTCATTTAATAACCCAAGTGTATAAGCCTCTCTTAATAATGAAAAAGCCTCTTTATCTACGGTCTCATTAAACTGTTTTTTAAGATAATAATCCTTGTTTAAATCGCGTAGACTATGTTCTAATTTTCTGAGCTCTTGTCTCAGCTCTAAGGACTGCTCACTTATTGCACCCAAATAGTACGGCATAGTGTCCTTTATGTTCTGAAAAAGATAAGGTTCTGCTTGTCTATGAAATAAAAACTCGTAAGAAGCTATTTCACTCTGATGTTGAAAACAATAAGTAACTGCATTTCTTATGCTAACATCCACAGCATGCCTCGTCTGTCCTTTAGGCACTTCTGTTGTATACTCTGATATGCCTAGTCTACTGTTCAGTAACTGCTCAATATAATCCATTTCTACGTTCTTCTGCAGTTCGTTAAATCTAGGTATATCTACTTCTTTTTCTATTCTATAGAAATAATCAGAATTGATTTGGCGCTTGCTACCTGGGTTCCTTCGAGCAATAAAGATTTGACAATCATGAAATTGAAGTAAGACGGCAAACCAAGAGACTGTGTCTCTAATTACACCTTCAGGAATATTACACTTGTGTGAGCAGAGGCAATACTCAATAATATGACCAAGAGCAGACTTACCGGACATAGATTCACCAGTAACGATATTGACTTTACCTATATTGAAATCAATGGTTCTAATCTCCCCAGTATTACTGTAAAGAACAACTTTTTTTATCTGCATCATGGTCTCACTCCTAATGTAAAATAAACACTCTCAACATTATTCATCTTAGCCAGCCATTTCGCCAATAGCTTTGCTTTCTTGATGCATTCTTTTATCTCATCATCATCGTTATGGCTATTCTCTGTTAATTTCTTATGTTCTTCGTTCACTCTTAGCTCACCGCAGTCATTCAAAATCAAATCTTGCGTATATAATAAAAACTCTATCGCCTCATGCGTAGGTTTAATATAAGCCTCAACTAATCTAGCAAAATCATTTAATTCTAGTCTATTTTCTGTTACCCAATTTAAAAAGGACTGTCTTGGTTTCATAGAGTTCCTAAGCTTTTTATCTAATGCGATGGGTAGAATGAAGTAAACTAAAGGAAAAGGAAATAGTTTACCATTATGAGCCTGATATGAAGAAACGGCATAGTAAATTATTCTCCCGCAAAACGGAGAATTAAAAAGATTAAATACTATGTCTAGCTCGCTTCCGCACTTAATCATTGCTATCCTCACCTTGTTTTCCTTCGAAAAGCTCCATATAATCTGGATGCCATCCTACCATCAGCCTATTAGCCAAAATATGATATGTCCCCTTCATGATAAATGGCTCTTGACAACGTTTACGAATACATTCGTTACGCATCATAGTCTTTTTGAACAGTTCTAAACCCCATAATCTTTTATTATCTTCAGTTGCATTTTGTGCATCAGGCATGTTTGCAAAATCATATTCCCAGAATTCTACTAGCGTACTATCGTATTTCTCTAACTCGTTTGGAAATATTTCATTATTTCTGAGCCAAGAAGATCTTAGACTATGTGCTCTAAAATAGTCCCTTACAGCAAGATCCATCAACTTTTCATTACAATTAACCACTTCTAATTGGCTAATAAATAATCTTTGGTCATCGGGAATCATAGATAGTGTTATATCTTTCAATTCTCTTATTTCTCGTGTAATAGGTAAATCATCATACCTATATTGGGAAGCCTTATTAACGATAAAAGAATTGACTTCCAGATATGAAATACTTGTATTTTCTTTCCCACAGAGAATTCTAACTACCTTATCAAACCACCAGCCCTCAAGATCATGAAAAATTGCATCTATATGCTGAGGTAATGAAGAATATCTCAATTCATCTTTAATTCTATTTTCGATATCCAAAATATTATCATTATTTGCTATAATTTTAATATGTTCAAGGAATTGTATGGCCCTATCTTCATCCAATAACAAAAATAACTTATAAGCGGGACTATTTAATGCATTACTACTTTCAAGTGCAACTCTTCTTAATAATTGATAAGCTTGATGGCAATCACGCTTGCTATTATCACTAGATAGAAATGAAACAGCACTAACTTCAGTTATACTAGAAGTCGTTATCAATACGAAATCTATATTTTGATAAAGTGCCGGCTCTTTATTGACTGCATCAAGCCAAACTTTTAAAGTTCTCCACAAATCTCGACTACTGTCCGATAAATCATGATTACTATTAATATGATGCTTAATCTGTAGTAACTCGACAGAAGTACCTTGCTCTTCAAAGCTGACATCATCAAACTTCTCTATACTTATACTATACTGTGTATTTTGGAGAGACTTACGAGACAACAATAAATACAGTGCACACCTTGCTTGATACAAATATCCAAGCATTTGTCCCTCTGCATTATGTCTGCTCACAATAACATCTCCCTTGCTAGTCAATCAAGCTTTACTTTCTCATGACTTCTCCACTAGCCCAACCAATAGCTCTTAGTCATAGCTCAATTCACCTTCAACACCCCATACTCCAACCACCATGTTTTTTACTATCTTATTTCAAACTTAAGTACGTATATTACTACAATATGATTTCTTTCCACTAATGTAAAATATATCTATTTTAGTATTTATTAATGTAACTATTATTCTCTTATATCCACAATTCATACCACATCAGTACTGAAATTTTATCAGTAACGCCACGTTACCGAAAAGAAAGTTTGTCCACTGGTACTCCATTTATATATTTCTGTACTAGCGGTCAATTAAATATGGAATTTGGCCAACCAGAAATGCAGGTTTTGGCCATCTACATTTTATAGGTTTTAGTCAAAATGGTTATTGTTACGGTATCCAATTACTGGAACTTATGGTACTGATTTATTGGAATATCGGTACCAGACTTACGGATTTACTCTACCTAGGTGGTGTGGAGCCTCCTACCGCGAAACGCACCAGGAAACATATGTTCTTTGTAAAGTATATCCTTTACGTGCTATAACATCTAAGGCTTTCCTTCCCTCTTGATTGTTGCCGACAGGCAACAATTCCCCGTAAATTACGGTTCTAACGGAAATGACGGCTTTTCATCGTAAAGAGACTTTAATTATCACTAGCGCAACCAGAAAAGTTTGTCCACTGGTACGCCATTCTATTTTTATCTAATAAGCCAGCCCCAACTAACTGAACTAACTCTGATCAAGACTAGTATAATCTATCCCTATTACAATCATTGTAGCGTACAAACAAGTAATAAACAGCCTTATTTGTTCAATTATTCATATGTTATACTCTTTTCCATTTATCTATTTCCATACATTTTCTCATAATAGTTTTGATATTCCCCACTAATAATATCCTGCCACCATTTTTTGTTCTCCAGATACCACTTAATGGTTTTCTTAATGCCATCAGCGAACTTGGTTTCCGGCAGCCAGCCTAACTCGTTATGAATCTTGGTCGGGTCGATAGCATATCTCATATCATGACCTTTACGGTCGGTTACATAGGTAATCAAGCTTTCCGGCTTGCCCAATTCCTTGCAAATCAGCTTCACGATATCGATATTCCGCATTTCATTGTGGCCGCCGATGTTATATACTTCGCCCACTCTACCCTTGTGAATAATCAAATCAATGGCCTTGCAATGATCTTCAACATATAACCAATCACGCACATTGATGCCTTCACCATATACCGGCAAAGGTTTGTCTGCCAAAGCGTTGGCAATCATCAAAGGAATTAACTTCTCAGGGAAATGGTAAGGACCATAGTTATTGCTGCAGCGGGAAATAGTCACAGGCAGGCCATAGGTTCTATGATATGCCATAACCAGCAAATCAGCGCCAGCTTTAGAAGAAGAATAAGGGCTGCTAGTATGAATAGCAGTTTCCTCAGTGAAGAACAAATCTGGTCTATCCAATGGCAAGTCACCATACACTTCATCTGTAGAAACTTGATGATAGCGCTTAATACCATATTTTCTGCAAGCATCCATGAGCACAGCAGTACCTTTAATATTGGTCTCCAGAAAAATACCAGGGTCTTCAATAGAACGGTCCACGTGGCTCTCCGCTGCAAAGTTTACCACCATATCAGGATGCTCTTCTTCAAACAGCTTATACACTGCTTCTCTATCACAAATGTCTGCTTTCACAAAGCGGAAGTTAGGATTATCCATAACACTTGCCAAGGTAGACAGATTACCTGCGTAGGTCAGCTTGTCCAAGCAGATAATGCGATATTCCGGATACTTCTCCAGCATATGGAAGATAAAATTGGAACCAATAAAACCAGCGCCGCCGGTAACGATAATAGTCATCTTTATACCTCTTTTTCTCATTGAATTTCCTGCAAATATCTCTGCAAAGCGTCCTGCCAGGTTGGCAAAGGCTCAAAGCCATTTTCAACCAGTTTTGCTTTATCCAATCTGCTATTAAAAGGTCTCTTGGCTTTTGACAAGCCATATTCAGCAGTTGTAACAGGTACTACCTTGATGTCATAACCTGCTTGTTTAAAAATCTCGCAAGCAAAGTCGTACCAAGAAATATACCCACCTTCATTGGTTGCATGGTAATAGCCATATTTTTCAGTTTCTACCATATCAACTAATAATCTAGCCAAATCATAGGTATAAGTCGGCGTGCCAATTTGGTCATTTACCACACGCAAGGTGTCGAACTTCTTACCAACATTTAGCATGGTCTTGATAAAGTTATTACCATTCTTGCCAAATACCCAAGCGATACGGACAATGAAGTACTTTTCCAAAGCTTCTGCTACAGCAAGCTCTCCCTTTAATTTACTATCTCCATATACATTCAAGGGAGCGTAATCCTTGCAGTCTGGCCCCCAAGGCTCTGTTCCTTCACCATTGAATACGTAATCAGTGCTGATGTAAACCATCTTGCAGGCCAACTTCTTGCAAGCTTCGGCAATATATCTTGTACCATCCACGTTAATCGCATATACCTTAGCCTTATTCGCTTCATCTTCTGCAGCATCCACGGCAGTCCAAGCAGCACAATGTATAACGGCATCCGGCTTCAAATCACTAATCACTTTGTCCACTGCATTCTGATCAGTAATATCCAATTGTACGTAGTCAAACGATAACGCAATTTTCTCTTTGGGCAGAATATCACTGCCAACACATGCATGACCACGCTTGGCCAGCTCATTCATCACATCATAGCCAAGCTGACCACCAACACCGGTGACAAAAACTTTCATATCAAAAATCCCCTTTCCTCATATCCTCATTAAATTGCCACTCTAGGGCGTATTTATAATTAATATGAGGAGTGTCTATTACTTTTGTGATAATATAACCATTATCTGTTTTTGTAACCAAAGCATCCTTTGCTTTTTCGATGTCAATGGCTTCTCTTTTGAATTCAATCTCTCCCTTAAAGTCTGCGTATTCTACGTAATATACCTGCGAAATCAGTTTATAAGGGAACTCTAGTTTTAGCTCCAAATTTTCGGTTTTGTAATAGATACTATGTTCGAGCATCGGAGCCATAATCTTCTTCTCATCTTTTGCACTGATTGAAAGACAGTATCTGTATATTCCATGGTCTGCTTGAGCATTACTAAAATCAATGCGATATAACGCCGGAGACTCCTCTCTAATTTTTTCCAAAACCATGTTTCTATCTGTATTAGCATCATCAAAACTAATACCATTAAAAGAACTTTCGGTCCAAATAAATTTTTGAGTGATAGAATTCAAGCCTTCTCGCAAACATCTAAATTCAAGATAATATCTAGTTAATATGTCGGTTCTAGATATAAATTTCATGTGTACTTTAGCAATCTTATACTCTATATCTTTATAGTTGAGCTCTATATCAGAGCCTAGTTCCTTTGCTATCTTTTTAATTTTGACTCCTGTGCGCATTTCAGCTTCATCTTTAATCGGTAATCTCGGCCTATACAATTCCACATAAGTTTCGCCTATTGCGCCTTGAAACAATACCATATCTGGATTATTTGATTCACCGAAAGTAAGAATATGCTCTCTTGATATTCCGGGATAAGGATCAATATAAAAGATCTTGCTTATACCTAATTGATAAGCCTTTTTAGAACACAACTCGCAAGGACTAGCAGTAGTAAAAAGATATCCTCCTTGCACTTGAGTTCCACCGTACTTTGTAATCTGCAAAAAGGCATTCTCTTCTGCATGCAATGCCCTAGTATGTACCTGATTCTTTTCACCTGTTATCCCTTGATAAATATCCTTAAAACAATATGGTGTGCACATTTCACAGTAAGTATTTCTATCAGCGTCTAATGTAGCTTTGGTCAATTCATTCTCTATTGCCTTCATAGCCTTTAGAAAGTCTTTATTTTCAACTTCATATTTGCTGTGCATTTTAGGACTTCTGTAAAGACAAAAATCATGTACGTCTCGTAGATTGCATGCGATTTGTCCTTTTGGGACATCATTCCATCCAACTGATTGGATGGAAAAGTCTTTTCTAGTAACTACTGCGCCCACTTGTCTAGATAAACATCCAGAGTTTAACTTTGCATTATAGGCAATTTGCATACAACGCTCAATAGAAGTAGGAGTTACAAGGCCCGGATGTTGGATTAAAGCCAAATACCTTACAATTTGCTGGGTTAATTCAAAGTATTTATTATTGCTTGTATCTCTATTATGTACATGGATATTTGCTATTTCAATGCAACCCTGGATGTTTTGATGATAGAATGATTTTTCAGGAGTATCAATTTCACTTCCATACTCAACCTTGTCTAGATTATCTATCTCATCTTTGGTCAAATTTGCCAAACGTCTTAATCTACTATTCTCATCAGTATTAATAGATAGCAAATAGAATGCCTTATACTTATCCCTAAGATATAAAGCTTCATAAGGATTCCTAATCGCATCTATACAAATACGAACAGAACTATTATCCTTATACTTTTCTTCTATGGCCCGTATAATGTCACTTATTTTTTCAGGCAAGACAGTGTATTTATCTTGATTGAATGTATCATCTAAAGGATCACCAGATGCTCTCAAATTATTGGCAAACTGCTGCATAAAATAAGTGTAACAATTATACTTCTTATGTTTATGTGCATTTATTCCACTATTTTTACTTTTTTCAACAACATAGCATTGATACTCTTCTAAAAAATTTTTAAATCTATCTCTATACTTAAGTATAGTATCTGTATAAAATTTGATATCCAATTCTGGATTTATATTTTTAACTTCTTCGAAAATATCATCAAAACAAGACAGTGCATCACAAAAATCTTCTGAGCCTATTATTTTCAAAGCCGCCCTGTTCTCAGTAAATTTTCTTTTTTCAATATATTTTATTAGCTCGCTTTTTCCCTTTTGAAACACATATAACAGAATCAAACTGCTAACGTCTATCTTGATAAAAGGTATCCACTTTTTAGGTTGGCGAATATACTTATTTAATACAAAGTTTTTGCGCTCTTCAACAGTATCGTAGCATGTATTTTCAGAAGGAGGTAAATCCAAATCATCTACATGTTCTCTTGACAGAATCTTAGCCACAGTACTACAACCAGAGCCGATTCTACCTGTCAAACCAATTATAATAAGCTTATTTCTCTCATCATACATATGTTCTACAGCGTTATAGCAACTGGTCATAACACAACATTCCTTTCAAAAATCAGAATATGATTCCCAAATCCTTCAAAAACGGATGTTTTTCATCCTTAGCAGATAAAATAGGATTTTCCACTCCCCACTCAACGTTAATCTCAGGATCATTCCAGCGAATGCCCGCATCAGCTTCGGGAGCATAATAGTTATCTGCCTTATACAAAAACTCTACTTCATCGGTCAATGTCACAAACCCATGACCAAAGCCACGAGGAATAAGTAGTTGCTTTTTATTTTCTTCACTCAATTCCACAGCTACCCATTGCTTATATGTCGTACTCTCATGACGCAAATCTACAGCTATATCTAGCACTGCACCTCGAACGCAACGCACCAGCTTAGCTTGCGCTTTATCCCCTTTCTGAAAATGGATGCCACGTAGTGTTCCCTTCACAGAACTCATGGAATGATTGTCTTGCACAAAGTCATAATACAATCCAGCCTCTTCCATTTTCTTTTGGCTCCAGCTTTCCATGAAAAAGCCCCTATGGTCACCAAATACATCTGGCTCTATAATTACAACTCCATCTAGCTTAGTTTTCGTAAACTTCATTTACATCGCCTCAATACTCTTTAATGATTTTGCCATCTGCTACCTTTTGCAGATATTGTCCATAGGGAGCTTTGCCATAAGCCTTGGCACTGTTCAGCAAATGCTCTTTATCAATCCAGCCATTGTTATAGGCAATCTCTTCCAGAACAGATACAGGGATACCAGCACGGTTTTGCACAGCTTTGACGAACTCCGCTGCCTCGTTAAGGCTATCCACAGTTCCAGTATCAAGCCAAGCATAGCCACGGCCCAAGGTTACAACGGAAAGAGCATCATTCTCCAAATAAATCTTATTCAGATCAGTGATTTCCAATTCACCACGAGCAGAAGGCTTTAGGCCTTTAGCATATTCACAAACTTTGTTATCATAGAAATACAAGCCGGTTACAGCATAGTTGCTCTTAGGATTGGCAGGTTTTTCTTCCAAGGAAATAGCCTTGCCATTAGCATCAAACTCTACTACACCAAAACGTTCAGGATCATCCACATAATAGCCAAATACGGTTGCACCAATCTCATTCTTGGCAGCCTTTTGCAAATGAGCAGTTAAGCCAGCGCCATAGAATATATTGTCCCCCAGCACCATAGCACAACTATCCCCATCAATAAACTCTTCACCAAGAATAAACGCTTGTGCAAGACCATCAGGAGAAGGCTGAACCTTGTAGCTCAACTTCAAACCGTAACGACTTCCATCACCCAAAAGTCGCTCAAAATTAGGCAAATCATGAGGAGTAGAAATAATTAGAATCTCACGAATCCCTGCCAACATCAACACTGACAAAGGATAATAAATCATCGGTTTGTCGTATATTGGCAATAATTGTTTACTTGTTACCATTGTTAGCGGATATAAACGAGTTCCGCTGCCCCCTGCTAAAACTATACCTTTCAAAGTATCAACTCCTGTATTTCATACTCACACGAAGTAATCTATATAAACTAACTATAAACTTTTTAATATTTGCAAATGATACAATTCACAAAACACAACAAGACACAAACATATACCTAGTATCTTCGTCACCAATATTTGCCATGATTATTATAGCATATGAAATAGTTATTTTTATAACAAAGTCATTCTGTCTACTTGTGATATAAATTTTTTACAACATTAAATAGTTTAAGTTTAAGCAAAAACTTTGCTTAAATGACGCTTGTAGTATAAATATGTCCCCAGACAATATATTATTGAATAGTATATTGTCTTAATACACATAACAAAGAATAAATTGGGTTTATTAACAAATAAATTATGACTATAGCAAAATCCTAAATTAGAAAAACACAGAGATATTATCCCAATACTGAAGAACACTGTAAAAGAAGTTTGGAATTCATTACAATTGATACTTTTTCTTATAGGATATGTTTGCATCGCAAATATAATTAGATATGATATAACAGTCGAAACAGAGCTTCCAATTGAACCAAGGTAAGGGACAGTTGTAACATTAAATATAACATTAAAAAAAGCTCCTGTTAAAACTGCTTTTGTATATATACTATCTTTTTTATTGGGTATCAACACCTGTGTTCTAATAAAGTTATTCCATCCTACAATTGGTATTGTTAATGATAATATTTGAAGAAGTATAATGGACTTTTGATACTCCTCTCCTAAAAACCAAATAACAAATTCCGGCGCAATAGTAATAATGCCAAACCCCATAGCATTAGTAACACATAGAATAAATACACCAGAATAAAGTAAAATACTCGATATTTTATCTTCATTATTCTTATCTTCAACCAACCCTGATACTCTTGATAACATTACAGTGCCTAACGCTGCTATAAAGCTTAAAGGGATTCTTACTATTTTGTCTGCATATTCGAAACATCCTAGTTCAAATATCTCTTCATAACATCCCAATATAAATTTATCTGCTAACCTATTAATATTCGCTGCTATTACAGCTGCAAATAAAACAACTATTGGCTTCAAATGTCTTAAAGAGTGTTTTAATGGTACTTTTTGATAATGAACGCATTTCATAGCTTTATAAAATATAATCACTTGTGTCAATAAATAAGAAGACACTATAATCAATATATAATTCCTTATATCACCTCTGTCATTAACAAAGACAAACACACTTAAGGTTGATGCAATTTTAATCAGGATATTATATACTACTGTAATCCTAAACTTTTCTAAGCCAAAGAATAGCCAACTAATATCAAAAACAGCACTTATAACATATATAAATTGTAAATACAAAAATTCCTTGTAATCAACGTTAAATAGGTAAACTGTTAAAAAATATAATCCATTAACCAAAACTGCAATGAAAACGTGTATATTTAATAGTTCAGAAAAAATTAAATTAACTTTCCTGTTGTCATGACGAACGTAAGCAATACATCTTGTACCGTATTGCTCGATTCCTAACATGCAGAAAATATAAAAATAAGTGGCAATAGTATTTGTATATGAAAATATACCGCTATTCTCAGCTCCTAGTACTCTAGATATGTAAGGAGTAGTAACAATAGGAGTAATAACCAATAAAATTTGATATAATATTTGATAAAAAAAGTTAGTTTTTAATGAGCTCATTTGTTTTTAAAGGTACAATGTCAATAGTACGTTTTCCAATATCACAATTAATCATATACCACTTATCTTTAAAATCTTTCATAAAGTCTGGATAAACACTTTTTATTGTCAAAAGCATAGAATATGCATCATCCAGTTTTCCTTCACCTAATGCAAAGTTAGAACCTAGATTTCTTATTATATTGTATGTATTGTTATTCATCTCTAAAAAACTATATACATCAGTAGAATTAATTAGAGCGTAGCCAAAATCTATCAAATATACATCCAGCTTTTCAGTTACTATAAAGTTATCAGGTCTAATATCCAAATGTAGAATATTGTTTCTCTTCAATTCGGTGTAAATGATAAGTAATTGTTCAACGATTTTCTTTTTTGAATCAGTATCAAGTTTTTTACAGCAAGATAAAGACAACCCTTCTATGTAATCTTCAACAACATAATCTTCACAACATTCCATAACATGTATTCTCGGAATAAAATTACGTAAAATCATACAATTATCTCTTATATACCGCAAGGCATAAATTTCTCTAATTGGTTTTCCTAGTTTACCACTAGTCTTTATGAACACTTCTCTACCATTTAACTTACCAATTAAATAAGCCACACCATGCTTCCATCTATAAAACTTATAAGTCGATGTATTTCGAATTGAATAACACTTTTTTAATTCAGAAGTTATTTTATTTTTACAAAACAAACACCAGTACATAAAGTTAACGCACGCAAGTGTCAACGTATAGCCTTTTCTAAGAACAACAGCGAATAATTTAATTGCATTCCAAATACACTTAAATAGAGTAAAGTTGAGTAAAAGTTTAATATTTTCTTTCATACCTAAGCAATCCTTCTTCTTATAAACAGTACGTATAAATTTTAAACAGGACTTTTCTTATAAATTTACAAAACGACATATTTTTTTTGGTAATTCTTTTATTGAAATATACGCTGAAATCATCAGGCTCTGTCATATGATATTTATTTTTCACTAAATATGACAGCAGAATATTATCTAAAACTTGCTTATTCTTCAAATCTATATCACCAAAATATGTATTAAAAATCACCATATAGTCTGGACTAATTTCTTTTTTATGAATAAGAGCGTGATAAAGCAGACTATATATATAGTTTTCATCTGAAGCCTTGAAGAAACCTCTCTCATCAAACACTCTATTTTCAAGTAAGTCTACTTCCCACTTTTCGCAGTAATAGTTATCTCCAACAAATCTTAAATCAAAATACACTTCCCTGCCATTTACAGTGACCATATGCCTAACACGGGATTTTGATTTATAAACGGGAGTCGCATTCAAAATAAACCTTAATTGTCTATAATCATCAGTCAGCAAATCAATATCACCATGTATATTCTTATCATTTAAATATATCATTTCTTCAAAATTTCTTAGCACAATATAATTTACTGTTGAATTTAAGATATATAGAATTTTATTGATACTTTCCCATCCATTTTCTCCAGGCATTTGAGTGATATTCTTCTGTATATCATGAGACTTAGCTTTTTTTACATAATCATCTATAGAATATCCTGTCAACATAATAAGATCATGACTTGATTCATTGCAGTCATTAGTAGCATGTATTTTATGCCCTCCTCCTGTCCAATTTCTGTACATCTCCTTTGAATCAAAAACATTGACGTTGACAAGCTTTAATCCCTTAGATGTCTTTCTAAATTTATAGATAGGATTATCATCACATACAACTATTAGCGTAAACGGTCCACTACCACAATGCTTCTCTTTATTAGAATTTGCTGGAAGGTTTTCTCCATAAAATCTTGTCAAATTCTTCGAAAATATATCCTTGTTCCAAATAACATCATGTATCCCTATTATATCAAATTTTGTTTTTATATCTTTAATAATTTCCTCATATTTATTTTTTGCTTTACTCCATATAATAAATAAATGTATTTCTTTATTCATTTCTAAAACTCCTTAGATTAAGCACAAATGGGAATGCTATAATAATAAATATAGCCACAATATTAGTTGTATATCTAAAAATAGACGAGAAGAACGAAACCAGAATAAAACTAACTATGGATATTGAGAATCCTACTGCTTTTCTATTATTAGAAATCACATATGCATCAATAATATTGGCTATAAAGCCAATAACAGCCATCTCAATTATAGTTCCAAAATAAGAGTAGTCTATAATAAGATGTTTAAACACTGTGTACACATTTGTAAGTTGACCATTTATAATAATAAATTCGCCGTGAGATTGTTCTTTCAAACCTAAAATTCTAAATATGCAAGAGAATGTATTTTCTCCTAATCCCAGTTCATTTAAATGGAAGTTTTGAAACCAGATAGAAAACGCACTAAACGGACCAATTAGATAAGCCACCAAGATTGTATTAAGTTCCTCATATAATGAATAAATGCCCCTATGTCTTAAATAATTAATCAATACAACTATGGTGATTAAACCTATAGATGATAAGAGCAATATAAAGACGTCCTTAATTTTAATCCGTTTATCATAATAGTTATAGCCGGTATCACATAGTTAAAGATATTGGTGTCATTCAATCAATTTTGCCGATGAAGCGGTAGAAGATTTCTACCTCCTGTTCCCGGCTTCCGTCCTCGTTCTTGACCGCCTCATGGACAAGGATTTTTTCAATCAGCGTGTTCAAGAGTTCGGCGGTGAGTTCCGTGGGATTGACGCACTCTTTCATCAAGGCGATCCATTTTTCTGCGTCAGCGGCGCTCTGGCTTTCAGCGGCAATAGTAGATTGAAGCTGTTCAATCTTTTCTTCCAGTTCCGCCTGTTCGCTTTGGTACTTCCCGGACAGCATATTGAAGTTGTATTCCGTGATACGCCCCGCCGCCCAGTCCTCATACATCCGGGCAAACAGGGTATCGACCTCGGCTTTCCGCTTCTCCGCTTTTTTCAGTTCAGCGGCCTGCTTTTTTCTTGCGGCGGCCTGTCCTTTGTCATTGGCGTTCAGCAGCCGCTTCAAAAGCTGTTCTTCATCATGCTGTACCAGCCCCGACCAGTATTGCAGACGGGAGAGAACATAGGCGTAAAGCACATCATAGCGGATGTAGTGCATGGAGCATTGGCGTGTGCCTTGCCCGTTCTTGCTGCAATGGTAGTAGCCATAGGGCTTGCTGTTCTGCCTGTTCTCCCCGTAGGCCAGTGACCAGCCGCAGTCCGCACACTTTATCAGTCCTGCAAAAATCTGTGTCGTGCCGTTCTTGCGTTCCCGTCGGCGGCTTGCGATCTGCTCCTGTACCTGCCGGAAAACCTGTTCGCTGATAATCGGCTCCTGCGTGTTTTCCACCCGTACCCATTCGCTTTGGGGCTTGCGTATCCTCCGCTTGTTCTTAAAGGAAATATTGGTCTCCCGGTAGTGGATGGTATGGCCGATGTAGGTTTCATCTTTCATAATGCTTTTGACCTGCGCTATCGTCCATGCGTAGCCTTTTTCCTCTGGTGCGCCAGCGTAGATATTGGCAAAAGTCCCGTCACGCTGGAAGTTGATAAATCCCGGCGTCGGTACTTTTTCCGCAATCAATATCCTTGTAATGCTGGCCGCCCCTTTGCCGTGAATAGCAAGGTCAAAAATCTTCTCCACGATCCAGCGGGTTTCCTCGTCGATCACCAGCTTGTTCTTGATTTCCGGGTGCTTCTTGTACCCGAGGGGAGCATAGGCGCTGATACGCTGTCCGGCGGCAAACTTTGCTTTGAAAGCAGTCTTTACCTTGCGGCTGGTGTCCTTTGCGAACCATTCGTTGAACAGGTTTTTGAATGGCACAAAATCGGACAGTCCCTTTTCTGTGTCCTCATTCTCCGCAACGGCGATGTACCGCACCCGTTTTTCCGGGAACAGAAATTCCAGATAGTAGTCCATCATCACATGCTCCCGCCCGAAACGGGACAGGTCTTTGGTGACAATGCAGTTTACTTTTCCAGCTTCCACATCGTCCATCATGCGCTGGAAACTCGGACGCTCGAAGTTTGTCCCACTCCACCCATCGTCCACATATTCCCCGACCACATGAAGCCCCTGCTCCTTTGCGTACTGTTGCAGGATTGTCCGCTGCGTTTCAATGCTTACGCTGTCGCCATAGCTTTCATCGTCACGGCTTAACCGCATATAAAGAGCCGTGTTGTAAATAGTAGTATTGTAAGGTTGTTTCACCGTAAAAATCCTCCTTCTAAAGAAACAACCCACGCTTACAATACTTTTGCTCTATGGCAATTATATCATAAGCGTGGGTGTGTATCAACGATGGGTCACGAAGAAGCGGCCTTTGCCGCCGTGTGCCGGACAACATCCACAATCAGATCGTCAAGCGGGCGCCCTCCAGCGGCAAAATGCTCGGAGATTTTGATACGGTTTCTCCCACATACAAAATACTGCGTGCCGTTCTCGTCAGTAATGACCTGCCCGGTGTGTATTGTATCAATAATGTCGCTTTCGCTTTTTACCATCCAGTGTCCTCCGTGTGATTATTTTTCATCATGTAGCTTGAATTCCTGTTCATAGCGTTTACCTCTCTCTTGTACGCTGCTGCCGTTTCAGTTCCGCCAGCACTTCCGGCGGGATACGGTCAACCAGCCTTTGCATATTTTCCAGTTCGCTTTCCAGCTTTGCCCGTTCCATGCGGTCTTTCATCTTACCGCTTTCGCTGGCCTTTGCCCTTGCTTCCAGTTTTTGATTTTCTTCCAACAGGTCTTTGATCGTGACCTTGTATTTTTTCAGCTGCCCGGAGAAGTTCTCCATCTGCGGAAACCATTTTTTCAGCATGGAGAGGGCTTCTTCCTTTTTCTTTCCGGCGTTCAGCGGGTTCATGCCGTCAAGAGTGGCTTCGATGGCTCTGGCCTGTTTGGAGAGGGAAACCGCCTGTTTGAAAAGCCGGGTGGGGATATGCTTCCGGCCTGTCTTGCTGGCGCTCTCCCCACGCTCCAAATCCGGGTATTTCTCCACCATGTAGGCGTGAAAGTCGTCCTGCCATTTCGTCAGATTTGCCCGGTTGCCGATAATTTCTTTGGCGCACAGGCGGTTGTCCTTTGTCAACGGCACAAAGGTCAAATGCAGGTGGGGCGTTTTCTCGTCCATGTGTACCACCGCCGACACGATATTTTCCCGGCCTATCCGGTCAATGAGGAAATCCGCTGCCCGCTGGAAAAACGCCTGTATTTCCTTTGGGGATTTCCCTTTGAAAAACTCCGGGCTGGCGGTTATCAGCGTATCGACAAACCGTGTACTGTCTTTCCTTGTCCGGCATCCGGCCTGCTCAATTCGGCTCTGAATGAAGTGGTAATAGCGTCCCTCCGGCTTGACGATATGGAAGTTGTACTTGCTTTTGGCTGTGTCAATGTCGGGGTTGCTGGCGTACTGCTCCTTTTGTCTTTCGTGGTGGGCTTCCAGCGGCCTTGCCGGGTTGCCCTTGTGCTTCTCAAAACGCAAAATTGCGTGTTGTGCCATGAATCTCCTTTCCCCATCCCTTTCCTATCCGGGGTTTTCCACAGGGAAAATCCCGCCAGAAATAGCTCGGATAGGATTGGAATGGATAGAATCTAAATCAATCTCTTAATCTTTGTATTTCTATATACCGTCTGGTTTCCGTACTTCAGAGGGGTGATTTCCGTACTTCATGGGTACGGTTTTCAATCCTCCGGCGTACCATAACCGGATTTCTTGAAGTCGGTGTTTGAAACCGCTTCATAGGATTTGGGGTAAATGCGGTTGGGTTTTCCACAGCCCTGCTTCTGGATCTCCACGAGCCCGGCGTATTGCAACTCCCGCAGGGTATTCACCGCCTTTTGCCGCCCACAGCGGAGCAGGTCAACCACCTCGCAGATGGGGTAATACAGATAAATCCGCCCATACTCGTCCGCCCACCCATTTTTCCGGGATAACTCCGTCCGGCGCAGGATAAAGGCATACAGCAGCTTTGCCTCATTGGACAGGGGCTTGAATGTAGGTGCTTCAAAGAGAAAATTGGGGAGCCGGGTGAAGCTGAACGCCTGTTCCGGCTGATGAATGTAAATCGTGTTTGTCATAGCGTGTTTTGTGGACGATTAGAAGCCCGTTTTCCGGGGTGGGCGATAGTTTATACCACTCGCCCCGGTTTGGGGCTTGCGAAGCCTGATAAATCAAGGCTTTTTTCACTCCTAACTGTCCACACAAGACCTCCTTTTCCGTTCACTTTCGGTTTTCTGCCGCCTGTGAACTTTGGCGGCACAGCCGGGGCAGTATTTTGCCCGGTTGGATTTGGGGACGAACACGCCGCCGCAGACCTCACAGCGTTTCAAGTCCTTATCCCGGAAAATCTCCGCTTCCAGCGTTCCGTCCAGCGGCAAGACCGCCCAGCGGAACCACTTGCAGCAGACCGAGAAAGAAATTGTCTGCGGGCAGGTGCAGGCGTCCCCATCGTCAAGGGCAATGCAGTTGCCGTCCTCACAGTTACAGCACTCCCGGCGTATCAGGGTGCTTGCCCGTTTCCGCTGCGCTGGTGTCATGCGGTAAAGGGAACCGTCCGGCCTGCGTTCCAGCGGCGGCAAGTCTTTGTAGGGGGTGTTTTTCATGTGTTCCCTCCGTTTTGCTTTCCGCTGCCGTTTTCCCCGAAAAGGCTTCCTGCCCCATTCCTGCGGCGTGTTCCGGCGTTGGCACGCTCCCCATAACTTCGGGACAACTTGTCCCAAAGTGACCTCTGGACAAAGTGTCCAGAAGTCGGCTCCTTGCGGTGCTTCCCCAGCCAGGGTATTCCTTTTCGGACGGTCATTTGGTTTTCAAGGTGCTGTCCATCGATGAACTAATCTAAGTCTACACCGAAATGACCGCCCGTCCCGTATGTCCGAAAGGTGGGAAATCTGCCTGAAAATCCTCCCATTTCCACGCTCTCGGAATTGTGGTAGAATGGAAGAAACTGAACAGTAAATTTGAAGTTGTGGAGGTAACACATAGATGGATCAAGGTAGAATTATTGTAATCACAGGTTCGCCGGGGACGGGGAAAACTACAACGGCATCTACTGTTGCAAAAGAATCGGATTTGGAAAAATCTGTGCATATGCACACAGATGACTTTTATCATTATTTGAGTAAAGGGGCAATACCACCATATTTGCCAGAATCAAATGAGCAAAATTTGATTGTCATTGAAGCATTTTTAGAAGCCGCGAAGCGATATGCTCGTGGTGGATATGATGTAATTGTAGATGGTATTGTAGGACCGTGGTTTTTAGAGCCGTGGCTCAACATTGTTCAAGAGCATTATGAAGTACACTATATCGTTTTAAGAGCAAGTAAAGAAGAAACTATGAAGAGAGCTATCAAACGCTCAAAGTTAGACAGAGAAACAAATATTGAATTAGTTGAAACGATGTGGGAACAATTTTCCAATTTAGGAATCTATGAATCAAATGTTATTGATACAACTACGCACTCAGTCAAAGATACTGTATCAGCAGTAAAAGAAAAAATTGTAAGGGGTACTGCTTTACTGCTTTAGGCAATTCCAGTTTGTCGAGCAGACAAGGAGGGAGAACATGGAACTATCCATACAAGAACGCCTGAAAGACCTGCGTGTGGAGCGTGGCCTGACGCTGGAGCAGCTTGCGGAAGAAACCCATCTCTCCAAGTCTGCGTTAGGCAGCTATGAGGGGGACAAGTTCAAGGACATCAGCCACTATGCCCTTATTCAGCTGGCGAAGTTTTACGAAGTGTCCGTTGATTATCTGCTGTGCCGCTCTCACACAAAAAATCACCCAAACGCCGATCTTTCTGACCTGCATTTGAGTGATGATATGATTGAATTTTTGAAAAGCGGGCTGGTGGATAATGCCCTCCTGTGTGAACTGGCGACGCACCCGGATTTTCCCCGGCTCATGGCTGACCTTGAAATCTATGTGAACGGCATAGCGGTGAAGCAGGTACAGGGGGCAAACGCCATTGTGGACACTGTGAGCACAACCATTATGAAGCAGCACAATCCCGGTCTGACTGACCCGCAGTTAAGGCAGCTGATCGCCGCCCACATTGACGATGACAGCTTTTGCCGCTATGTGATACAGCAGGATATGAATAAGATAGCCCTCGACCTGCGGGAAGCCCACAAGGACGATTTTTTCAGCGTCCCGGAGGACAATCCTCTGGAAGATTTCTTGCAGACCGCCGAAGAAGCCGCCAGCCCAAACAGTGACCCGGAACAGGCTGCGATGGCCTTTATCTGCAAGCGGCTCAAACTGAACTATGGGAAGCTGTCGGACGAGGAAAAGAAATGGCTGAAAAGGATTGCACAGAAGTCGGACTTGCTGAAAAATCCAAACCCGCAGCGGGGAAGAAAATGAGAAATTAGATATGCAAAGAGGAAAAATGAAATTCATTGAAGTAGAAACCAAAAACAGGACAGCGGATTTCATAAATCGGCTGCTGACGGTATGGGAAAGTTCTGTAAGAGCGACACACCTGTTTTTGTCGGACAGCGAAATCAAAAAAATAAAAGAATATGTGCCGCAGGCGCTCATTGGAATTGCGCATTTGATGATCGCAGAAGATGATAGGGGCTGCCCCGTGGCTTTTATGGGGATAGAGGACGGCACCTTGGAAATGCTGTTCATTTCCCCGGAAGAAAGAGGAAAGGGTCTCGGAAAGCGCCTGCTCCAATATGGGATTAAAACCTATGCCGTAGAGCGGGTGGCTGTGAATGAGCAGAATCCGCAGGCCAAGGGCTTTTATGAACACTTGGGCTTTCAGGTTTATAAAAGGACAGACCTTGACGAACAGGGCAATCCTTATCCGCTTTTATACATGAGCCTTAACATCTAAATCGGATTTTACGAAATCTCATATCCCGCAGAGAATCAAAAACAGAAAGTACCCTGCCTTATACTCATTATCATCATTGCCCTTTTCCTTGACTTGCTTGTGTCTTTGTGATACACTAACATACATAAAATTAGAGGTGAGGTGGAAAGATGATTAACTTTTCTTGCAAATAAATTGGAATATACAGTGATACTGTGTTTTACAGTACCATTGTACCCATTGCAAGAAAGTTAAAAGTCTATTCACTCGATATATCGTAGGCGTATCACTCTTGATAGGGGTGGTACTATTATGCTGTGACGAGCTGCAAGAATTGACTTTCTTGCAGCTCTTATTTTATGTTCTTTATTCCCGGAATAAAGGAGGAATGCGATATGTCGATGATCCGAGTCGAGAACCTTACCTTTGCCTATCCATCCAGCTATGATAACATTTTTGAAAATGTCAATTTTCAAATTGATACAGATTGGAAACTTGGGTTCATTGGTAGAAATGGCAGAGGTAAAACAACTTTTCTAAATCTTCTGCTTGGAAAGTACGAATACCATGGGAAAATACAAGCCTCTGTGCAATTTGATTACTTTCCATACCCTGTTAGCAATAAAAACAGATTAACTGCGGACATTCTCTCGGAAGTCTGCCCGCTGGCGGAAGAATGGGAGCTGTTGAGAGAACTATCCTATCTGGAAGTCCGTGATGATGTGCTTTGGAGACCATTTTTTACGCTTTCCAATGGGGAGCAGACCAAGGTGCTGCTTGCCGCCCTCTTTCTGAATGATGGACACTTTTTACTGATTGATGAACCGACAAACCATTTGGATATGAAAGCCAGAGAAACCGTTTCAGCATACCTGAAACGGAAAAAGGGATTTATCTTAGTCTCTCATGATCGCTGTTTTTTAGATGGCTGTGTTGACCATATCCTGTCGATCAATCGGTCAAACATCGAAGTACAAAGCGGAAATTTTTCTACTTGGTTCACCAACTTCCAGCGCCAACAAGAATTTGAACTCGCTCAAAATGTGAAGCTGAAAAAAAGCATTGATAATTTGCAAAAGGCCGCTCAAAGAACTTCTGTCTGGTCAGACCGAATTGAAGCGTCAAAATATGGGAACGGCCCGGTTGACCGAGGGTATATCGGTCACAAATCTGCCAAAATGATGAAACGCTCAAAATCTATCGAAGTGCGGCAGCAACGGGCAATCGAGGAAAAGTCCGGCCTTCTTAAAAATTTGGAAATCATAGAAGATTTGAAAATCACTCCGCTTCTCTATTTTTCAGATACCTTAGTGACTTTCTCTGATGTTGTACCAATTTTTGACGGAAAAGATGTTTGCCAGCCAATCTCATTTACAGTAAAGCGGGGAGAACGCATTGCCCTTGATGGGAAAAATGGTTCTGGAAAAACGAGCATTCTCAAGCTACTGATCGGGCAACAAATAGAACATCGTGGGACGGTTACAATAGGTTCTGGAATGATATTGTCCTATGTACCTCAAGATACTTCCATGCTGAACGGTTCGTTATCAGAGTTTGCGGAAGCCAATCGTATTGATGAAAGTTTGTTTAAGGCGATCTTACGGAAAATGGATTTTTCACGAATACAGTTTGAAAAGAAAATGGAAGATTTTTCGGCGGGACAAAAGAAAAAAGTGTTGATAGCAAAAAGCCTTTGTGAACAAGCGCATCTGTATGTGTGGGATGAACCTCTTAACTATATTGACATCTATTCCCGAATGCAAATTGAAAATCTGATTAGAGAATTTTCTCCTACCATGATCTTTGTAGAACATGATCTTGCTTTTAGAAATAACATGGCGACCAAAAACATTCGTCTGGCTACCGAATAGCAAAGCCAGCCGAGCCAGTCAACGGTCAAGATGAACGGCGCATTTCATGCGCCGCCGTTGACAGCCCCGCCCGTCTTTGCTAAAAGGTAATCAAGGAGGGAAAGCCACAAAATGGCTTCCCGCCCATTTCAATTTTGAGGGAAAAAACGCTTCCAAGTTAAAGAGAGTGCGGCCAAGCACTTTGAGAGATTTGCCGCCTTGTCCACCCATTCAGCAGAACAACGGGAGGCGGTCAAGGCCGGGTGCAAACCCGTTCATTTCAGCCTTGACGGTTGCCCGCTGTTCTGCTATTTTGCCGGGAGTGTGGCCGCAGCTTCGGGACATTTTGTCCATAAGTCGGAGCGTAGGACGAGGGACGGGGCTTTCATATACCTGCCGCCGTTCTCTGAAACCAGCCCGATTTTTTGTTCATTCTCATTCACAAAAAGTCAGCCTGTTTTCCTGCCGGAGCAAGCGGGGCGCAAAAAGCACCGCACCCCGTTTCCCCCGCCAGCCACGCCAGCAGGTATAACACACTACACTTTGCAGGCAAAGTCGTGTGCCAAATGGGGGCAAGCCCCCTTTGGAAACCCCCACAAGAAAAGGCGGTATTCTACCCCTCCACGGGGCGCATACCGCCTTTTCTTGTTATCCAGCCCTCCGGCTGTATCGGTTGAGCAAAAGTCAACGTGGGTTTTGATGTGGTATCTTTAACTAAGTGAAACCCCTGTAAGATATCCTGCTATCCAAAAAGCTATACCAAAAACTAATGTAGCCTTTGTGTTAGTGAGAAATGTTTGTACAATGATAAGAATCAAATTGTTAAATCTTCTCAAATTTGTTTTTTGGGCCATGACTAATCCGTCAAAGCCTAATGTTGCATATACTAGAGAATTCACGACCCTATTAAAAAGTGGTAAATAATCTTCTTCTCCGGTATATCTCATACTTGAAATAGATAACGTATAATAAGTTGCGCAAAATCAATTCATAAAAAATAGACATAGAACTTACCTTTGCTTACAATTAAGTTACCACACAAAACTAGAAAGAAGGTAAGATCTATGTCTGGTAACATTA
>Ga0129309_1000473_pt1 | contig 30485 bp, 25 predicted proteins | sample L1105metagenome_FD_94439 | JGI IMG/M metagenome (GOLD analysis project Ga0129309, IMG submission 94439) | Ring-tailed lemur group fecal microbial communities from Wisconsin, USA - L1105 metagenome | ecosystem: Host-associated > Mammals > Digestive system > Large intestine > Fecal | place: USA...
AAAGAAGTAAGACCCCTTGAAGACGACGAGGTAGATAGGGCAGAGGTGGAAGTGCGGTAACGTATGGAGCTGACTGCTACTAATAGGTCGAGGGCTTGACCAAAAAGCTTGGTCACACGATTCCAAATGTCAACATGTATGTAGTTTTGAAAGTGCAATTCAAATACACTTTTATTCCTCCTTAGCTCAGTCGGTAGAGCATGCGGCTGTTAACCGCAGTGTCGTTGGTTCGAGTCCAACAGGGGGAGTTTTTTTATGTCTGCAGAAAGTTCTGCAGGCTTTTTTTGTTTATTAGGAAAGTCTGAAATATCCTGTAATTTAGTATAAGATGAACTGCTTTCCTAATAAACAAAACAGTGCATAAATTTACAAAACAGTTACATCCTACAGATAAAATTCATGTCATAATGTAATCAAAGTTTCTATAACGTGACAAAATGCCGCAAGTAAATAAATCGGTATGAGAGCAGACAGGGAACACCAGGGGAGGAATCAATATGGGAGCACATATTCTTGTCTATGACTGCGCTCTGGTAGATGTGATGCTGCCGGGAAAGGATGGTTTTGCTCTTCTTCCAGAACTGAAGGATTATGAAATTCCGGTTATTTTTCTGACTGCCAGAGGAGAGGTTCAAAATAAAGTCAGAGGACTGAAAGAAGGCGCAGAGGATTATATTGTAAAGCCATTTGAGATGCTGGAGCTTCTGGTACGAATTGAAAAGGTTCTGGAAAGAAATGGAAAAAACGAGCATTTAATTTGTATTTATGATGTGGAGATTGATACAGAAAAGCATACGGTTAAAAAGGCCGGACAGGAGGTTTATCTGAAACCGATGGAATATGAATGCCTTTTAATGTTTGTGCGTCATAAGAATAAGGCGCTTACCAGAGGACAGATTCTGGGAGCCTTGTGGGGAATGGAATTTGAGGGTGAGACACGTACTGTGGATGCCCATGTAGGTCGTATACGCAAAAAACTGGATTGGGGAAATGTAATAAAAACCATTCCTACTATAGGCTACAGACTGGAGGTGGATCAGTGAAGCTGTTCCAAAAAATATTTTTTCAGGCGGTTCTGGGATTTTTATTAATTTCTCAGTTTACTATGGCGTATTTTCTTTATGCATCTCAGAAACAGACTTTGAAGGATCAGAGAAAAAGCCTGGAAATTATTTTTATAGATAAGTTCCATGAGTTTAACAGAAAGATGGAAGAATCGTCAAAACTTTTAAAAAACAGCGATGGAGAAGGACGGAAGCTGGCAGCGGTTCAGTCGTTTCGAGAAGTTTTTGGGAATAACGGAGCTTTTTATCAGTATGGGGAATGGGTCTGCAATGCGACACCTTATGAATTCGATTATAAGGGGATAAGTGAGGCAGAGGGAGAAAATAATGGGGAAATTCCGGTACAGACCATAGATGGAAAAAAGCTCATGCTTACCTTTACTCAGATATCTGACAGCAATATACAGGCAGGAATTTTGTATTATCAGGACGTTACGGAAATCTATCAGAGAACAGAGCGCCTTTTTTTAAAGGGACTTATGATTACGGTGTTTCTTCTGATTGTGGGCGGATTTATCATATGGAAAAGCCTTTATGCCACCATGCGTCCTCTGATGGAATTAAAAAAGGCTGCCAGGGCTATTTCAGATGGAGATTATCATGTCCGGGTATCTGAGAGCAGGAAAGATGAACTGGGAGAGCTGGCAGCCGGCTTTAATCATATGGCTGGCACTATACAGGAAAATATACAGGAACTGACAGAAATAAACAGGAAACAGCAGCAAATGCTGGGAAGCCTTGCCCATGAGCTGAAAACGCCCATGACAGCCATTATGGGTTATGCAGATACCCTTCTTACCGTACGTTTAAGCGATAAAAGACGGGAGCAGGCTCTTCAGTATATTCAAAAGGAGTGCAGCTGCCTTTCCAGACTGGCTGTTAAGCTTCTGGAGCTGACCGGGCTTTATGAGGAAGAAAAATTAGGAATGAATCTTCAAAGCTTTCAGGTGGGAAACTTTTTGAATCATATAAAAGCTTTGACGGAATTTACGTTAAAAGAAAAGGAAATTCAGCTGGAAGTTCAGTGCAGCCCCTTAGATCTCCAAAAAACAGCAGATGTGGATCTTTTGACAAGTTTTGTACTGAACCTTGTGGATAATGCAGGAAAGGCCTCAGAGAACGGTGGAAAAATCCGGATAATAGCTGATGATGAGGCTCTTATTGTGGAGGATCAGGGACGAGGAATAGCTCCGGAAGAGATTGAACGGGTAACAGAAGCCTTTTACATGGTGGATAAGTCACGATCCAGAAAAGAAGGGGGTGCAGGACTTGGACTTGCGCTCTGTAAGGAAATCGCAGATCTTCACCATTGGGAGCTGACCATAGAAAGTGAACCGGGGAACGGAACAAGGGTAATCCTTTTATGGTTACAACGCGGTTACGAGTTGGAGAATACCCGGCAAAAAGATTCTGTTATTCTGGAAGCAGAAAGGACAGACAGTCATTCTGTATGATCCGCCGGGAAAGGAGACAGACCATGAAAAAAGAACAGCAACAGCTATTCTGGTAATGATGACAGGAATCACAATTTTTGCCGGATGCGCAGAAACACCAGAAAGTTCTCTTGTAAAAAAGAAGGGAAATATAAAAGAAATACTGTATGAAGAACAGGCAGAAGAACAGGAGAACACAGAAGTTTTGTTCGGTAAAAATATCCGGGAAACAGTAGGAGCGCCGGAAACTTATCAGAGTGAGACAGCAGATACCACAGGAAACCTTAAAATAGTAACAGATGCGAAGGTAGAGATTCCCGATGCAGACCATGCTTCTGTGATCGAGGTAACGCAGCATCCCTTTGGGCAGGAGCAGATGGATCTGATCACAGATACCTTTTTTAAAAATGCAAAGATCTATACCTCACACAGCTACTATACCCGTACAAAGGAAGTGGTACAAAAGGAGCTGACCTGGTGGAAAGCCAACCTTGCCAAGGGAAATCTGGATCCTAACGGTCTTGGGAAGGATGAGAATGGGAATTATTATTTGGACATTAATCAGACCATTGAAGACCTGGAAAAGGAGTATGAGACAGCCCCTGAAACCCGTACACTGAAGGAGGTGAAGCCTCAGTTTGGGCTAAAAGGGGAAGAAGGAAACTATACCATGGATGATTACTTTGTTGGAGTGGCAGTTACAGAAGAGGGAACAGCTTTTAATTACAGTATGAATTCCTATGGAGCAGCCCCTATGTCTGTGGAAATCCGCAACCAGAGCCGTTATGAAAAGGAAAATATCATCAATAAATTTATGTATTGGGATGGATATGATTATTACAGTAAGCTGGCAGAATCCTCCCAGTGGGAGGTTGCAGAAGTGATTCCTACAGAAGAAGAGCTGAAAGAAGGAATTGGAATTTCTCTGGAAGAAGCCAAAGTTCTTGCAGATGAGAAGGTGAAGCAGCTTCAGATCCCGGATATGGAGCTTGGAGACTGGGAGTACGGACTCTGCCTTTATCAAAAGGGAAGTGGTGAAGATCAGAAGCTTGTGCTGACAGATACCGGCTATATCCTTCATTATACGAGGAAACTGGGAGGAATTCCCATTACTTATACGGAGGAACAGGGAGGCGAGCTGTACGGGAACGATATGGGAACTGAATCAGAAAGCTGGCCTTATGAGAAGCTGGACTTTTGTGTAACGGATGAGGGAATTGATGATGTACAGCTGATTGACCAGTACGATATTGGAAAAACAAAAACAGAAAATGTAAAACTGAAATCTTTTGATGAGATCATGGATATTTACGAAAAAATGATGCTTATTAAAAACGCTGATTATATGGAGAATGCAAAAGAGCTTACGTACAAAATAGACCGGATTGTATTTGGCTACACAAGAATTTACGAACCAAAATCAGACAGCCGTTCCGGCGTGCTTGTTCCTGTCTGGGATTTCTTTGGAAGCTATGAAGGCACTTATAAGGAAGAGGCAGAATGGGAAACCGGATCAGAGAATTTCCTTTATGCGCCGCAATATGAAAGCTATCTTACCATCAACGCTATAGACGGCAGTGTGATTGACAGAGGGTTGGGATATTAGAGGAAAAGGAATGGACAGGACAAAAAGAAGCCAAAAAGCTGTAAAACAAATGCTGGCAGTGGTTCGCTATGATTTCAGGGGATTTTTTAAAAGACCAAGGGTTATACTGACATTTCTTCTGGGATTTGTTCTCTGCTTTCTTTTAAGCAGCAGGATTATGCCTGTGATGGAAACTTACAAATCTCCTGTGCAGATGCTGGAACCGTTTTTGTGGACATTTGGTGATTCTACGGCGATTCTTTTAAGCTCTGTGCTTCTTCTGCTTCTTTTTTCCGATTTTCCTGTATGGAACGCAGTTACGCCTTATTATCTGTACCGGACTACCAAGGTTCGATGGCTTTTGGGGCAAATGATTTATATGGCTTCGGCGGCAGGAATTTATACATTGTTTATGCTGGGATCAACCATGATTTTGTGTGCCGGGAACAGCTATCCGGGAAATATCTGGAGTGATACAGCAGCTATGCTGGCTTATTCCAGACTGGGAGAAATCCTTAGTGTGCCATCTACGGTAAAGGTGATGGAAAGCATTTCTCCTTTTGGCTGCGCTGCTGTGGTGACGCTTCTTTTGTTTCTTTACATTCTCTGTCTCGGGTTTGTGATCCTGGCAGGAAATCTTCTGCCGGGAAAAAACAGAGGAATGGTGACAGGACTTCTGTTCTGTTTATATGGTTTTTTGCTGGATCCTCAGGCTCTTGCCAGAATTCTGGGATATGAAAAATATGAGATGTTCCGGGTCAATGTTCTGATCGGCTGGCTCAGCCCTTTAAGCCATGCATCCTATGGGAGGCATAATTTTGGCTATGACCAATTGCCTTCCATAGGGCAGTCTGTTCTGGTATTTCTTGGGATTCTGGTGCTTCGGCGGAGCTTGGAAGAATCCTGATTCGATGCGGACTTGTGGCAGCGGCTTTAAGCACAGGAGGAGGGATTTTTGCCGGGCTTACAGGATCTATATATCTGGCTTTTGGATTCCCTTTTGTTCTTTATTATTTCTGTGTGATTTTAAGGGATCGGTATTTTAAAAAAGCGCTGTGGCTTTACCCGCCTCAATGGATGGAGGGAAGCGCAGAATGGGGAGAAAAGGGTCTGGGACTATGGCTTTTTCTTTTTGTTCTTCTGGGGATGCTGATGGCGCTTTATGGAGGGATTCTTTATGACAGGGTGGAAGAAATCTGAGCCTGTGATCCAGGTGGATAAGGTAAGCAGATATTTTGGAGAAGACTGCGTACTGAAAGAAGCAGAGCTTACTTTGTATGAAGGCCAGGTCTGCGGCATTGTGGGAAATAAGTGGAATGTAGACGGAGAACAGATGGTTTACGGAGCAGATCTATTTATGGACGGAGAAAATTCAGCTTTTATAGAAGAGATAGAATCGGACATGATATTGGAGCCTGGCTGTATTCCCGAGATTACTGTTATGCCGGAACCTACGGCTATACCAGAACCTACTGCAGTGCCGGAACCGGATGTTTCACCGGAACCTACCATTTTTCCACAGCCAACGCCCACACCGGGATTTTCTGTGAATATTGAAAATATGAATATTTATCCGAATTGTGGAACACAGCCGGAAGAGGAACTTTTTGGAGATGGAAGTCAGGAAGAAATGGAGACGGGATCGCAGGAAAGTGCAGGTTATACGGGCTCTTTCGGCGGAGAAGTTTCTTCGCAGCAAAAAGAGGAGCTGACGCGGCAGCCAAAGCTTTTACTGGAAAGCAACAGTCTGACAGGAAAGACGCTGGAAGCGGGAACTGCCCAGGAAGTAGAACTTGTTCTGGAGAATAAAAGCAGGGATCAGGGAATTTACAATCTGAAGCTGGTCTTTTCAACAGAAACCCCAGGTATCCAGTTTGAAAAAAAGTCTTACTATTTTGACAGGATCAGTCCAGGAGGCAGGATCATTGTAGCAAATAATGTACGGACATCTATGGATGCAAAGGAGGGGCTTGTTCCTGTTAAGCTTTCCTTTGAATATGAAGATAAGAAGGGAACTTCGGCATCAGGAACGGAGGAGACAGAATTTTTTGTAAAACAGACGGTATCAGCACACCTGAGCTGTGACGAAATTCCGGCAGAGGTGTATTCCACAGATACGGTAAATCTGGGAATCCGTGTGCAGAATCTGGGAAGAACAGAGATTTATAATGCCCGTGTTGTCATGGAAGGAAAAGGAATGTTTCCAAAAGAAGAGATTTTTCTTGGAAATATGGATGCAGGAACAGAGCGTACAGGAACCATGCGCGCTTTTGTAGGAACCCGTACGATGGAGGTCAATGGACGTGATGAAGGAACTGATGAGAGGGACATGTATGGAGCAGTCACAGGGAGGATCATTCTGAAATATGAGGATGGAGAGGGCAAACCATATGAACAGGTGAAAGAATATGAAACCAGTATCCGGAAACCAAGGATTCAGAGTCTGAACATAGAAGCTCCCAAAAAAGCAAATAACTGGTGGTATTCTGTATTTGCAGCTGCCGGGGCAGGACTGATATGTCTGGTCTTTGGACTTATACACAGGATCAGAAGGCAGAAAATACTTCTGGAGGAAATAAGAAGGGAGGCTTCTGGTGAGAATCTGTAAAAGAAGACATTTTTACCCGATGCTGATTCTGGGAGCATCCATTATGGCAGGAAGTCTTTGCTTATTGATTCGTCTGGCGGCTCCGGTTTTTTCAGGCTCTATAAAGGAATATCAGACAGTTGTTTCGCTTGGGCGCCTGCAATATGATGAGAAGCTTCTGGAGCAGGTGAAAAAGATACCGGGACTGGTTTCTTTTTCACCTGTTTTGGAAATTCCCGTGGAATTGAAACTGGAAGAGTATACGATGAGTACTGTTTTTCTGGCAGTGGATCTGAATGAACTGAAAATGGAGGGGGATTCATCGGAATATATTTATGTGAGAAATACTCCGGTACTTTTGATAGGAAAAAATACTTTGGAATCCCTGAAAGATCTAAACAATCATACAATTTCCAAAAGGAGGCTTGCCACTTTCTGGGAAAAGGGAGAAGGAAAACTTCAGTACTGTCTGTCTGAAGCCGGAAGAGAAAAGGATGGAAGTGATTTTGAGAAAGAAACTGAAGCAACGGAATATTCCGAGGCTGTTTGGACAGAATGTCCGTCTTTTCTTTGTCTCAGAAGTCCGTCAGAGGGGATTTATATCAGTCTGGAGCAAGGAAAAGCGTTGGGGGGAATGAGTCAGGAAGATGGTACAAAAGCGCTTCTTACCGTGAGAGGAAAAGAAGCCTTCAAAAAAGCACAGGATATTTTTGCTAATCTTTCTAAGTAATCAAAAAAGGTGAAAAAAATTTAAAAAAATGAAAAATTCCTCTTGCAAAATATAATAAGGTATGGTATTATTATTTTCGCTGAGGTCGTCATTAAAAGATAACAGCGAAAATAAGGCTCCATGGTCAAGCGGTTAAGACACCGCCCTTTCACGGCGGTAACAGGGGTTCAAATCCCCTTGGAGTCATTTAAAAAATAAAAAATGAGATTTTCTTTGACTTGATTCCGACATTTGGTGTATAATAGTTTTTGTAAGTGTTACGCGCCGATGTGGCTCAATTGGCAGAGCAGCTGATTTGTAATCAGCAGGTTATCGGTTCGAGTCCGATCATCGGCTTTTTGGACCTTTAGCTCAGTTGGTTAGAGCAACCGGCTCATAACCGGTCGGTCCTGGGTTCGAGTCCCCGAAGGTCCATTTTTGTTTTTTGGCCCAGTGGCTCAGTTGGTTAGAGCGCCGCCCTGTCACGGCGGAGGTCGAGAGTTCGAGTCTCTTCTGGGTCGTTATATGGGGTCTTAGCTCAGCTGGGAGAGCATCTGCCTTACAAGCAGAGGGTCATAGGTTCGAGCCCTATAGGCCCCATATCTTTTTTTATATAATATGCCGCAGTGGCGGAACAGGCAGACGCCCGGGACTTAAAATCCCGTGGGTAGTGATACCCGTACCGGTTCGATTCCGGTCTGCGGCATTGATGAAAAGTGGGAGAAACGTTGAATTTACAACGTTTCTCTTATTTTTTTCCCATCAAAAGCCTGATTACACTTGATTACACCTTCACATATCCAGAATATCCTTCATGAGATTGGCAGTCTTTTCATTTGCCTGTTGCTGACGGATGTAGTGAAAAGTGGTTTGGGTATCGCTATGTCCTAAGAAATTAGAAAGCTGATTCACTTTAATACCACCGTCATAAAACATAGTTGCCATGGTAAAGCGTATTTGATGGCTGGAACGGTATTCTATTCCAAGTTCATTGCATAACTGCTTTAGATGGCGGTTGAAGGTGTCTGCTAAAATTGGCTTGCCATACCTCATAAACAAATATTCGCCTTCTGGGTAAAGCTCCAGGATTCTTTTCAGGACTTTCTGAGCCTGAGGGGTCAAGGGGATAAAGCGAAAACCTTCCCGTTGGTTTCCTTTGATACGATCTTCAATATCAAAATATCTTTTCCCAAAGGTTAAGTCATCATTCATTTCCTGCCGCCTTCTGGATGAGCGGCGTATATAAATTCGATTCAGTTGAAAATCAATATCTTCTTTTTTCAAGGAAATGATCTCACCTATTCTTAAACAAAGGAAGAAAGCTAGCTGTATACTAAGAGAATAAATATCAGTTTTGCTGTCTAAATAAGTTATGATTTTTCGACGTTCTTCTTCTGTATAATTCTTTTTCGGTGGATTTGTCGGTTTACACCGGGTTCGGAACTGCTTATAGTCCAATTCTGCCATAGGACTGTGTGTGATAAGCTTCAGCCGTACAGCATGTTTAAAAACGCCATTCAAAAGACTTTTTACGTTTGTCATTCGCTTATAGGTAATGCTGTGATTGACGGTAATATCAAGAAAAAAGGATTCTATATCTGACATTTCCAAATCAACGACACGTTTATTACTTAAAGGATGCTTTTCTAAAAAACGTTTCCATTCATTTTGGTTCTCTTGTATGGTTTTGGCATCTGTACCATTTTCTTTTCTCCAGTGCATCCAGCATACATATAAATCACGGAGTTGTATATTCCTTTGATTTTCTTCTTTATCCTTTTGCTTATAGTATTGTATGACTTCCTTTTCAATTTTTTCTTTACTGGATTTTGCTATCTGGCGTCTTCCGTTTGGTTTGTTTGCATCTGGAAGATAAGTGTACCAACGTCCGTTGGAACCCTGTGAGATAGCGTAATGATGCTGCTTTAATATTTCCTGATTTTTCATAGTCTCTATTTTATTCAGCACATCTTCGATATCAACCATATCATTGTCCTGCATATATTGCAATATTTTTTCTGGACTTATTTTGTTCATACGACTGTTCTTCTAACAGTACGCTTGGATTCTATCAATATCTTACTGCCTGAAAATATGCCTTGCTGTGCCTGGCTTTACCTTACGATACGTTAGGCGTATTGATAGATTTCCTCCTTTCTTTGGATTTCATAGGGTGTTTTCTTTTTGTAAAATCTGATAATATGGAATAACTATCAAGTAAAAGAGCCTGCCGCCCTTTCCTGTGAGCCTCCTTCCCTGCCGGGAGATCCGGCGTCACAGGGAGGACGGCAGAACTTCTTTTGAATTAGCAGTTATAGCTTCACCTCCTTTTGCAGTACAGGTGGATTTTTCGGCAAAAGATGCCCTATTCCCTGCACCTCTGATAAAAATATTAGCATAGGGTAAGAGGGTATTGTTTTATATCGGTGAACTTCTGAAAAATGCCATGCAAGATTTTTTAGCGTAAAACGAAATGTGGACATATTGCATAAGCGTAAAATTACAGGATTTTTCCGGCAAATGAGCCTGTCAGCTTTTGATTGCACTATCACTATAGCAGACAAATTCATTCACAGCTTTTCCAAAAAGCTATAGATTTATTGGGTATACGCCTATGTACCAAAATGGGAGAGGAATAAAGTTCATAAAAAAAGAAATCCAGAGTTTATTCTGAATTTCTTTTTATAGCGTGTATCTATTATTTTCTTTTCCTAAATTTCAGTTTTACTGCTCCAATGCCAGCCAGCGCACTTCCTGCCAACGCATAGAGGGAAGCAAAGTTTGTGGGATCGCCTGTTTTCGGCGGCTGTTTTCCTGTAGAATCATCCTGAGTATTGCTTGTTCCAGAATTATTGTTATTCTGGGAATTGTTCTCATTGTTGCTCTGAGAGTTGTTCTCATTCTGGCTGTTATTTTCATTGTTGTTCTGATTATTGTCAGGTGTCTCAGGTTCCTGCTCATCCGGGTTCTGAGGTGTCTCAGGCTCCTGCTCGTCCGGGTTCTGAGGTGTTTCAGGCTCCTGTTCGTCCGGGTTCTGAGGTGTCTCTGGTTCCTGTTCGTCTGGGTTTTCTGGAATAGGCTCCCAATGACCCACCTCAGGGTGTTCGATAGTCTCTGTATATGCGGGCTTATCAATCTTCCAAATTTGTTCATAAACAGCAGGTTTATCTACAACCCACTTGTCCTCGTAAACAGCATCATGGTGGATAGTCTCATCATATGCCTCTTTTACCAGAACCTGCTCATCCCATGCTTCTTTTACAAGCTCATCCCATGCTTCTTTTACCAGAACCTGCTCGTCCCATGCTGGTTTGTCTACAAACCAAATCTCCTTATCCCCATACCCCATACAGAACTTGCTTTCCTGTAAATGTTTTACAGCCCAACCTGAAATATCCATACCGCAAGTGTGGCAAATTGTACGAATCTCATAATGACCTTCCTCTGGATGGTGTACAGTATCATAAACTGCATCATGGTGCTTGTATTCAGCTTCATGATGTACAGTGTCATATTCTGCTGGATGGTGAATTACTTCATCCCATGCCTCTGTAACAAGCACATTTTCCGTATGTCCTTCTTCAGGGCTAATCAGTGCCCCATTCTCGTAATGCCCCTCTTCAGGATGATTAATTGTCTCTGTCCAGCTAGGCGTGTCCACGATCCAGACGAAGCCGTCACGAATCGGTGTTTCCTTTACAGGAATAAACGGAGCAAAGTTCGTATCATCAGCAGAAACAACGCCGACACCGCCTAATGTGATAGTCATAGCCGCCGCTAATGCAATTATCAGTTTCCTTTTCATTTGTAAATTTCCTCCTATCAAGTTGTTTATCTCTATAATATCTCAATTTGAGATATTATTCAATATAAAAATTTCATACTGTTAAGCTGTTTTTGGAGGTGAAAACAGTATGGAATATTGGGAACGCATAAAAGCATTAAGAGAAGATAATGACATTACACAGACAAATATAGCCAGGCATTTAAACATAGCCCAGAACACATACTCTCAATATGAGAATGGAAAAAGAGAGATTCCGATTAGTGTTTTAATTCAGATATGCCAATACTATAAAGTATCCTCTGATTATATTTTAGGATTAGCTAAAAAAAAGAAATAATATGATATGTAGAAATGAGATAGAAAAGTGACGCTTGCCCGAAGATCCCATCTCCCTGTCAGGTACACCGATGCTTCGGGCATCCTGCGGAACGCTGGACGTTATATTTATGCATTTGGTGGAAATCTGGAAACAAGTCGAATTACAGTTTTGACAGTCCATTGCAGTACTTTTGGCCAATTTGAATTTGTGTGAGGAAAATTATATGACGGAATGTTTGATAAAAGACTATTTTACTGATGATATAAAGAGAGAAAAACTAAATTCTCTAACAAGAGAAATATATGGATTTGATTTTACAGACTGGTATGACGGTGGTTATTATACCGGTGAATATATACTGGAGTGCTATCATTAAAGTAGAGTCGCAAAACTCACCAAATCTATGATATTATCAATGCATAGGAAGGTGGAGATACTGCAGTAGCTGCTATGGGGATTGTAACAAAGGTTTACCTTTTTATTGTTTTCGTCCATATGGGTATATCCAATGGTATTCAGCCGCTGCTTGGCTACTGCTATGGAGCTGGAAAACGCAAACGATTTATGGGGATTTTGAAATTCAGCAGCGCTTTAACCCTTGTATGCGGGAACATACTGACGATTGTATATATTGTATTCAGTAAACAGATTATGGGAATATTTATCGATAATTCAGAAGTTATTCAATATGGTGTTCCCATGCTGATCGCGGCTTCTCTGGCAGGCCCTGTTCTGGGACTTATGTTTCTGTCTATTAACAGTATGCAGGCACTTGACCGTCCGCTTCCGGCAACCATACTTTCTTTGTGCAGGCAAGGTTTGTTCTTCATTCCCCTTCTGTTTATTTTGAATCAGATATTCGGACTTGATGGAATCAGCTATACCCAGACGGTATCCGATTATCTTGCGATACTGATCGCAGTGTTTATGCTGTTCTTATCGGTGAAAAAAGCATTTCCTGCGGAGATTCTTTCATAGATGATTCTGGCAGTTGTAAAAAAATCATAATTGGGTTATACTGTTCACCAGTACGTTGAGGGGAAATAGAGAAATAATGAACGAGAAAGGATGTTTCAAATGAACAACAAAAGTTTTCTGGGAACAGAGCCCATCGGAAAGCTCTTGATGAAGCTGGCGCTTCCCACAGTAGCGGCTCAGCTGATCAATATGCTTTATAATATTGTAGACCGTATTTATATAGGGCACATTCCCGGGGACGGAGCTCTGGCTCTGACCGGCGTGGGAGTGTGTATGCCGATCATCATGATTGTATCTGCCTTTGCAGCGCTGGTAGGCAATGGAGGTGCGCCCAGAGCCACCATTTATATGGGGAAAAAGGATAATGATACTGCTGAAAAAATCCTGGGGAACTGCTTTACCACACAGATCATCATCTCCGCTGTCCTTACGATCATTCTTCTGATCTGGAACCGGAATCTTCTCCTGGCTTTTGGCGCAAGCGAAAATACCATTGACTATGCAGTGGCATACATGAACATTTATGCGTTTGGAACCATTTTTGTACAGATCACATTGGGAATGAACCTGTTTATCACCGCTCAGGGATTTGCAAAAACGGGAATGCTTTCTGTACTCCTTGGAGCAGTGACAAATATTATTCTGGATCCGGTATTTATTTTTGGCTTCCATATGGGCGTGAGAGGGGCTGCACTTGCAACGATTCTTTCCCAGGCGCTTTCCTGTATCTGGGTGCTTTGTTTCCTGTTTGGAAAAAAGACGATCCTGAAGCTGAAAAAAAGATATATGACAGTCAAAAAAGAGATCATCCTTCCCTGTCTGGCACTGGGATCTTCTGTGTTTATTATGCAGTCCAGTGAAAGCGTGATCTCTGTGTGCTTCAATTCCTCACTTCTGAAGTATGGAGGGGATATCGCTGTGGGAGCTATGACCATCCTCACCAGTGTTATGCAGTTTGCCATGCTTCCTCTTCAGGGACTCGGCCAGGGGGCACAGCCTATCATCAGTTATAACTATGGAGCCGGAAACAGAGACCGTGTGAAAGATGCGTTCTGGCTGCTTTTGAAGTGCAGCCTGTTTTATTCCATTCTGTTCGGCGCTGTTGTTATGCTGTTTCCGCAGATTTTTGTAGGAATGTTTACTTCAGATGCGGCGCTTGCAGTGTTTACCCGGAAGGCGCTTAAAATTTATATGGCAGTGGTAGGGCTGTTCGGCATCCAGATAGCATGTCAGATTACATTTGGAGCACTTGGAAATGCAAAAGCCTCTATACTTGTGGCTGTTATGCGAAAGTTTGTGCTGCTGATTCCGCTGATCTATATCATGCCTGCGATTTTTACCGCAGATAAAGCAGGGGCGGTTTATATGGCGGAGCCTGTTGCAGACATACTGGCAATTACGTTCACCGGAATTTTGTTCTTTTTCCAGTTCCGCAAGGTTCTGGCGCAGATGAATAAAATACAGGCAAGCGAAGCATAAATAAAAAGAAATATAAAACTCTCAGATTTTGGAAATATTTTCCGAACTCTGAGAGTTTTTTGTCAGTCAGTTGTTTTGCGGCGGATCAGAACAGGAGTGATCTGCTTATGAACAGGAGTTTTTAAAAGAGAAGGCTTCCTTTTTTTCATTTCATTCATTTGAGAGACCAGCAGCTCCAAAGCAGTTTCCGCAATTTTGTCGATCTGCTGACCGATGGTGGTAATGGGCACGATAGCTTCATTTGCAATAGGAGAGTTATCAAAGCCCACAAGACGGTACTGCTCTGGCAGATGTCCATATTTCTGGATGATAAGATTCAGAAATATATTTGCATAAGTATCGTTAGCGAAAAAAATTCCTTTTTTTCTGTCAGGATATTTTTCTTCGATAGTTTCAAAAGTTTCTTTTATCCTGTCAAAGGTTGTTTCATAAGTGGAGCCAAGATCGCCCAGCATGAGTTCGTATGGTACATGATACTTCTGACAGGTATCTTCAAAAGCAGTGATACGGTTATGAGCCGGAACATTTTCGGGTACGGGAACATTGATGTGGATCAGGATATCGCAGTGGTTTCGTATCAGAAGACTGGTTGCCTGCAGTCCGCCCATATAGTTGTCAGTATCCACACTGCAGATATGTTCGGCTTCCCGCTCAATAGCCACAATGGGAATATTGCATTTTGCCAGTTCTGCCGAGGAAAAAGTGTGGCTCAGAATGATCAGACCTTCAATTTTATAAGCCAGAAGCTCATTGATATACTGCTGTTCCCGTTCTCTTCCGTCATTGCTGACAAAGACAAGAAATTTATAGCCGAATTTTGAGTAACTGGACAAAAGCTGATTTAAGATTTCTGAATAATAATGGAGATAGAGATTGGGGATGATGATCCCGACAAATTCGCTTTTACCGTTGGCAAGGACTTTGGCCAGTTTGTTTTCCTGATATTCCAGTTCTTCCAGAGCTGCGGCTATTTTTTCCTGATTTTCAAGGGTCAGTGAATCCGGGTTATTAAAATATCTGGAGATCGTTGTTTTTGAAAAATTTGTGTAAGCTGCAATATCAGCAAATGTCACTTTTTTTTTCGCCATGATTTTGTACTCCCTGTATTTATATGGTGATTATGTTATGTAAGACACGTTTTTATATGGATATTTACAAGTATAACAAGCCAGATATAAAAAATCAATCTAAAAATAACTGGTTAAGTAACCGGTTATTTTTTTGTCTCCAATCTATTGACAGAAAGAAAAAAGTGATGTATTATCAAATTAAAGTAACCGGTTACTTAACCGGTTATAAGAACGAAAAAGAAAACGGAGGGAAATGGAGTGAACATTTTAGCGAAAAAGAAAACGTCACCTGTCAAGCGAACGGCAAAGGATAAGCTGATGTATGTAAAAAAGAACTGGCAGCTTTACCTGTTTTTTCTTATGCCGGCACTGCTTCTTACTATCATTTTCAAGTATCTTCCCATGGGCGGAGTGCTGATCGCTTTTGAAGATTATAACGTCATTGACGGCATTCTGGGAAGCGAATGGGTGGGACTGGAATATTTCAAAAGATTCCTGTCATCGCCGGATTTTATGGAATACCTGATGAATACTCTGAAGCTCAGTGCATTTGGTCTGCTTTGGGGATTTCCGATTCCCATTATCCTGGCTTTATTGTTAAACCGTATAAGACGTGAGGGAATACGAAAAAAGATTCAGCTGCTGATCTATGCGCCGAACTTTATATCTGTCATTGTCCTTTGCGGTATGGTTCGTATGTTTCTCTCGCCGGTAGGCCCTATTAATTCCCTCCTCGGGATTGATACAAACTGGATGACAATGCCTTCAGCTTTCCGTACGATTTATATTGCCAGCGGAATCTGGCAGACAGCCGGATGGTCATCTATTATGTATACGGCTGCTCTTGCAAATGCCAGCAAAGATCTGGAAGAGGCGGCAATCGTAGATGGAGCAAATATTTTTCAGCAGATACGTTATGTAGAGCTTCCGGCGATCAAAAACATCATTGTGATCCAGTTCATCCTGCAGGCAGGAAACATTATGAGTATCGGATTTGAAAAAGCGTTTGCATTACAGACGGACATGAATCTTCCGGCATCTGAAATTCTTTCAACATATGTGTATCGAATGGGTCTTCTTAATGGAGATTACGGATATTCTACAGCAGTAGGTTTATTTAACGCTATTATCAATGTTATTTTACTGATCGCAGTCAACTGGGTTGTGAAAAAGTTAAATGATGGCGTTTATAAAGAGGAGGAAAGAAATGGAAACAAGAAGAAAAATGAAACTCGGAACATCTGATAAAGTGATTCTGGGAATCGGCTATACTGTTCTTGGCATTTTTGTTTTATCAATACTGATCCCTCTTGTATATATTCTAATGGCTTCCTTTATGGATCCCAATGTACTGAACAGTCGAGGAATCAGCCTGAATTTTAAAGACTGGACGCTGGATGCCTACAGACGAGTTCTGGAGAACGACATGATCTGGCGTGGATTTTTCAATTCATTTTTTTATTCAGCGGCATTTACTGTGATTTCTGTGTTTATCACACTGCTGGCAGCCTATCCTATGTCAAAGAAAGAATTTGTAGGAAGAAAATTTTTTAATACAATCTTTCTTATTACAATGTTTTTTGGCGGAGGAATGATTCCTACTTTTATTTTAATTAATCAGTTACATATGGTAAATACCATCTGGGCGATTCTTCTTCCGGGAGCATTCAACGTATGGAATATGATACTGGCAAGAACCTATTATCAGTCTATTCCCAAGGAATTGAGGGAAGCATCTTCTATTGACGGTGCAAATGAGATCCAGCATTTCTTCAAGGTAATGCTTCCTGTCTGCAAGCCCATTATTGCAGTTCTGGCATTATGGTCATTTGTAGGAATGTGGAACAGCTATTTTGACGCAATGATCTATTTAAACGACGCAGAGCTCCAGCCTCTGCAGCTTGTATTGAGATCGATCCTGGTCCAGAACACACCTCAGCCTGGAATGATTGCGGATATCCAGAGCACGGCGGAGATGGCAAAGGTTGCAGAACTTCTGAAATATGCTACTATCGTGGTATCCAGCCTGCCGCTTCTGATTATGTATCCGTTCTTCCAGAAGTATTTTGATAAAGGAATCATGGTTGGTTCTGTAAAAGGTTAAGGGGGATGTAAAGCATGAAAAAAAGAATAAAAATGCTGATAGCGGCAGGTCTTTCCGTTGTGATGATTGCTTCTGCTGCAGGATGTGGAAAAAGAGAGCGTATGGAAGCAGAGATCAATCCGGATACTCCTGTATCAGAGGTTTCGTTTCCTTTGAAGGAGCAGGCGGAGTTGTCCTTTATTACAAATGCACCGGCAACATCAACGCAGGATCCGAATGAAAGGGTTATTTTCCAGAGAATGGAAGAGCAGACAAATGTGCATATTGACTGGACCTGCTTTGTTGCAGATCAGTTTGCAGACAAAAAGAACCTGGCTCTGGCACAGTTTGGAAACCTTCCGGATGGTCTGTTCAATGCAGGAATGAATGATTATGATCTTCTGAGATATGCAAAACAGGGCATTATCATTCCCCTGGAAAATCTCATTGACAAATATATGCCTAATCTTCAGAAGGTATTCGAACAGTATCCAGAATACAGGACGATGTGTACAGCGCCGGACGGACATATTTACTCATTCCCATGGATCGAACAGCTGGGGGAAGGAAAAGAGGCTATTCAGGCAATTGGAAACATTCCATATATCAACAAAAAATGGCTGGATTATCTGAAGCTGGAAGTACCGTCTACGGTGGATGAATTGAAGGAAACGCTGATTGCCTTTCGCGATCATGCCGCAGAACTGGAAGAGGAATTTGAGATTGAGGGCGGAGTGATCCCTATGTCCTTTATTATCAACAACGGAGATCAGGATCCGTCCATCTTGATTAACGGATTTGGAGAGGGCTATGGAGATACGGGAGATCATTTTGCGGTGACAGACCAGGGCAAAGTGATCTACACCACTGTACAGGAAGGGTATAAGGAAGGAATCCAGTGGCTTCACCAGCTGGTAGAAGAAAAGCTGGTAGACCCGGAAGCCTTTACCCAGGAGTGGTCTACATATGTGGCAAAAGGTAAAAACCACCGTTATGGTCTTTGCTTTACCTGGGATATTTCGAATATTGATAACTATCAGGATTATGTGATGCTTCCGGCTCTTGCCGGTCCGGAGGGTCTGGTTAATATCACAAGGCAGAATAACAGTGAGACCAGCGGCTTTGACAGAGGACGCTGTGTGCTTACCACCAGCTGCAGAAATACAGCTCTGGCAGCGGCCTGGATCGATCAGATGTATGCACCTCTCCAGTCTCCTCAGAATAACTGGGGAACTTATGGGGAAGAGGATTCCTTTAATATTTTTGAGATGGCAACAAATAAAGATGGAGAGCCTATGCTGAAGCATATGGATCTGGGAGATCAGTCCCCGGTAGAGGTAAGGGAGGCTCAGTCAGTAAACGGACCTCTTGCCATACTGAATGAATATTATGACGTATATGTGACACAGCCAGATGATGCCAAATGGCGTCTGGATAACATGCATGAGGTATATTTGAAGGATATGAACAGTAAATACGTTTATCCAAATGTATTTATGAGCATTGAGGATACGAACAAGATATCCCAGTATGATACAGATATTAAGAAATACGCAGAACAGAAAAAAGCGGACTGGATCCTGAATGGTGGGATTGAAAAAGAGTGGGACAGCTATCTTGAAAAAATGGAGCAGTATGGATTGTCAGATTATCTGGCCATCAAACAGAAGTATTTTGATCAGTATCAGGAAAACCTGATGGAAAATCAGGGAGATACAAAGTAAAAAAATATATAGCGATACAGGAGATTGAAATGAGCGAAAAATTAACAAAAGCAACTCAATTTCAATATGAACAGATGAATCAGATGCCGAAAGGAGAGAAACCTGTTTTTCATGTTTCTGCTCCTGCAGGCTGGATCAATGATCCCAACGGGTTCTCTGTATATAAAGGAAAGGTGCATCTGTTTTATCAGTATCATCCATATTCCATCTGCTGGGGTCCTATGCACTGGGGACACAGCGTAACGGATGATATGATAAAATGGAAGACAGAGCCGGTGGCTCTGGCACCGGATCAGGAATATGACAAAAAAGGATGCTTTTCCGGAAGCGCTGTTCAGGCAGGAGACAGGCATGTACTTATCTATACCGGAGTTACAGATGAAGAAAGATCTGACGGAAGCCGGGAAGAAAGACAAAACCAGTGCATTGCCTTTGGCGACGGAGTAACCTATGAAAAATCACCGCAGAATCCGGTAATCACCGGGGATATGCTGCCGCAGGGATGCAGTCAGATTGATTTTCGTGATCCGAAGATCTGGGAAGAGGATGGGAAATATTATCTGATCGTGGGAAATAAAAGCGAAAAATATAAAGGGCAGGTGGTGCTGTTTTCCAGCTCAGACTTGGAAAAATGGAAATTTGAAACGATTCTGGCTGAAAACACATCAGGAAAAATCGGATGCATGTGGGAATGTCCGGACTTTTTTGAACTGAATGGAACCCATATTCTGATCTGTTCTCCACAGAATATGACAGCAGAGGGACTTGAGTTCCATAATGGACACAATTCTCTGTATTTTTCTGGAAAGTATGAGAAACAAAGCCACACCTTTATAAAAGATGAACCCAGATCACTGGATTACGGACTGGATTTCTATGCGCCTCAGACAACCTGTCTTCCGGATGGAAGAAGAGTCATGATCGCCTGGATGAAGTCATGGGATTCCTGTGTGATTCCTGACGGACAAAGCTGGCAGGGAATGATGACGCTGCCAAGAGAACTGGAATATGTAAACGGAATTCTTTTCCAGAAACCGGTAAGGGAGTTAGAGAAATATCACAAAAATCCTGTTTACTATAAAGAAGCGGAAATCAACGATAAAACAGAGCTTCCGGGAATCCGAGGCAGAATACTGGATATGACAGTGGAGATTCCCGAGGGAGACTATGAAGAGTTCCGGATCGATCTTGCACATAATGAGTCTTATACAACCAGTTATACATACTACAGGAAGCAAGGAATACTGGAAACAGACAGAACCTACTGTGGAATAAACAAAGATGTTGTGTGCCAGAGAAAAATGAAAATACAGGGTACGGAAAAAGCTCTGAAACTTCGCTTTATACTGGACCGTCAGTCCATAGAGTTGTTTGTAAACGAGGGACGGCAGGTAAGTACAACGGCAATCTGTACGCCGCAGGAAGCAGAACGGATTGTATTTTCATGCGACAGAAGTATAAAAGTAAATATCCAGATGTACGAAATAGCATAATAAATATAAAAATCTCAGACTTCAGGGAAAAGGCATCCCGGAATCTGAGATTTTTTTTATTATGGAACAAGGTGTGTTTTATGTGTTCAGGCATCCTCCGCCAGTATGGTTCCTCCGCCAAGTACCGTATCCCCGTCATAAAAGACTGCAGCCTGACCGGGAGTAACGGCTCTCTGCGGCTCCTGGAAGGTAACGCGGATCCGGTCTTCGCCGATCTGTTCAATGGTGGCCGGCTGTTCCGGCTGACGGTAACGGGTTTTTACCTTGCACTGGACAGGCCCGTCCAGACGATCCCAGGGGATCAGGTTAATGTCTCCAACCAGACAGGAGGAGGACATCAGGTCATCCTTTCCTCCAAGGATCACCTGATTGTTTTTCAGGGATTTGGCACAGACATAAAGAGATTCCGGTGCAGAAATACCAAGACCTCTTCTTTGTCCAATTGTGTAATGGATGTGCCCTTTATGTGTTCCAAGGACTTTGCCCTCTTTGTTGACAAAATCTCCGGGTACGGAGGTCTGCCCGGTATATTCCTCGATAAAGGAAGCGTAATCGCCGTCAGGTACAAAACAGATATCCTGGCTGTCCGGCTTGTCCGCGTTGATGAAGCCCTGCTCCTGGGCAATTTGACGGATCTCTGCCTTGGTATAGGTCCCCAGAGGGAAAAGTGTATGGGCAAGCTGCTCCTGGGTCATGGAGTAAAGGACATAGCTCTGATCCTTGGTGTGATCCAGCCCTTTTTTCAGAAGATAGCGTCCGGTGTCCGGATCCTGCTGAATCTGCGCATAGTGGCCGCTGACAATATAGTCTGCGTCCAGTTCCTGTGCTTTTTTAATCAGGGCATCAAATTTCAGGAAGCGATTGCAGTCAATGCAGGGATTGGGAGTACCTCCGTTTAAATAGGTGGCTGCAAATTTGTCAATGACACAGTGACGAAATTCGTCGTGCATGGGAAATACATAATAGAGGATTCCCAGTCTTGCTGCCACATTTCGCGCGTCCTCTGTATCAGAGGGGGTACAGCAGGAACGGTCCCCCGGCTGGCTGCACTGAGGTTTATCATAAAGCTTCATGGTAGCTCCGGCACAGTCATATCCTGCCTGGATCATCAGGTAGGCTGCCACACTGGAGTCAACACCGCCGCTCATGGCAATGATTGCTTTCTTCTGCATGGAATATTCTCCTTATTTATATGGATAGAAATCAGGTTAAAAGTTTTTTCATTTGATGTGGCTATGGTATCATTATCAACCTATGATGTCAATATGTAAATTGCCGGGTACAGAGCGGATATTGCAGGTATATTTACAGGAAAATTATGGTTTGTTTATAGATTTTATAATTATATTAGAAATTATACAAACTCTTATCACAATTATGTTGTATTCTATAAGTGTCTTAAAGGTAATCCCCTTTAAGAACTGGCAGCACTTCAATGCCGGAAGAGCTGCCGAACTCTTTCCTTTCCCTAAAAAATAAAAGAAAACAATGACAGCCGCCCACCCGGCAAGATCGTCGGGGAAGCGGCAGTTTTCTTGTTTGCCTTTAGCAGTTTATATGCTCCGGAAGAACTTTTGCACTTCCGGGGCAGTTTTTATTTTATGGTCTTCGATAACGGTTCAAGCAGGAATAGATTTCCTGGGCTCTTGGCATGGCATACCCACAGGGGATATAAGAACCGCCGCTGAAAAATACCAGTCCCTTCTGATTCAATTCCCGGATCAGATATTCTGCAATTTCCGGAAGTGTCCGTTTCCCGTCAATGAGATGTTCTGCGGCATATTTCAGCAGCATACTTAAAGAAGCGGTCTGTTCTGTGTCCACAATCTGCTCAATATAGCGCAGATCCACTTCCTGTCGTCCTATGGAAAAACCGTCTTTTCCGTGTACCTTTGTTTTGAGTCTGTCCGGCCGGTCGGAATCTCTGCGGCCGGATCCGGGAGTGGTGGAAGCCGCCTTTGTCATGATCCGGAAGCTTTGCGGAAAATGAAATTCCGGCGCGGGATTTTGAGGAAGCGGATACTGGCTGCAGAGGGTTTTTGCTGTTTGGGTAATGTCCAGTGGATGATAGCTGTCCATCTGGATCACGGTGTCTGCAATATGGAAAAATGCACCGGAACTTCCGGCAACCAGGATGGTAGAGATCCCTGCTTTCTGGTAAAGCTCCCGGGCGCGCTCCAGAAACGGGGTAATGGGTTCCTTTTCCCGTGAGACTACCTGCTGCATAAAAGGATCCCGCACCATAAAGTTGGTGGCAGAGGTGTCTTCATCCAGAAGGAACACCTGACTTCCCGCTTCCATTCCCTCAATGATCCCGGCAGCCTGTGAGGTACTTCCGCTGGCATCTTCTGTAGAAAAACAGGAGGTGTCTTTTTTATTTGGAAGATCGTTGATAAAAAGCGAAATATCCACGTCTTTGATAAAACGGCCGTCTTCGGAACGCAGCTTCAGAGCGGTTTCATTTGTGATCACATACTCTCTTCCGTCCCCCGGAATATGGTTATAAACGCCAAGCTCCAACGCATTGAGGAGGGTGGATTTTCCGTGGTATCCGCCTCCTACAATCAGGGTAATCCCCTCCGGGATGCCCATTCCGGTTATCGTTCCTTTATGCGGAAGCTCCATGGTGATCCGAAGAGTCTCCGGAGACCGGAAGGGGATGGAATCTTTCATGGGACGGGAGGAGATTCCGCTTTCTCTGGGAAGCACGGAGCCGTCTGCCACAAATGCAGCCAGAGCTTCTTTTTTCAGCTGTTTCCGGATATATGCCTGATCCTCTGCGAGAAAAATGGCTTCCTCCAGTTTTTTGGCATTCAGATTTTTATAAAGAAATGCCTTCTGTACACAGATTGGAAGAAAGTCAAACAGGATTTTTTCCAGTTCGGGAGCATTGATGGTCCGACCGTTAGCGGGAAAGCCGATAAAGAAACGGGCAATGATATCTTTGTCGGTGATCTCACAGGCAGAGCGTTCCAGAACCTCCTGGCCGCAGTGGCTGACGGAGATCAGACCGCTTTTTCCGGAGCCTTTTGCACGGAAGGTAAAATGGCTGACCTGCTGTTCAAACTGTCGGGTGAGAAAGTCGCTGAGAGTTGTTCTGGTCAGAGAATCTTTACAGTAAGCTTCCGGGAATCCGGCTGTCTTGCGGGGGATCCGGATACTGATATGGGAAGGGGAAGCAAAAGGATCCCCCTGAACATGGTCAATGGATAAAACATAATTGTGGAACTGATAGGCACCCCTCAGAGATTTATATGCCGGGTAGCTTTTTCTGTGGATGGAGTGCAGCAGTTCCTGAAGATCCGCAGATTGCTGCATGGAAATCATTCCTCCTTAAAAAACAAATCATTGCCTTTTATTTTAGTCATTTCCGGGAAAAATAGCAAGGATATGGAAGACGAAAACAGCCTGCCTGTTTGGGAATCTTAAAATTAGATTAAGAATTCTTCTGAAATGTAGTATTTTCGACACAATCGGACTATAATGTATGGGAATTCAAAAAATATCGAAGAAAGGCAGAAAATAATATGGAACGTAGAAACGCTTGGCTTAGCTATGATGAAAAAGAAGTAAAGGAGCTTGAGCAGGTGGCAAAAAGCTACCGCAGCTTTCTGGATGCAGGAAAAACAGAAAGAGAATGTGTCTCTGAACTGATCAGACAGGCAGAGGCAGCAGGCTATGTATCTCTGGAAGAAAAGCTTGCTTCCGGAGAACAGATCAAGGCAGGAGATAAGATTTATGCAGAAGGGATGAAGAAGATCCTTGCATTTTTCCATGTAGGACAGGAGCCTCTGGAAAAAGGTCTGAACATCCTGGGCGCACACATCGATTCCCCGCGTATCGACATCAAACAGAATCCTCTTTATGAGGACACCGACCTGGCATATCTGGATACCCACTATTACGGTGGCGTGAAGAAATACCAGTGGGTAGCGCTTCCTCTTGCCATCCATGGCGTGGTCGTGAAAAAAGACGGTACCGTTGTGGAGGTAAATGTGGGAGAGGATGACGAAGATCCGGTTGTATACATCACAGACCTTCTGATCCATCTTGCAGGCAAACAGCTTCAGAAAAAAGCCGCTGAGGTTATTGAGGGAGAGAATCTGGATATCCTGATCGGAAGCAGACCGTTAAGCGATCTTCCGGATGACAAGAAAAAAGAAGCAGTAAAAGAAAATATCCTGAAGCTTCTGAAAGAAAAATATGATGTAGAGGAAGAAGATTTCCTTTCCGCAGAGCTTGAGATCGTACCGGCAGGAAAGGCAAGAGACTGTGGTCTTGACAGAAGTATGATAGCAGGCTACGGACAGGATGACCGTGTATGCGCATATACCTCTTTCCTGGCTATGCTGGAAATGGAGAATCCGAAACGTACCTCCTGCTGTCTGCTTACCGATAAAGAAGAGATCGGAAGCGTAGGAGCTACCGGAATGCAGTCAAGATTCTTTGAAAACAGTGTGGCAGAGCTTCTGGAGGGAATGGGCTGCTATTCAGAAATGACCCTGCGCAGAACACTCAAAAATTCCTTTATGCTTTCTTCTGACGTAAGTGCAGGCTATGATCCGGCTTATGCGGAAGCCTTTGAGAAAAAGAATGCGGCATATCTCGGAAGAGGTATTGTTCTGAACAAATTTACAGGATCAAGAGGAAAGTCCGGCTCCAATGATGCCAATGCAGAATATGTGGCAAAAGTACGCAGGATTTTTGACGACCATGAGATCGCGTTCCAGACAGCTGAGCTTGGTAAAGTAGACGTAGGCGGCGGCGGAACCATCGCTTATATCTGTGCTCTTTATGGTATGAATGTGATCGACAGCGGTGTATCTGTCCTCAGTATGCATGCTCCGTGGGAAGTAACAAGCAAGGCAGATGTTTATGAAGCGAAAAAAGCATATAAGGCATTTTTACTTGATGCATAAAAATTGAAGTATTTTTGCATTTTCCGTCGTTTTATTAAGTGACATGTATTTGAGGCATACGGTATAGGATAAAATGAAGCAGACAGTAAAAGGAGAGAGCATGAGTGATACACTGATCAGGGTAGAAGATCTGTGCAAGATCTATAACCCGGGAGAAAATGAGGTCCGGGCACTGGACCATGTGGACCTTGAAATAGAAAAAGGAGAATTTGTAGCCATTATCGGACAGTCTGGTTCTGGAAAATCCACGTTTATGAATATGCTGGGCTGTCTGGATGTACCTACTTCGGGAAGATATTTTCTTAATGGGACAGACGTATCTACCATGAAGGATAATCAGTTGTCTGTAGTGCGGAACCGCGAAATTGGATTTATTTTTCAGGGATTTAACCTGATCGCAAATCTGAATGCAATCGAAAATGTAGAGCTTCCTCTGATCTATCGGGGTATTGACCGGAAAACAAGACATAAACTGGCCGTGGAATCCCTGAAGCTGGTCGGCCTGGAAAAGCGTATGCATCATAGGCCAAATGAGATGTCCGGCGGTCAGCAGCAGAGGGTGGCCATTGCAAGAGCCATTGCAGCGGAGCCGCCGGTGATCCTGGCTGATGAGCCAACGGGAAATCTGGATTCTGCTTCCAGCAGAGAAATCCTGGAAATCCTGAAAAATATGCATCGGTCAGGAAAAACAGTGATCCTGATCACACACGATAATGGGATCGCGGCGCAGGCCAGAAGAGTTGTCAGGATCATGGATGGAAAAATCGAATCAGATACCATCAACGAGAGTTTTGAGCAGGAGGAAGTATTATGAAGAAGCCAAAAAAGAAGCTGGTCATCGGGATCGGCGCAGCGGCAGTGGTGATTGCCGGAGGAATTGCAGTGTTTGGAAATGCCGGAAAGCAGGCGGATGTGATTCCACAGGTAGAAGTGGTGCAGGCAGTGACCGGGGATGTGCAGCAGACGGTGGAAGCAAACGGCACAGTTGTCAGTGAAGAAGAAAAAACCTATTTTTCTCCGGCCAATGCCAGGGTGGACACGGTATCTTTTGAAGAAGGTCAGACAGTCAAGGCAGGAACCAAACTGGTGGAATTTAATGTAAAAGATCTGGAACGGGAACAGAAAAAAGCAGAACTGAATCTGAAATCCGGAAAACTGGATATGGAAAACACATTGAATAAATCAGATAAAGCAGTGAAAAAGCAAAAAGAGGCCCAGGGAAATGTATCTTCTTTGAAACAGAAAGTAGAAAATCAGAAAAATTATGTGGCAAGTCTGAAAGCACAGCTTTCCCAGGTAACGGCAGATGCTTCCAGAAGAGCGGCATCAGAAGCCCAGAGACAGGCGGAAGAGGCCAGAAGAGCGCAGCAACAGCAGCAGGAGGCTATTCAGAGACAGTATGAGGAAGCAGTAAGGATCTATGAGAATGATACGCTTCCGGCTTATCAGAATCGTCTGAATGAACTGAATGCGGCAGCAAACCAGGCGCTGACCGCTTATAATACAGCGGAAAATACATATCAGATGGCTTTTGCGGCATGGTCTTCGGACCAGAGTCAGGAAAATACGGCAGCTCTTACTCAGGCAGAGGCAGACAGAAGCGCAGCCCAGATTGCATGGCAGAGCGCCCAGACAGCCTATGAAGATCAAAAATCCCAGATGCCTCCGGCTCCGCTCCTTTCTGATTTCACAGGCGCTTCTGATCTGGTTACAGATGGCTCATTACCAGATTTCGGGGATTCACCGGCATCAGGAGGCTCGCTGTCCTCAACGCCGGATACTTCCGGTATTGAGGCTGCCCTGGAACAGGCAAGCAGTGATCTGGCAGAACTTCAGTCAGAGCTGGCTTCCCAGGAAGCAATTGCAGAAGCAGATCCGAATGCAGTGACGGAAGAGGAAAAAGAACGGATGGAGATCACTACCAATCTTTCTGAACTGGATCAGATGACTGCGCAGGAGCTTGTAGAGACTGCAAAAAAAGGAATCAAGGCAGATTTTAATGGCGTAATCACCAAAAAGACTGTTGTGGAAGGTTCTACCGCTACGCAGGGAATGGAGCTTTTTACCTTGCAGAATACAGACCGGGTAGATGTAGATGTGAACATTTCCAAATATGATTATGATAAAGTGGCAGAAGACCAAAAAGCTGCGATTACCCTTGCAGGCAAAACTTATGAGGGAACGGTAACCTCTGTCAGTCATATTGCGACACAGAATGAAAAAGGAGCTTCTCTGATTTCGGCAAGGGTTCGTATCGACCATCCGGATGAAAATGTATTTCTTGGAGTGGATGCAAAAGTGACGATCCAGGCTGATTCGGCAAATGATGTGCTTATACTTCCAGCAGAAGTGGTAAACATCGGTAAAGAAGGATCTTTTTGCTATGTACTGGAAAATGGAGTGATCACTCGCAGAAATATTGAGACAGGAATATCTTCTGACGAATATATGGAAGTGATTTCAGGTCTGAAAGAAGGCGATACAGTGATCCGCGATCTAGGAGGACTTCAGGAAGGAATGGCAGCAGAGCCTATGACTTCCGCTCCCATTGAGGAGACGACAGGAGAGGGTGCCTGATGAATGGACTTTATGAATATATAAAAATGGCGGTCCAGAATATCCGGGCAAACAAGGGAAGATCTTTTCTGACCATGCTGGGTATCATTATTGGAATCGCTTCGGTCATTGCCATTGTTTCTATCGGTGAGGGAACCAAGAATCAGATGAATTCTGAGATCAGTGACATTGGCGGTGGACAGATCTATATTTATGTCAGCAGTGAAGGAATGTCAGAAGAAGTCTGGATTACGCCGGAAGATATTCAGGCAGTGCGTGAACTGGAGTATGTAGAAGGTGTCAGTGTAGCGGATTCCTATAATGGTGAGACGGTAACCGGAAAGGGGACGTTTGATCTGATGGTAACTGCCGAAGGACCGGACGCAAAAATGATCAATAATGCAGATATGAAGTACGGTACTTATTTTGGCGAGCGGGAAGTGGAAGAAGCGAAACCGGTATGCGTGATATCTGATGCGGATGCGAAAAGACTTTTTGGAACGGATGACGTGGTGGGGATGAGTATTGATATTACCTGCTATGATGTGACAAAAAGCTTCCGTATTGCAGGAGTGACAACGCAGAAAGAAAACGGTACTTTTGTCAGCTACACCTATGAGGGAATGCCGGTTAATGTGAATATTCCTTATTCTGCCATGAATGAACTGGTAGGGGATGTGGACTACTTCTATTCCGTGACGATACAGTCAGATACCAGCCGGGATTCCCAGAAGACGGCAAATGAGATCATCCATGTTCTGGAAAAACGACATCAGTGTGCCGGAGATGAATATTTTCAGGTTCAGAATTTCCAGGATGTGATGAAATCTATGAATCAGATGCTGGGAATGATCACTGCATTTATTTCCTTTGTGGCAGGAATCTCTCTTCTGGTAGGCGGAATCGGTGTTATGAATATCATGCTGGTATCGGTAACGGAACGTACCAGAGAAATCGGTATCCGTAAGTCGCTTGGAGCAAAAACTTCATCGATCATGCTGCAGTTTCTGGCGGAAGCAGCGATCCTTACGGTGATCGGCGGTGTCATTGGCATTATTCTCGGGATTATCGGAGCTTATGGAATCTGCAGTGTGATCAGTGTCAGTATGCAGATGACGATCAGTCCCGGTATCAGTCTGAGCGTGATTCTGTTTGCTACATTGTTTTCCTGTGCAGTCGGTGTGTTCTTCGGAATCTATCCTGCAAGAAAGGCTGCAAAGCTCAGTCCGATCGAAGCCTTGAGAAGAAATTAAAAATCATTTCGTTTCACAGGAAGTACATAATTTTATCACAGGACAATCACATTTTCTGTTTATAGTATGGTCTGTAAAAACAAAGCAGCAAATACTGCAAACAGAAAGGAATGGATTATTATGAAACGCAGATATGCAGCAATTGTACTTGGACTGACACTTACTTTTACTTCTGCAAGTTTTGCTTATGCAGCAGCAGAAACAGCGGACAGTACTGCGGAAAAAGCAGAGGAAGCTGCACAAGAAGAAGTTTATGGCGAAGTGACGGAAACGGGAGATGACAGCATTACTGTAAATACAGGAACCCTGAAAGAAGAGGCAAAGCCGGCAGAAGGTGAAAAGGCAGCTTCGGAAACAGAAAATGCAGAAGCAGAAGCTGCAGACACAGATACTGCAGAGACAGAAACTGCAGAATCAGAAACTGCAGAGACAGAAAGTACAGAGGCAGAAGCCGCAGACCCTGCAGAGGCAGCAGATACAGAAAAGCCAGAGGAAATTCTTTCTATGCTTGATCTGACCGGAGAAAGCCAGACGATCAAGGTTACAGAGGAAACAACCTATGAGAAGCAGATCGTTCCTGAAAAACCAGCAGAGGCAGAGAAGGCTGCGGAAATGGAAGCTGCAGACCCTGCAGAGGCAGAAGGGGAAGAGGCAGAAGCCACAGACTCTGCTGAAGCAGAAAGTGAAGAGGCAGAAGCCGCAGATACTGCAGAAGCAGAAGCTGTCGAAGGAGCAGAGGCAGAGAAGATTCAGGCGGAAGTTCCGGAGATGGAGACAGAATCTATTGCGCTTGCAGATATTCAGGTTGGCGATATTGTAAAGATTACTTTTGATCAGGATGGAAATGCAGCCACAGTAGTTGTGCTGGAATCTAAAGCAGATGCGCCGGACAAAGAAGAAAAGTCCCAGGAGACAGAAGCAAAAGATACAGACAGTACAGAAACTTCAGATGACAGTGCACAGACTGCAGAAGAAGAGAAATAATCTTATACAGAAATAATACAGAGCAGTTTCGATCCATATGATTTTGGATCGAAAACTGCCTGTAAAAGTGTATAATGGAGCAGAAATAAAAAAATAAAAAAGTTTTAAAAAAACTGTTGACAAATAGAAGGTTATAATGTAGAATACTCTTTGTTGCGAAGGAAATCGCAAAGATGTGCGTTTAGCTCAGCTGGATAGAGCGTTTGGCTACGGACCAAAAGGTCGGGGGTTCGAATCCTCTAACGCACGTTAATTTAAGAAGCTGGAAACCTTGAAAAATCAATGGTTTCCGGCTTTTTTTTCGTTTTCAGGTTTGTGTAAAAACCTGTGACTTGCTGTGACTTGGAGTGCTATCATTAAAGTAGAGTCGCAAAACTCACCAAATCTATGATATTATCAATGCATAGGAAGGTGAGAAAAATGCAATACGACAAATCATTCAAAGATGAAGCAGTAAAGCTA
>Ga0129309_1000477_pt1 | contig 30323 bp, 37 predicted proteins | sample L1105metagenome_FD_94439 | JGI IMG/M metagenome (GOLD analysis project Ga0129309, IMG submission 94439) | Ring-tailed lemur group fecal microbial communities from Wisconsin, USA - L1105 metagenome | ecosystem: Host-associated > Mammals > Digestive system > Large intestine > Fecal | place: USA...
CTGCTTGTGGAGACACAGGACGGTTCGGTTAAAAAGATATATGCCGGGGAAGTTTCGGTGAGAGGAATATACAACTATGTATGATAAGAAAATTGTGCTTTGCGGGGCGAATGCCTACAACGAAAAGTTTTATTTAAATGAAGATTTTTCGGCCCTTCCGGACAGGGTGAAAGACGAATTGAAGATCATGTGCGTGCTGTATACGCAGGACGTGGGAGGAATCCTGACTCTGGAGTTTGACGAGGAGGGAAATCTGGATTTCCACACGGAGGCTGCTTCTGATGATTTTTCTTATGATGAGATCGGGAGCGTGCTCAAGATCAGAGAGATACAAAGGACGAAAAGAGAACTTCTTGAATCCCTTGAAATGTACTACAGGGTTTTCTTTATGCAGGAGCAGCAGATATGAAGCTGAGGATCGGAGATGTTGAACTGCCGAACCGCTATATTCTTGCCCCGATGGCAGGTGTGACCGACCTGCCGTTTCGTTTGCTCTGCGCCGAAATGGGGGCGGGAATGATGTGCATGGAGATGGTCAGCGCAAAGGCGGTTACTTTTCATAATAAAAACACGGAACGCCTGATGGAAATTTCTGAAAAAGAACACCCGGTATCCCTGCAGCTTTTCGGAAGGGATCCGGATGTTGTCAGCAGCGCGGCAGCACAGATCGAAGAGCGGCCGTTTGATATCCTCGATATCAATATGGGATGCCCGGTGCCGAAGGTTTTCGGAAACGGAGAAGGGTCCGCGCTGATGGCGGAGCCGCGTCTGGCGCAGGAGATCGTGGAAAAAACGGTCGCCGCCATCAAAAAACCCGTGACGGTTAAGATCCGCAAAGGAATTGACGAGGATCATGTAAACGCGGTGGAGTTCGCCAGACGTATGGAGGCGGCGGGCGCGGCGGCGATCGCGGTTCATGCGAGAACCCGCACGCAATATTATGCGGGGGAAGCGGACTGGGAGATCATCCGCAGGGTAAAAGAAGTTGTAAAGATACCGGTTATCGGCAACGGCGACGTGGACGGGCCGCTGTCCGCTCACAAAATGCTGGAGATGACAGGCTGCGACGGCGTTATGATCGGAAGGGCAAGCAGGGGAAATCCATGGATATTCCGGAATCTGCTGACATATGATAGAGAAGGGCTTGTACAGGGAAAACCGGACATAGAGGGGATGCGTGAAATGATCCTTTGGCATGCCGGCCTTCAGGTGAAATACAAAGGAGAATATACGGGCATCCGCGAGATGCGCAAGCATGTTGCATGGTATACGGCGGGCTACCCGCACAGCGCTTCTGTCAGGAGAAGGGTAAATGAAATAGAAAATTTAGCGCAGTTAACAGAAATGTTAAATCTCTTGACAGTTTCGGGGCGATGATATATAATACTTTGAATATTGAGTAATGCTATATTGTATGAGCGTGGGAAAGGTGTAAGGTATGGAAACAAAGAAAAACTTATTAACGTATGCGGGGCTTCAGGCTCTGGAAGAAGAAATACAGGATCTGAAAGTAAACAGAAGAAAAGAGGTCGCTGACAAGATCAAAGAGGCGAGGGAACAGGGAGACCTGTCCGAAAATGCCGAATATGATGCGGCAAAAGACGAGCAGAGAGATATAGAGGCCCGTATTGAGGAAATCGAAAAGATTCTCAAAAACGCGGAGGTTGTCGTAGAGGACGAGGTTGACCACAGCAAGATCAATGTTGGCTGCACAGTCAGACTTTATGATGAGGAGTTTGATGAAGAGGTGGAATACAAGATCGTAGGTTCCACAGAAGCAAACAGTCTTATGGGAAAGATCTCAAATGAATCTCCGGTGGGTCATGCACTGATCGGTGCATCTGTAGGAGATGAGATTGAAGTGGAGACACGTGTAGGTGTTTCCAAATACCGTGTACTTGGCATTCAGAGATCATAGGTACACGAAGCGGAAAGTAAGAAATACAGGAGGGGCGGCACGTGGCACAGGAAAATAACAGACAGCAGAAGGCTGTTCAGGAAATTGATGAAAATCAGTTGAGAAAGGTACGCCGGGAGAAGCTGGCAGAGCTTCAGGCAAACGGCAAGAATCCTTTTGAGATCATGAAGTTTGATGTTACACATCACAGTCAGGAAGTAAAAGATAAATTTGAGGAGCTGGAGGGAAAGACGGTAACTCTGGCAGGACGTATGATGTCCAAACGTGTCATGGGAAAAGCCTCATTCTGCAATATTCAGGATTTGCAGGGAAATATCCAGTCTTATGTAGCGAGAGACGCCATCGGAGAAGAAGCCTACAAGGATTTCAAAAAGATGGATATCGGAGATATCGTCGGGATTTCCGGAGAAGTATTTAAGACAAAGACAGGCGAGATTTCCATTCATGCAGCGTCGGTGACCCTGCTCTCAAAGAGCCTGCAGATCCTGCCGGAAAAATTCCATGGTCTGACAAATACGGATCTTCGTTACCGTCAGCGTTATGTTGATCTGATCATGAATCCGGAAGTAAAGGACACTTTTATCAAGCGTTCGAAGATCATCGCGGCGATCCGTAAATATCTGGCCGGAGAAGGCTTCATGGAAGTGGAGACCCCGATGCTGGTAGCAAATGCCGGCGGTGCGGCTGCAAGACCTTTTGAAACGCATTTTAATGCGCTGGATGAAGATCTGAAGCTGAGAATTTCCCTTGAGCTTTATCTGAAGAGACTGATCGTGGGCGGTCTGGAGCGCGTTTATGAAATAGGAAGAGTATTCCGCAACGAGGGCCTTGATACCAGACATAATCCGGAGTTTACGCTGATGGAACTGTATCAGGCATACACTGACTATAACGGAATGATGGATCTGACAGAGAACCTGTACCGCTTCGTGGCACAGGAAGTACTCGGTACGACAAAGATCGTTTACAAGGGGATCGAGATGGATCTTGGCAAACCCTTCGAGCGTATCACGATGGTAGATGCCGTGAAGAAATATGCCGGTGTAGATTTCAACGAGATCCACACGCTGGAAGAGGCGCGTGCCGCAGCGAAGGAACATCATATTGAATACGAGGAGCGTCACCTGAAGGGCGATATCCTGAACCTGTTCTTTGAAGAATTTGTAGAAGAGCATCTCGTTCAGCCCACCTTCCTGATGGACCATCCGGTAGAGATTTCCCCGCTGACCAAGAAGAAACCGGATAATCCGGATTATGTGGAGCGCTTTGAATTTTTCATGAACGGCTGGGAAATGGCAAACGCTTACTCCGAGCTAAATGATCCGATCGATCAGCGTGAGCGTTTCAAAGCGCAGGAAGCGCTTCTGGCCCAGGGAGACGAGGAAGCGAATACAACCGATGAAGATTTCCTGAATGCACTGGAAATCGGTATGCCGCCGACAGGAGGCATCGGATTTGGAATCGACCGTATGTGTATGCTTCTCACAGGAGCAGAGGCGATCAGGGATGTACTGCTGTTCCCGACGATGAAGAGTCTTGATAAATAAAATAGCGTAAATATAGGCTTTCTGGCACTTTTCGGAATGTTGGAAAGCCTTTTTTAACCCAATTTTAACCCATTTCAAGAAAAAGGAATATTGAACATACTCAAACGTTCCTTTTGGGGGATTTGAAAGATTGTATTATCTGTAATTGTATCACTACAATTCGTCGTATGCAGATAACCCTCTTTTGTGTCGTTCTTCATCAATAAATTTACAAATGATATTATAAAGCTGCATTTTATCGCTGGTGCAAATGTCTTTAGGACTTATCATGACTGGTTGCGTACCCTTTGGCGTAAACGGATCTGGAATTTCTACATAAGTCGAAATATGCCCATAATCAGCAGTTGTGCATTTTGAAATATACTGCAAAATGGATTCGTCTTCTAACAGTTCTGATAAAATGTGCACATATGGATTTTGGGATTTCTTTGCAGTAATTAGATTATCTAATGCCTTTTCTGTAATTCCCAGAGCAGGAGCTACTTGCTGGGAAATTATCCTTTTGCTATCACATTCACATAACAAATATGACATATCACAATCAAAAATTTCACAAAGAGCTGTCAGCTGTTCTATTTTTTTGACGGGTTTTCCGTTCTCCCATCCAGCCACGGTTTGCCGCTTGGTTGGATTGGTTGTTATTTGCTCCAGATATTCAGCTAATTGCTCCTGACTTAACCCTTTTTCTTTTCTGTTTATTCTGATTCTTTCTCCAATAATGTGCCATGAATATAACATTTGATAACCTCTATATAACAGAAAACTCATAATTTTTGGTAGCTTACAAAAACATTCTAACATGATACATTATAGAAAGCAACAGAAAAAGACAGTAACAGACAGAAAAGCGAAAGGAGAACGGAATGAAAACTACAACACGATTTGAGAATGTTGCAGACAGAAAGACAGTTGATACAAAAGGGCTTCAGGCTATGTTATCGTCAGGGAGACAAACAGCTGTAGAAATCGGAACTGCTGCCGGTGCGAAAATTCAAGTAGGGCGCCGTGTATTATGGAATGTGAAAAAAGTGCAGCAGTACCTTGATGCTATCAGCGAATAGCTCCGGACATTGAAAGGCGGTGATAATGATGGGGCAGCGCAAAAAGCCCTATACTCCAAAAGCGTTTGAAAGCACCGGCATTTCAAATGATACAAGTGCAAATATATATGGCAGTATGTTGGAATCACCTGCTTTTAAAGATTTGTCAAAGAATCAGCGGCTTTTATATATCTACATGAAAAAACAGTATTACGGAACAAGGAAACCAGGGCGGGATTTTCCAGAGATGGAACAACTTAAAGGGGATGATTTGTTTTATTTCAATTTAGGACTGGCCGTAAAATATGGATTGTACACAAGGGGAAATCATAAGGCGTTTTACAAAGATATTAAGGCAATAGAACAACATGGCTTTATAGAGACAGTAAGTAATGGAAAAAGTACAAAATCACGTTCGATATATAGGTATTCTGGAGCATGGAAGGGATGGAGTGATACAAGTTGAAATCCTAGGAGAATTTTTTCACTATGTTATGAAGTAGACTAGGGGGATTTTTCCCACAAGAGCAATTATTTTTTGAAATTCATAGGGGAGTTTCGCCCCTACTGTATGGAGGTTTTACGTTGATAGCATGGGGAAAAATCCCCCGACTATATATAAAGTTTACCATATCGTTTATTCCTTGGTTCTGTTCGGAAGCAAAGGAAAAGTGAAGGAGGTGGTAGAGAATGGCTAAAGCAAAAGCGGAGGAGTGGCTGACAGATGAACGGTTAGTTATTCTGGAAGGATGGGCCAGAGATGGGCTGACAGATGAACAAATTGCGGAGAATGTCGGGATCAGCGCCAGGACACTCTACCGCTGGAAGCTACAGCATTGTCAGATTTGTCAGGCCCTAAAAAAGGGTAAAGATGCAGCTGATAGGGAAATTGAAAATGCCCTGTTTAAGAGGGCGAAAGGTTACGATTTTACGGAAACGAGGATAAAGAAGAAAGATGGCGTTGTTATTGAGGAAACTGTAATAACAAAGCATATGCCAGGAGACACAACGGCACAAATATTCTGGTTAAAGAACCGTAAACCGGAATACTGGGGCGGCGGTGACAAGTTCACAGCGGTAGAAGAAGCAAATATACAGTTTTATCTTCCGGATAACGGGAGGGATAGGAAAGATGATGGAGAACAATAGATCAATGATAATTTTTGCAGATGTGCAGCAGGAAAATCCAGAATATTTGTGTATGGATACAAGCGGGGATCTTTATCTCTGCACGGTGGGGCAGCAGAATGGCGGATTTGTGGAGCGGATTATTAAAAAAATGACAGGTGTTGAAGCTCAAATTTTTGTTGCAAATGCCTGTAATAAAGCCAGAAGGATTATTTCTGAAAGTAGAATCACTGAAGGAGACAGGCAGCAGGAATGAATGAACCAGAGAATTATTTCAGACTCCATACGGATTTCTTTGAGAGCAGGGCTATTAAGAAAATCCGGAAAAGCGCCGGCGGGGACACTTATGCAATCTGCTATCTGCGAATGCTCACACTGGCGTCCATGAACAAAGGCCGGATATGCTCTGAAGGAATCGGGGACATGAGCGAAGAGATAGCCCTGGAACTGAATGAGAGAAAAGAGAACGTCAGCGCCACCCTGTTTTTCATGGAAACCTACGGACTGATCGAGCGCATAGGGAACACGGAAATCATCTTCCCTCAATGCACGGTAAATCCGGACAGGGAACGGGAATGGAGGGACAACAGTATGTGAGGTTTTTGCATCCTGCTCCCTCAGCACAAAAAATCATCCGGAGGGATAGGGAATGGGGAACATGGATAACGATACAATAGTAAGACAGCTTCAGCAGGGAACCGGGGACAGGGAAAAGCTCCTGGAAACGCTCTGGCTCCAGAATATCAGTCTGATCCGGAAAATAATCCATCAGAGCACAGGACTGGACTACTGGAAGGACCAGGATTTTGCGGACCTGGAACAACAAGCTTTCCTCGGTATCCTGGAATGTGTGAGCCGGTTCGACTGCTGCCAGGGCAACCGCTTCTTTACCTACGCCACGCACTACATCGTCAAGAGCATCCGGAAATATTATGACAGGTACGGCCAGAGCTTACGGATACCACCCGCCATGAGAGCAAAGATAAAGCGTTATGTGAGCGCCAGGGAAGAACTGAAAGCGGAATCCGGCCAGTATCCATCAGATACTACCCTCTGCGAGTATCTGGGAATGTCCGATCAGGAATTTCGGAATGTCAGCGAGACCGCTGGGAAAATGAAACTTGCAAGCCTTGACAGCTTTCTCCAGGACAGTGACAAAGATTCCGGCACACTGATTGACATGGTTTCCGATCCGGCACAGGACATGGAAAGGGCATCGGACAACGTCTACCTGCAGGAACTCCACGAAACACTGATGTCAGCGCTGGCCCTGCTCACGGAAAATGAATGTGAGATCATCTACGCCCGGTTTTATCTGAACCAGAGTGAGACAGAAATAGCTGGAACACTCGGCTGCTCCAGACAGAATGTGAGTGTATCTCTGAAAAAAGCGTATAGGAAACTCCGGCGGGGCAAATATGGGATTGCGCTTGCGTCCTTTCTTCCGGCCAGGGCTGAAAAGCGGGTAAAGGAAAAGCGTGCAAAGGAATTTGACGGATTGACAGATTCAGAAAGGGATTTACTGATATGACGGACTGCACCGGAAACCGCCGGGCATGGAAAGCGAGGGTAAGAAATGGAAAAGGTACTCAGCGAACGGGAATTGCAGGGATTAAAAGTGATCAGTGAGCAAAAACTGCAGGAAATGTTTGATAAGGCTATGGCCGACATTGGCAAAGAGATAGAGCGGGAATATGAGCAGGAAAGGCGGCAGAGACAGGCAAGGGAAAAGGAAGTGCAGCGGATCAGGCTCTTGTTTATCCGGGAAATGTTGGAACACTACCGGCAGGCACCGGAAGGCAGCTGCGTCAGACGGACGGTTGAGGGCCTTATCAGAGCCAACAAAGACACCTGCAGGAACGCCGATTGGGATAAGACCGACCATAACATCACGGTACTGCGATACCTGGTAAGAAACACTCTGCCGGATAAAGAAATATGCAAACGTCTGGAAATAAGCATGGCAAGCCTGGAAAGAGGGAATAGAAGGACCATTGAGAGAATGGCAATCCTGTTCTATGGCATTGACGGTATTGGTCCGAAATGGACGGGAACGGAGGGAAGTGTCTGATATGTCACCCCTAAAAAATAGCGGGCCGGATTCCGGGAAGGGAAGGAAAGGCGGCACCGTGAAACCGGGAAAGATTCGGTATTACATCGGCAAAAAGCAATACGTCCCGCAGGAATCAGACCTGTTATGTGCATCTGAGAATGATAATTTTGGCAATCCTGCCACCAGAAAGCTCTACCGGACAGGCAAAGGCTCCTATTTCCTTGTGAGTGAAAGTCAGGAAAATGAGACAAAGATTCAGCTCATGGACGAGAAACAGGCATTTGATTTCATGGACGAGCATACTGCCTGTATTGACACGGATACCGACAGGATTTTCGGAATCCCAGAGAAAGGCTAGAATGAGCGTATTTCTGCTTTTATGCCCTTCTCCTACAATTCCTCACCGAGAGAGTATAAAAGGCTCCCTGCTCCCATAACGGGTTTTCAGACATAAAAAGAACCGTCCCATTTACTGAGACGGTTCCCTGTTCCCTTGACGGAACCAGCCAAGCCCTGAAAAGAATATATTCCGGAATCTGGAAAAAGTCAAGAGCCGGATGAAAAGAGGGACAGCATATGGCAACATGGATACAGTTTGGAATTATCATCGCCGGTACGATTGCCGGGTATATGATTGCCAGGTTATTTGACCGTAAGTGCAGGAAATAGACCGCCGGGAGAGCTTATTTGCTACGTCTGTTTGGATTACCAGACGGTAATAAAAGCACCCAGGCCCCACACCTGAGTGCTTTTCTTGTGTTCTGCTCCCATGAAAAGGCAGGGAATAAAGGGCCGGAACCCATGTTTACAGATCCAGACTGGAAAAGTCAATGTACAGATCGTCATAAATATTGACTTTGATTTTGTCCTGGAACGTGTGCGCTTCTGCCTTGAAATGCTCCTGCTCCAGATAATACACGAATATGCTTTCTTTGGCCGGATCAACAATCCAGTATTCCCGGACACCTGCATTTGCATAAAGGTTCAGCTTGAGAATATAGTCATGGCTTGAATTACTGGGAGAGACAATCTCAATGATCCAGTCCGGGGCTCCGGTACAGCCACGGTCTGTGAGTTTGTTCCTGTCACAGATAACGCTTATGTCCGGCTCTACGATGGTTCGTCTATCTGCCCTCAGCTTGACAGCGAACGGGGCGGGATAGACACGGCAGGAACCACCCTTTGACTTGACATAATTGTTTATAACTGTGTGTAATTCGCTCAGTATTGTCTGGTGGATTCTGGAGGGCGCCGCCTGGTTATAGATCAGATTGCCTTCGATCAGCTCCGCCCGGACATCTTCCGGCAAATTGTAATAGTCTGCTTCTGTGTAAAGTTTGGTTTGTGCTAATGGCATAATTTCACATCCTTTCATAGATAAAACGTAGTATTAGTTATTACATTTCGCGAGTTATGGCCTCATTTACTGCTCGGACAATAAAAGCATTGACACTTTCTCCGTGCGATTCCGCATAAGCTTTAATTTCAGCTTTGCGCCCTTTGGGTACTGTTAATTCGATACGGTCATAATTATTCTTGACGTATTTATGAACGGCCTTTTGCTGTGCTTTGCTTATCTTTTGTTCCTCTGACATGAAAACACCTTCTTTCTTTTGGGATAATGGGATGGCACAATATAGTTGCACCTTTCCCAATATACCTGTATTATACACCAATTGTCTATTCACGTAAATAGAAATAATCCACAAATATATTCACGTAAATATAGCAATTATGTCAATAGACTATTTACGGGAATAGATGTATAATATATACATCAAATAAAGCAAGGGAATAAGCGAAGGTGGACGGGAGTACCAAGAGGGAAAGCAAGAGTACCACATAACACCGGGAAACAGGATAAGGGGATAATGAGATGGTCAGAGATACCTAAGATACTTTAAAGCCTGCCGGGGCTTGTTCCAGATTACAGGAGGCAAGACATGAAGAAATATGATTTAAGTCACATCATGACAAAGGCATGGCAGCTGTTCAGAAAGATGGAGATCACGTTTTCAGAAGCGCTGCATAGGGCATGGATCTCCGCAAAGGCCGAGGGAGTGAATGCAAAGTGCATTGAGGCGGCAAAGGCCTCTGCAGGTGTTCAGGAGGAAATCAATACATGGTCAGGCTGGCAGAAGCTTGGCTATGAAGTGATGCACGGCAGCAAAGCCCTGTTTGGGGTGGTGCTGATCTGGGGGAGTAAGGGGGACGGAGCCACCTACAAGGCGCGGTTCTTCGGCCGGTCTCAGGTGCAGCCGATAGCATAAAAGAAAAGCCCTTGTCAATGTTCGCAGCATTGACAGGGGCACACCTACAAAACCATACCAACGGCAGCAGGTATATTTAGTTTAGCATAAATTGCTCCTGCTGCAATAATAAAATCAGCAAAGGAGCATTTTTACTATGGAGACTATTGAAACAATATTCGAAAACCACAAGGCAAGCTTTAACGAAGAGACTCCTCAGACAAAGGAGCAGGTAACAGGATTCGAAGCTTTTAACAGTACTCTTGAATCTCTGTTTCCAAGCGGTTCCAAAGAGGACTATCAGAAACAGCAGCAGATTTTTGATACTGCGGTGAGTTATGCTAGAGCATCCGAAAAGGCCGGCTTTGTGGTTGGTTTTAAAATGGCAATGAATATAATGCATGAATGTCGAGAGTAGTAATGTGTGGGGCAGTGGGCTGGCCTGCTGCCCTTTCTGGAAAGGAGTAGCCATGGAAGAAAAGAAAGTATATGTTGAGATACCGGAGTTTACTGGTGAAAATGTGCCGGTGGCAGTGGCGGCGAGAGTTATGAAAAAAGATCCCCAGTTTGTTCGACAGGGGATCATACAAGGACTTCTGAAGTTTGGAGTTGCATTCAAGAAAGATGGATCATCAACTTATGATTATTATATATCCCCTATGAAATTCTGGCAGGAAACAGGTTATATTTATAAAGGCGAAAGGGCAGAACAGGAGGATCAGCATGGCAGAGCGAAGAAAGGATGCAAAAGGACGTAATTTGAAAGATGGCGAGAATCAGATGCCGGATGGGCGTTATAGGTTTCGCTATATTGACAGGAACGGCAAGCGGCAGGCAGTTTATAGTTGGAGGCTCGTTCCTACGGATAAAGTGCCAGCGGGGAAGCGTGAGGACCTGAGCTTAAGAGAAAAGGAAAAGATCGTAGAATCAGATAATCGGGATGGAATAGACGGCAGGAAAGCCGCACAGATCACATTGAATGATATGTTTGCTTTGTATATGGCCGGGAAAAACGAACTGAAACAATCTACAAAGGGAAATTATCAGTATATGTATAAAAACTATGTTTCAGAAAGTCTGGGATTGAAAAAGATTGGGAGCATAAAGTATTCTGACATTAAAGCATTTTATAATTCGCTGATCCGAGATAAGGGATTCAAACCAAACAGCATGGAGATCATAAATACGATTTTGCATCCTACTTTCACCCTGGCGGTGCGTGATGGTTATATCAGAACCAACCCGACAGATGGAGTGATGCAGGAGATTAAAAAAAGCCATAACTGGGAAAAACCAAAGCGGTATGCTCTTTCCATTGAGGAACAGGAAGCATTTATAAACTTTATGGCAGATTCTGACATATACCGCCATTGGCTGCCATTGTTTACAGTATTTCTGGGGACTGGCTGCCGAGTAGGTGAGATCATTGGGCTACGCTGGAAAGACTGCGATTTTGATAACGGAACGATCAGTATAAACCATAATTTGGTATATAGGCAGCAGGACAACGGATGCTGTGAGATGCACATAACTACACCGAAGACAGCTGCCGGATGTCGCACAGTTCCAATGTTGGAAGAAGTAAGGAAGGCCTTACTGCAGGAAAGAAAGAGGCAGATGAAGGAAGGCGGCAGTAGTGCAGAGATTGACGGATACACCGGATTTGTATTCACAAATCGGTTTGGATATGTTCACAATCCGCAGACTATCAATAGAGCGATAAAGCGTATATATACCGCCTGCAATGAGGAAGAAGCTGCACAAGCTGAGAAGGAACACAGAAAACCGCTCGTGATCCGGCACTTTTCGGTACATAATCTCCGGCATACGTTCTGCACTCGGTTTTGTGAGAATGAAACCAATATAAAGGTTATCCAGGATATTATGGGGCATAGTGATATAAGCACCACAATGAATATATATGCCGAAGCTACCGAAAGCAAGAAAAGGGAGTCTTTTGAGAAACTGGAAGGGAAAATAAAGATTTCATAGTCGGGAACTGACGCAGGCATAGCATCGGCATCGTTATATATAATTTATAGACACAAGCCCCGGAGTGATCCGGGGTTATTTTTAACCCACAATTTAACCCATTTCAAAATTATCAGACGGAGACAGACAAAACAAGGACTACAGTGGAAGCACCGAAAAGTCGCAATTTAAGTCAAGGATGCCACTAGACGAAAATAGATAAAAATCGCACTTAACTAATCCCGACGATGAAGTCGTTGGATAAGTAAAAGTCTTAAAAAGTCAGTGTTTATGGGCATTTGCGGTTATTAAAACATACGAATTTATACGAAAGTACAGCAAGAGTACAGCAAATTCGTATATGATAATACGCGATAATACCTGATAATACGAGGTCTGACAGATATTCGTATTATTTAGTAGGAAAAGAAAATTAGATATTTGCACTTATTAGGACCATTTTCTAAGAGAAATCTTGGAGAATGGTCCTTTTTGCGTTAGCGAAAAGATAGAGAGTCCGATAGCAACCTTTGCCGAAATGCCCTAATCAATGAAAAGGAGATCAAGGCATATGGAAGCAAAGAAATCGAGAAGCATGAAGGTCTATGGCCAGAGCGGTTATAGATATAAAGAAACACCCACAATTATGTTGAAGGGGCAGTGGTTGAAAGAACTGGGATTTGAAATTGGAGACTATATTTCTGTAAGCTGTGAAAACGGGAAGCTGGTTATTACACCGGATGCTGAGAAAGCAGAGTTGATGGTAGCTGAGGCATTGTTCATGGAACAGGAAACAAAGAAACTGCAGAAAAGATTTGAAGCAGAAAAAGCAGAAATCAGAGCACAGTTTGTTGCTGAGAGGAAAGTGGGGTATGGCGCATGAAAAACGGAAAAGTATATTTGGTAGGTGCTACAAAAGGGGGAGTAGGAAAGTCTGTATCAAGCTATAACCTGGCATATTCTTTGGCTAAGCTTGGAAAAAAGGTTCTGGCTGTCGATTTCGATAGTCAGGCAAATATGAGTACTTGTTTTGGTGTGGAAGATACAGCGGCGGAGCCTATTACTATCGGACATCTGATGATGGCTCAGATTGAAGATGAAGAAATGCCTGCGCCGGAAGAATACATACATAGCAGAAATGGCGTGGACTTCATTCCATCATCTATGGTGCTTTCTGTGGTGGATGCCAAGCTTCGATTGGAGATGGGTGCAGAGAAGATGTTATCCAATATTCTGGAACCGCTGAAGGAAAGGTATGATGCGATTATCATTGATACTTGCCCGACGCTTGGTGCATTAACGATAAATGCTTTAGCAGCAACTGATGGTGTGATTATTACAGTAAATCCACAACTCTTGGCGATGATGGGATTGCAGGATTTTCTTAAGACTGTGAAGAAGATAGCAGGACACAATAGGCAGAATGCAGGTAAGCTTGCTGGGTTAAAAGAGATACCTGCCATCGTAAAAGATAATTTGCCTGATGATGAAGCTTATGTCTATGTTATTGAGACAAATCTGATGCAACGATCATTTACCGATTTGTCAGTTTCTGAGAAAGCAGCTGTGTTGGCAGAACGATATGACAAGGTGCTTTATCAGAGAAAAAGGGATGAAATCATTGTCGAGCTTAAAGAGATGGAGGGTGGTTCGGATAAAGGTGGACATGATGTCCACCTTTCAAAGAACCGTGATTCATTGGGGGATGAATATGGTCTTTCAGGTAGACATGTTGCTAGGCTAATGAGAGTGAATCAAGCAATACCGGAAATTAAAGAACTGTTAGATAAGGGCGAAATGCAGCTTACGGCAGCGGTTCAATTATCTTATCTTCCTGAGCAAGGTCAAAAACTTGCATTAGTAGCTTCTGAAAAATCCGGAGTGAAGATAACCGAGAGCATTGCGGCAAAGGTAAGAAAAGGTCCAATGACGGAAAAGGCAATAACTGAAGCAATTGCTGGAGTTCAACCGGAACCTGATCCTTTAGGATTACCGGTTGAAGAAAAGCCAGTATTCAAGCCAATCAAATTGTCTGCTGGAATCAGGGAAAAGTATTTTGCAGAAATAGATCCGAAGGAAGTGGAAGATATCGTTGATAAGGCTCTTGCAGCTTGGTTCAGGAGAAAGAAGTAGGAGGTGCGAATGTTTGATGAAAAGCAACTATCGCAGTTAGATTCTGTGTATTTCAATATTATAACTTTTGATGATAGAGATGTGACGATACAAAGTCGTAATACCGGACATTACTGGTATCTGCACTGCACAGAATATCCATCAGAAGGCACCTGTATCATATTTCATAAGCACCGATTCAGCCATCCTTATCATCAGCATGGAAGGGCAAATACACTTAGACAGGCGGTGAAGAGCATCCAGAAGCATGATAAGTGGCAGATGAATGGAAGACATAGATAACAATATAAACATGCACAAAACTGCAAAAAACAGCATAACCATAAATAAAACTATCAAACCATATACAATAATACAAAATCAAGCAAAATGCAACTAAAATCTTGAAAAAGCTTTACGATAGTGGTAATATTATTCATGATAGGATACCCATAATTTAGCTTGATTTAGGAGAGATAGATATAATGGATAAATGGATGTCAATGAAGCAGCTTTGTGCATATTTAGGTATAAGCAGAGACACTGCGACTAAATGGATAAAGAATAAAGGCATGCCAGCTCATCAGATTGATCGTATTTGGAGATTTGATAAAGATGAGATTGATGAGTGGATGAAAAATAACGGAAAGTGTGCCAGTTTATAATAATAACGATGTACAAGTCCGTTTTTTGGGACACAATGATGGCTATAATGATTAAAGAAGGCGCTAGTATGGGTAACTAGGCGTTACTACCCAACACGGTAGATTATGCCATGATTTGTAAATCAGGAATACAGACACAGAAAAGAGGTAGTAAACGCGATGGTTGTTAATAAACATGGAAGTTTCTATTTGAGAAGCGGCTGGGGAACGAAAATTATCCAGGCTGTTAATGAAGATGAAATGATATTTACACCTGCAAACGAGATGCAGGCGGTAGATAATATAGGACTTGGCCGAGTAATGATTAAGGCATTACGATATTGGGCTGATGTAACTGGATTGACAAGTGAACAGAAGGTTCAAGGTGGAATTCGAGAGGAAAAAACGGAAATATATAATTTGATTGATGCGCATGACAGATATTTCCAAAAACCAGGATCTTTATTATTACTTCACAGAAACCTCGCCAGAAATGATGAGAATGCAACAGCTTGGTACTGGGCATTCAATGAATTTGAAAAGCAGGCATTTACTAAAGAAGAATTTGTTGATGGATTACATTCGTATCTTGCTGTAAACGGAATGGCAATTAAAAAAGCTGCAGTAGATAAAGAATTTTATTGTTTCAAAAACACATATCTTGGTGACAAGAAATTCGACATAAAGACTGTGGCAGATGAAGATACATATCCGATGCTGGCACCACTCCATTTGCTCCGAATTAATGATGAAAAGAAATTCGAAAAGTGTTCGTTGTCAAAGACGGATATTCCATTATTGATTTTAGTATATGCAATAGCAATGGATAATCCGGAAGAAAGTTCATCTTGCGGACAGATAAGTATAGACAAATTGATGGAAGATAAGAAGCAGGTTGGTAAGTATTTTGGAATTAGATACTCAAAACTTATTGAGATGCTTATGGAAGCCGAAAACAAACAATTGCTTACATTAAATAACAACTTCGGTAACAGACACATAGAATTTGCAGACATTCAATATGCGCAATTATTGGATGAATATTATGCGGAATAGAGGCTATTAAATGAATTACACAAAGTTAATTACAAAGAAAAAACAGTATAAATATTCCGTGAATATCTGTCTTGATTTGCGTGCGGAAGAACGCCTTGCAGATTTCATTCCTAATGTAACTACTACAGAAATTATCAGGGAATATTTAGGTGGGGTAATCAGAGGAAATGCTGATACCCATTCACGTATTTTGTATGGATCATATGGTACGGGTAAGTCACATTTGTTGACTGTTATGAGTGCGGTTCTGGGCCATATTAATACAAATGGAAAAGGATTTAAGTCATTCACTCAGTTAGTTGCGAATTATGATAAGGAATTAGCTGTAGACATTCGTACATTCGCAAAAGAAGAAAAACCATACATGGTTGTTCCTGTGTATGCAGATTATGATGATTTTGGAAAGTGCATCACATTTTCATTAAAAAAGGAACTTGAAAAGAATGGTATTTCTGTATGCTTCAAAGGATACTATGATGAGGCTTTATCACTTTTAGGAAAGTGGATGGAAGGGGAAGAATCCTCTTCGAGATTAACGGAAGAATGCTCTAAACAGAAAGTCAAAGTAAAGGATCTTCAAAAGGGATTATCTACATACAACGATGCATATGAGAGGGTGTTCAATGCGATATACGCAGGAATGACATATGGTGCTGTATTCAATAGTACAGCTGGAAATCTCATTGATAATTTGAATGCAGCCAACGAAGCAATTAAGGATAAGTTCCGTGGAATTGTGATTATATTTGATGAATTTGGAAGATATGTAGAGGATTATGGAGAAACACTAAAGGTAAAAACGGTACAGGATTTAGCTGAATACTGTGATCATTCTGATTACGACAACTATGTGATTTTGGTTTCACATAAGGTCTTATCGTTATATACATCTTCTATGAAGAAAAGTATTAGTGATGAATGGAAGAAAGTTGAAGGTAGATTCAAACCAACTTCCATCAATGTGAAGTATGATCAGTGTTTGCCTTTGATTGGACATATTATTCCTAAAACAGGTCAGTGGAAAAAATTTAAGTCACAGTTTGATAAGGAATTAAATAATCTTTATAACCAGGCATGGGATTTTAAAGGCTTTATGTTGCCACCAGAATCCGAGGGTGAAAATCCTTTTGAGAATGGTTATCCATTGCATCCAATAACTTTGTTCGCACTGGATAGATTATCAAAGAAGGTTGCACAGAATGAAAGAACTTTCTTTACCTATCTGGCTGGAGATGAGGATAATTCCTTGTTTTCGCAGCTTATGAAGTATGATTTGGAGGAGTTTCATTTTATCGGGCTTGATGCCATATATGACTATTTTGAACTGAACATCAAAGCATTTAAGACAGATGAATCATACGACATTTATAAGAAATTACAATATGCGTTAAGTAAGCTTGGCTTAGATGATGAAGGATATCAGACAAAAGTTCTTAAGGCTATTGCTGCTATAAATATTATTTCCGACACAGATTCGCTTATTGCGGACACTGAAACACTTGCCAGTGTTGTTGATGGCAATCAGGATGCTGTAAAGAATGCTATTAATGAACTCGAAAAGAAGAAAATTATAAAATTCATGCGTCAGTATGGATACTTTGATTTCTTTGATAGCAGTATCTTTGATTTAGAAGCGATGATAGAGGAAAAGGTTGCCGGAGTAAGTGATGAAATGGTAATCAGCATTCTCAATGAAAAGTTTGCGGATTTTGCAGTATATCCACATAGATACAATGAAAGATTTCATATGAACCGAGTTTTTATTCCGGCGTTTGCTCACAAAGCAGACCTGGTTAAAAAGTCTTTCCAGAATAAGCTGCCAAAATATTATGATGGTGCTGTTATGTTTGTTCTTGATGATCAAGCAGATGAGGCCGAGTACAAACAGATAGATGGAATGCCGGAAAGAACGCTTCTTATAGTAAATGGCAAATCTAAGATTTTAGAAGCGGAAGTAAAGAGATATATAGCAGTTCAGTATTACTTTTCAAAGAAGGATGAATTGGCAAAAGATGACCCGACTGTAGTTAATGAATTGACATTATATCTAAGCGAACAAGAGTCCATAGTGGCTGAGTTAATTAGAAAATGGAGATCATTGCAGTTCCAAGGAACATTTGTGATGCTCAATGGCATTGTACAAAATGTTTCTTCGGAAAAGGAATTGTCTAATGTTCTTTCAGACATTATGGAAGCGGTATATGATCGAACATTGATTGTAAATAATGATTTGTTAAACAAAAATGTTCTTTCCGGAGCAATAAAGCAGGCAAGAAAAAAAGCTCTGGAGTATATCATGGAACAGGAAGATGTGTATTCAGAGTGTGGTTTTCTTTCTCCTGAGTTCAATATCATTAGAGCTGCCCTTTCTAAAAATGGAATAATTCCTAACGATACCGTGGCGAAGGAAGAGTATAGACTTCAGCAAGCAGAATTAAATGTATTTAGCGATGGAGTTATTGCCGGTGAACCGGTAATGGATGCGATTTGCAATAAATTATTGGAAGCTGAAAGTGGAAGGATGCCGATGAGCGAGTTGTACAAATTGCTCAAGGGTGAACCGTTCGGTTTGCGTGATGGTTATATTCCGGTTCTGATTGCGTATGCGCTAAAAAGATACCAGAATGTTTCTATTTACTTCCATGGAAATGAGCATTCATATTCTGTGGATGAATTAATAAAAGCTTTAGAGGAACCAGAAAATTATACGTTATTCATCTGCAACTGGAATGAAGAAGAAACAGAGTACATTGAGGCTCTGGAGAAATTATTTAAAAATTATCTTCCTGGTGGAGATGACTTAAATAGACTCGAAGAATTATTCCGAGCTATGAATGCGCATTATGCTTCTATTTCAAAGAGTGCACGTACAACAGAAGTGTATGTTTCAGATATAGCAAAGGCTTACAGAAAGATAATGAATCTGTCATACAAAGATTATAACAAGTTTTTCTTTGAAACATTACCTTCATTAAATGGTAATCTTCAGGAACTTGTGATTCAGATTTCGAATATCAAGAAAGAGTTAGAATCTGTAAGTGAGAAACAGTATGTAAGGGCTTTGAGAGTTGTTAAGCAGGTGTTTGATGTAGATGAGAATGAAGATTTGATTGAGACCTTGCATACATTGTATGTAGACAGTTGGGAAGAAAAGAGTCATAGAGCGTTTGACTATACGACAAACGGGGTATTAGATATTGTTTCAAAAGTCAATAACTATACAGAAGAGGAATTTGTAAATGAATTGGCAAAAACAGTTACAGGATTCGAATTGAGTTATTGGGCAGATAACAAAATCAATGACTTTGAAGAAATCCTTAGGGACGCAGTCAATCGATTACATGAATATGATCCGACAGAAGGACTTCAGGAAGGCGAAATGAAGATTACCATCGAATCGGCTGATGGCAATCCTATTATCTCTCAGTTCTCACAAAGCGAACTATCTTCTACAGGTCAAATGATGCTGAATAAGATGAAGAGTACATTAGGAAACTTTGGTGGATCAATAAGCTATGAGGAAAAGATAGCCATCATGGCACAGATTTTAAAGGAAATTATTAACTAGGAGTGACAGTCTATGATTTACTGGTGCAAAAAATGCAAAACGCCAATCTTTGATAAGGGCTTGCATAGCTGCTCCTGTGATGGAAAAATTACAAAAATATCTGAAAGCTCAATATGTAATCCAGTCTTTAAGCAGGAGAAAAAGTTGCTGGAAAAAATCATGGACTGTAGTCTTGGTGATGAGATTATTTGGTACCTAGGAGCGAGTAAGTATATAATAGATGAGAAGATTGTAAAGGTTCCTTACAGAGAATGGTATAAACAGAAAAAACATTTGGCATTCGCAGAGGAATTGAGAGGAGATATAGAAGTTGAGCGTGATTACAGCCCTTATATGGCAGTTGTAACGGCTAATGAAAAATATCTGAATAATATTATTTATGAGGCAGAGCAGTATATTGTTCAAACTTTGGAAAAGTATAAGAAGGATAACTATATCCCTACGGTTTCTTTTTCTGGCGGAAAGGATTCCTCGGTTGTAAGCCGCCTTGTTATGGATGCATTGCAAGATAATACAGTGATTCATATGTTTGGAGACACAACGTTGGAATTTCATGAGACATACATATATGTCAATGAGAAATTCAGGAGAGAAAATCCAAGAGTTCCGATGATTCCTAGCGAAACTGAGAATGACTTTTTCAAGATGTGTAAGGTGTTTGGACCTCCAAGCCAGCATGAGAGATGGTGCTGTACCATTTTTAAGACAAGTAATCTCAACAAGGAATACGAAAATCTTCCGGGGAACAGTTTGACATTTTTGGGCATCAGACATAGTGAATCAGTGGCTAGAGCTGGATATGATCGAACACAGGAAACGTCGAAGATTTCATCTCAGGTAAATGCGATGCCAATCATCGAATGGAAGGATTATGATGTTTGGTTATATATTTTGGCAAAGAATCTGCTTATTAATGATTGTTATCAGTATGGCTATAAAAGGGTTGGCTGTTGGTGCTGCCCTAATAACTCGGATTGGTCAATGATGCTTACAGAAATCTATCATCCAGATGATATGCAGCGCTGGAAAGATATGGTTTATGAGTTCGCTGAGCGCACAGGAAAGACAGATCCTGATGACTACTACGAAGAAGGTAGATGGAGAACTCGAAGAGGTGCGAGCGGACTTAAAGTTAAGAATGTGACTATAACTGATACTGCATGTAATCTTTCAGATAGAGCCAGAAATGTAATTGTTGAGAAGCGGTTGCAGAAGGATGTTTTAGAACTCTTCAAACCGCTAGGAGACTTAAAGATTGTAGAGAAGAAGGATGCAACATATATTCAGATTTTTGACAAGGATAAGTCTGGTGAGTATAGAAAAATTTGCGAATTAATTATTACCTATGGAACGACTGTTATTAAGGTTCTTCCAGAAGAACGAATAGATGCGACCAATTTGGTGAATAGAATTAAGTGCCAGATGAGAAAGTATCAATTCTGTATTAGATGTTCTGCGTGTGATTCAACATGTCCGCATGGAGCAATAGATACCATTCATGGTAAATACACTATAGATGAGAATAAATGTCAGCATTGCAAACATTGTATAGCAAAGTTCTACAACGGTTGTATTATGTGTGATGTTTTGTCCTCAAAGAAAGGTTCTCAATGATATATTTTGACAATGCAGCCACAACTAAATATAAGCCGGAAGCTGTCTACGAGGCTGCAAACTTCTACTTAAGAGAAGTCGGAGTCAGTCCAGGACGCGGAAGTTATGGGATAGGAATAGAAGCATCACGTATGCTGTATAAGTCTCGTTGCGCAGTGGGAAAATATTTTGGTATGAGCAGACCTGATAAGGTTGTTTTTACCAAAAATTCGACAGAAGCAATAAATCTCTTTTTTAATGGTTTTCTTAAGAAAGGGGATCATGTAGTTATTTCTTGCTATGAGCACAATGCTGTACTAAGACCTATTCAAAAACTGAAAGAGCAAGGAATAATTGAGTATTCAATTATTCAGCGAGAAGATCTTGGATTATCTGCTGAGGATTTGTTTGAAAAGTATAGTCAAGAGAATACCCGACTGTTATCAATGACACTTGCAAGTAATCTAACTGGTAGGATTGTTTTCAGAGAGGATGTTTTTGAAGTCTTCCATGAGAAGGGTATCACTACATTTGTTGATTCATCACAGGGGGCTGGTAAGATAAGGCTTTCTATGAAGGACATGAAAATAGACTTTCTTGCGTTTACAGGCCATAAAGATTTAATGGCAATACCAGGCGTGGGTGGGTTATGTTGCGAGTCATTAGAACATTTCAATCCATTGGTTCAGGGTGGAACAGGAATTCATGGAGAAGAATACACTAATCCTGATATTTTCCCAGAAGGATATGAAGCGGGAACATTAAACATGCCAGCAATATGGAGTATGCATGCTTCAATTGATTATTTGACAGAACACTTTGATGAAATTGCTTCAAGAGAAAAATATTTAATGCAGTATCTGCTGGATGGTTTAAAAGGAATTGATTCGGTTACGGTTTATGATGAAGATAATGCCCGTGTAGCAACATGTAGTATAAATGTTGGGGGTATTTCTTCTGATAAATTGGTGGCTTTACTTGATAAAAATGGAGTTTGTGTTAGAGGCGGTATTCATTGTGCAATTATTGCACATGAAGCTATTGGCACAGTATCGACCGGAACAGTAAGGTTGAGCTTAAATTATATGAATACAGAGCAGGAAATTGATACTGTCTTGGATATTCTTAGGAATGTAGGTGAGTAGATGCATATTGTTTTCTTTAGCACAAGCAATGTGTTTAGAGCAGAAGAAATATTAACGGATGCGAAAATAGAATGTAAGATTGTTCCGACTCCGGTAACAGATAAGGCATATTGCGGAGTCTGTATCGAGACAGAGGATCAGAATGCAAAAGACCTTATGGAAGATATGGAATACGAAATAGTAGATTAATTCCATTGTATTGGGAGGAGGTGTTGGCTTGTCTTTTAAGGAATTGTCGCTGTTAAAGCATTATAAGACATATAAAAATGACATCATAAAAGAATTTTATACGCCAGTACTTAAAAAAGCTGTGTTATACCAAAGAGCCGTGGGATTTTTCTCATCCACAGCACTTATTGATTTAACAAAAGGTATCTCCGGGATGATTAAGAACGGCGGTAAAATACAGTTTATTGTATCGCCGCTTTTATCGCAAGAAGATATAGATGCAATCAATAAGGGTTATGAGAAAAAGAAGATAATAGGCGAAGCTCTCATGAGAGAGTTTAGAGAGCCAGAGAATTATTTTCAGGAAGAAAGACTAAATTGGCTGGCATATCTGATAGAAGAGGGATTCTTGGAAATTAAAGTTGCGTTCACACCTCCGAACAAAGATATGGGTATGTACCATGAAAAAGTTGGTATTGTAACAGATGAATTTGGAAATAAGATAGGTTTTACAGGGTCTCTTAATGAGACTATAAATGCATTTCATAATAATTACGAATCCATCGTAGTATTCAATTCATGGGAAGAATCCAAAGATTATGTTGATGAAATGCAGAAGGATTTTGAAGCGCTCTGGAATGATGAAGATGGGGATTTGGAGATAATAGAGTTTCCGGATGTGGTAAAAGAAAAATTCAGAGTACGTAGAAAAGAAAAACTAAATCTTGATATTGATGAGGAAGAAGAAAGTAATTCGCAGCCTAAAATAAAAAAAGGTATCCCTCATATTCCTGATGGTTTTACATTAAGAGAATATCAAACTGACGCTATAGAGTCCTGGAGAGAACATGATTATCATGGAATTTTTGACATGGCTACAGGTACAGGTAAGACGTATACAGGACTTGGTGCTGTTGTAAGACTGTTTGAGGAAAAAAAGAGACTGGCAATTATTATTGTTTGTCCATATCAGCATTTGGTTGAGCAGTGGGTTGAAGATATTGAATTATTTAATATGAATCCAACAATTGGATATTCAGCTTCTAAACAGAAGAATTGGAAAAAACGATTGGAGAATGATGTGTTAGATTTTTCAATTGGCATTATCGATACCTTTTGCTTCGTGACAACAAATGCTACATACTCAACCAAGTTTGTTTCAGATTTGATGGGACAACTTGGACCAGATACACTGTTGTTGGTTGATGAAGCACATAATTTCGGTTCTCCTAGTCTGAAGAAACGTCTTTATCCAAATATTGATTATAGACTTGCATTGTCGGCAACATTAGACAGACATGGAGATGAGGATGGCACGCAGGCATTAAAAGATTATTTCGGTGAAAAGTGCATCGAGTATGATCTTAACCGTGCAATTAAGGAGAAGAAACTTACTCCATATTATTATTATCCGATTGTTGTTTATCTGGATGATGAGGAGATGGAGATATACAAAGAAATATCATACCTTGCATTGAAGGAATGCCATAAGGATAAGCATGGTAAGTTAAATATTACAGAAAAGGGTAAGCGACTGTTGCTTCAAAGAGCCAGAATTGTTGCAGGTGCGAAATCAAAGTTAGATGCGCTGCGAGAGTTGATGGAGAAATACAAAGATGATACACATATGCTTGTGTATTGTGGAGCAACAAGAGTACAGACATTTGATGCAGATACTTCTGAAGAAGATGAAGAAGGCGAGCGCCAGATAGTGGCGGTATCGAAGATCCTGGGTAATGAGTTTGGAATGAAAGTTACTCATTTTACGGCAAATGAATCTGCTGAGGAAAGGGAAGTAATTAAAAGAAGGTTTTCAACGGCGGAACCTTATCAAGCCATTGTTGCTATCAAATGTTTGGATGAAGGTGTAAATATTCCAAGCATAAAAACTGCATTCATATTAGCAAGCACTACAAATCCTAAAGAGTATATACAGCGTAGAGGACGTGTATTGCGTTTGGCAAAAGATAAACCGTATGCAGTAATATATGATTTTGTTACATTGACAGGACCTGTGGAAGAAGTCAATCCGTATAGCCCGGATTATAACTGCGAAAGGGCTTTGGCAAGAAGGGAGCTGTTAAGAATAAAGGAATTTGGAGAAATTGCTCTAAATTCAAGGGATTCTGATGATTTAATCAATGATTTGGAATGTGCTTATTCTATTACCACGGAAGAATTGGAGGGTAGCTACGATGGCGATGAATTTGAATGATGAAAATGTTGATGAGAAAAAGCTTAACACAATTAAGTTGAGAGTTCTTGAAGCGGAAACTGACAATGTAGTTAAAAAGGAATCGAAAGCGGCTATGATTGATAAAATCTATAAGCTGATTATGCAGGAGGTAGATAAGAAATGATTATTCATAAGCTTGAAATGTATAATTTCAGACAGTATATCGACCTGCAGGAAGTATCTTTCTCTACAGATCCAGAAAAGAATGTTACTGTACTGATTGGTGTTAATACTTCCGGTAAAACAACAATTATCAGAGCATTCGAGTGGTGTTTATATGGTAAGAATGGTTTCGAGGATCCGGTTCTCCTTAACAGTGAAGTTCGCGATAATATGAATGTTGGAGATACACAGGTAGTATGGGTAGCTGTTACATTTTCTCATGAAGATTCAAATGGACAGAAAATGTACACCTTAAAACGTAAGTTTACTTATCTGTGCAATGAGAGAACAAAAGCAGAAGGTAAATTGGTCGTTGGATTGAATAAAAAGCCCGAAGAAGATTTGTCTTTAACATATCTTCAGGCAGACGGACAGACAAAAACTGCTATTAGAAGAGAGAATATTTCGGAATCTATTGATAGAGTTCTTCCACAAGATTTATCGGATTATTTCTTCTTTGGTGGTGAGCGTATTTCGGGAATTGCCAACAGAACAGATTTATCAAAAGCAGTACGCGGATTAATGAGACTGGATGTTTTAGAAAATGCTCGCGATCATATAAAGGAGGCGTTAAAGAAATTTTCGAGCAGTATTGATACATCTGGAGATTCAAAAGCACAGGCTGCACAAGCAAGCTTAGAGACTGCAAAGAAAAAACTTCAGCAGTATATTGAAGCACGTGATAATGCCCAGGCAGAAATGGAACATTATCAGCAGCAGGAAAATGAATTCAATGTTGAGCTTTCGAAGAGTAATGTTGAACAGGTGAAGAAAGCAAAGGCAGAGCGAGATAGAATAGCCAAGGCTATATCCAATGAGGAAACACGTTTAGAGAATGCCATCAGAGCATATGTTGATCTATTTAATAGAAGACCGTATGCATTCTTTGGAATGCCAGCTATTAAGAAGTCATTAGAGATACTTCAAAATGTTAATGATCAGGTAGAGTGCGTTCCAGGCATGAATCAAGATTCGATTGATTATCTGATTAAACGAGGAACCTGTATCTGCGGTACTCATTTGGATGTTGGAAGTCCGTCATATCAGCTAATAATGCAGGAGCGTAGAAAACTTCCGCCGGAAACAATTGGTGCGGTTGTAATGAATTATAAGAATAAAGCTGAAGGCTATTTGTCTGGTAGTGAATCTTTCTTCCCTGAACTAGAAGAAAAATACAAGGAAATTCGTGGTATTCAGAGAAGAATAGGTGAACTTCAGGATGAAGCGGAAGAACAGTCAAAGCTTATAATCGATGATACAGATGCTAAAGCAATTGAGGGAAAAAGAAGAGATGCTCATACCAAGTATCTTGAAGCAAAATCAGATTATGATCAGGCGGTTAGAGATATTGGCGGTTGTGAACGTGATATAAGAAACTGTGAAGATGCAATTGCAAAATATGCAAAGAGCAGTACAAAGAATCGCCGACTTGTTAGATATATTACATACGCTACACTTGTACAGGATTGGCTGACAGAGACTTATCAGGAAAAAGAAGGTAAGGTTAGAACAGAATTACAACAGAGAGTTAATGATAATTTTGCAAAGATGTATCATGGCGAACGTTCTATCTCTATAGATGATAAATATCGTGTAAGATATGCTGATGTAACCACTGAAGAATCTGACGGCTTAAAAGCAGTTAAGAGTTTTGCTTTCATTGCAAGTCTTGTTTCAATGGCAAAGGATAGAATCCTTGATGATGAGGACATGCAATTAGGACAGGTATATCCTTTAGTTATGGATGCACCTTTCTCAAATGTGGACGAAATTCATATCGATAATATTTGTAAGATTCTTCCTAAAACTGCAAATCAGGTCATTATGGCTGTAATGCAAAAAGACTGGGAATATGCATCAATCAATCTTGGTCAGTTTGTCGGACAGAGTTATACGATTACAAAAGATAGAGATGCCGACGGTAAGGAAATTGATACCGCTACACATATTAGATAGGAGGAATGAGAAATGTTTAATACAAATTTTGATATTACAGGAATCCATGCCAACTATCTTAAGGACTTATGTGAGTTGCGTGGAAATGTTGCAGACAAGGATCAGCATAATAATTTTAAAATCTTCAAAGCCTATATTGATGCGTATATTTTATGTCCATTGATTGGCTATCAGTATAGCCGTAAAGGGAAAATGGGTAGTGCAGCTGATGGTGATGTTGGTATTTTGGCTGAACAGATAATCAAAAGAAGTCAGGAATTAAAATACGTTTATCAGATTCTTATGTTGGTTGATGAAGAATCTGAGCCGGATGAGGAAAAACGTATTTATAGGGCATTTAATTTTTCGGAGAAAACGGATGAAGATAAGGCTATGATTGCAGATAACATGCGTATCTTTAACGAATATTTTCTTGGAGGAGTTGAAGTTCTGCACGAACAGTTTGTAAGGGAATGCATTGATAGAGATCAATACCTTCTTAAGATGTATCAGTTTACAAAGAAGTTCAACGAAGAACAGGATGGAGATGCCTTAAAGGCTGGAATTGATAAAATATTAAATAAATAAGGATTGGGATTATGGGTTACTATGACGATGATTACGAGGAACCATATGATGGTTACGAAGAACGCATAGAACCGGTAAACCTTGTAGCCGAGGGATGCACGGAAAGTGATATCACGGATGCCTTGATGACAGCTGGGTTGATTTCTGAGAAGAGACCTAAGCTCGTGTGTAATATGGAAAAGTTAGTTTTTGTCCATGGGGATCCTAATGAAGTGTACTCACCAGCAGAGATTCGATTTACAGAAGCTATTGATAAAGTTTATGTGTATTCGGATTTCTTTATGAATCTTAACAAAGGGAGCATGGCTTGCAGGGTTATAGCGGTAAGAATAGGCTGTGACGGGCATAATGCGCTTAAAGCATGTGTTTCCTTTGAAAAGATTATTAATAAGGCATTAGATGGCTTTAATATCTTTTTCTTTGTGACGGATGAAAGTGTCTTGTTTGGTTGTAATGTTTTTGATAAGCCAGGAAAGAGCGATTGTACATTATCAAGGCCAATTATGTCACAAGCGGAATTTGAGTAGATTCAAGATGAACTCTCCTTTACGGGAAACTCGGATGAGTTTATGGATTTCTATAATTATTATCGCCGAGTTATTACTTGTGGTAATTCTCAAGATGATGATTATGAGATGCTTATAATTAAACGAAGAGGAATGCAGTTTGCCTATTTGGAGGAAATTGACAAGCTGGGTAGAGACATTGGCGTTGATATGATACGTGAAAAAGAACGCTATCGTCAAATGTTCGAAGCAGATCCGAAAGTGTCTTTTGCTGCATTGTTAGAAGAAGTTGAAGAAAGCTTATCGTTTATCAAATCAAACAGAGTGAATACATATGAAATGTTGTTTGAAGCTGATGAGATGATGCGCCAAGCAGAGGCAGCCGAAACTGAGAATGACAGGCTTGTTGTTCAGGCTGCCTTGGAGAATCCAGTTTCTGAGGATGCTCATGATTCAGAAGCAGAGGCATTATTGGATGATCCTGAAGAAATGATTAAATTGCTAAAAAAGAGAAGAGGAATCTAAATGGCTGGATTTGATTTGAAGGAAGGAATGTATGAAGCACGAAATGCTACAGACGATGAGCTGTGGTCTGCTTTTGCATGCGTATTTTCTTCAAAATCAAGAAATGATTCAAGTTATAAGTTTGGATTTCTTAAGGCAATTATTGATAATTTATACAATGTTGATGAGAACCTGAAATTATCATTTGATCAGTTGTTTAGCAAATTTGGTGAGATTTATTGGAATCTGATTCTAAAGCATGGACTGCGACAGAAAGCAGTAACCAATGATAATAGGGAAACGTATCTGGAACAGGTGCTTCATGCTGCGGTCGAAAAGTATAAAATATTAGAACCGATACCATATGAAAGCTTAACAGCAGAAATGATGTTAGATATTTCGCATCAAGTAAAAATGAAGTGCAAGAAGTATGTGGTAGGAGCACTTTATGAAGATACGAACAGATTGTTTTATTCGTTTTCTAAAAAAGAAGAGTGGATACAGATTAATCCCGTTATGTATGAGTTTGTATGTAAGCATAAGGTAGTAATTGAAAAACTCAATTACTATGAATGGGCTCGTTTCCTGGAAAGGGTAAACGAGGAATCAGTTGCAGTTAAGTTATTGGATAAAATAGACGAAAGTGCCAAGAGAAATAATTTGGCGATGTATCGACATATTCTATATGAAGAATTTGAGAGTAAGACATGTTTTTATTGTGGAAAACCATTAAGTCCTGACAAAATAGATGTAGATCACTTTATTCCATGGTCTTTTATTAAGGATGATAATCTTTGGAATCTCGTATTAGCCTGTCCAACATGTAATAGAAAGAAAAATGATAAGCTGCCAGCGGTAGATTATCTTGCTACACTTGTTCAGAGAAACCAGCACATCTTAATAGAAGCACATAGACCTGAAATGAAGAACTATCAGGAGCGAATGGTAAGTTATGTTTATAACTGGGCTAAAATAAATGGCTATGATAAAATATGGCAGCCAGAAAGTAAGAAGGTATCAGTATAATTATGGCGGAAAGTAATCAGCAGCGAAAATGGGTTAGAGAAGAAGTTGTAATTCTTGTAGTAGAATATTTCAGAACAAAGCATCTATCAGCTGAAGATATTTCTGAGACACATCAGAAAATAAGTGACTTTTTGAGAAAGAGGGAAGAAATACTAACAGGAGCGCCGATATCGGACATTTTTAGAAACTATGCCGGTATTCATATGCAATCTGGAAGGATTAGATGCTTGGATCTGGACACACCGTATTCGGGAATGCAGGGGACGAAACTTCAAAAAGAAATAGTACGAGAGTATCTTGAAAATCCCCAAAAGATGATGGAAGAGGCGGATGCTATATATGCCAAATATAAGAAATAATTCTACCATTGATTATTACAATTCACATGCGAAAGAATATTTTGAAGCTACTGTTAACACGGATGTTTCAGAATGTTGCGAGAGATTCCTTAAGTATCTTAAGCCAGGGGATATTATTATTGATATAGGTGCCGGTAGCGGTAGAGATATTAAGTTTTTCCAAAATCGTGGATATATGGTTGAGGGCATTGATGCATCTTCTGAACTATGTAAAATTGCATCAGATTATACAGGTGTCGATATTAAGTGCAAAACAATTCAAGAATGGAGTCCGGAAAAACTTTACAATGGGGTGTGGTCAAATGCTGCTTTGCTTCATCTTTCATTAGAAGAAATAAGAGATTTCTTTTGCAAAATTTCGCACGCTCTTTGCGATGGAGGAGTGGCATATGTTTCATTTAAGTGTGGAATTGCAACGAGAAAAGATTCTAATGGAAGATTTTTTACAAATATATCAGAGCAAGATGTACAGCATTTGGTCAAAAAAAGTACAGCAATTTCTTTAGTCGAGATGTGGAGTACCGATGATAAATTAAATAGAAATGGATTCTATTGGGTAAATGTTATCCTTAGAAAACCTTGAAAAATAAGGGTACTGAAAAAAGGCATGTTATCAATATAGCAAAGCGTGTCTTTTTTACATGGAAACGTAAAATCGGAGAAACCAGATGGTAACAAATAAAAATACCGAACTGAAGTGCTATAATAAAGTTGTAACAGGAGTGGCCGATAAGATATACTACTTATATAAAGGAGCGATCTATTATGCCACATATGTATGAACCAGAATTCAAAAAGAAAATTGTCCGTCTTCA
>Ga0129309_1000479_pt1 | contig 30268 bp, 30 predicted proteins | sample L1105metagenome_FD_94439 | JGI IMG/M metagenome (GOLD analysis project Ga0129309, IMG submission 94439) | Ring-tailed lemur group fecal microbial communities from Wisconsin, USA - L1105 metagenome | ecosystem: Host-associated > Mammals > Digestive system > Large intestine > Fecal | place: USA...
CAGCGTATTCAGACGAAAACAAAACTGACGCCGCTGGAATTGCGGCGCCAGTTTGTTGCTTAAAATTTCATCCGCCTACATTAGGGGCGTTTTTGTGCTGTCCGTACAATCTGGGGCGGTTCAGTTTCGGCGGGGCGCGCTTACTGTTAAATCACCGTTCCGACGGAGCAATTACTGGGGGAACTTAATGGCGGCCTGAGCGGTTGTAGATATTGCAAGGAAAATCACTTTATATTATGAAAAATTTCCAATCATATTTTATCATAATACTGTCAGTATGGACTTTCGTGCAACGGTCTCTATATTTATGCCTTCTTATTTCAACGCAAATGCTTCCTGCTTGGTGGAAGTGGATCAATCAATTACAGAAGATATGTCGTATATCTGGCAAAACAGAAAATAGATTTGACAATCACTGTGACGCTCTGTCGTACAAAATTTAGCACTCTTTTCAATTCGGGGCCGCCCAGGCAGGTGTGCACCCGGACGGAGTTGGAGTGGGAGGAGAATGTTTGGGGTGCTTTCCGCAAATGTGGACCCTGAAAAGGTGCTGGGTAAAGCGTGCCGGTGAAGGGCTGACCCGAACCATCTTGGGAATCAAGGGTTCCTTGGTAGAGAAGGTGGGAAATCTGCTTTAGTAAAAATGAAGCGTGATTGGTATTGCTCAGACGGGGATAGGTTGTAACGCCCTTAGCAATCAGTTGTGCGGTAATCAAGGAAACTGCCCGTCGAAATTCCGACGGGCAGTTTCCTTGATTACCGGCTTCTTAATATTACAGAAGGAACCTTTGAGACTGAGAATCTTTATTGGCTTGCAGATACGGAATGACCTGATCCAGTGTATCACACCGAAAGGATAACTGTGTTTCCAGATTAGGTGTAGGCTGCGTTATATCTGGGACCATAATGGTGTGAAAACCGCCGGCTATTCCGGCCTTTATGCCGTTGATACTATCCTCCAAGACAATACACTCCTGGGGCAATGAGTTTGCTTGTCTTGCGGCAAGCAAAAAGATTTCTGGATTCGGCTTTCCGTGGGTGACTTGATCACCAAAAACGAGAAAATCAAAATATGACTGCACGCCAGTTAAATTGAGGTAGTGCAAAGCGATCTCTCGACGTGTTGCGGTGGCCATGGCAATGCAGAAGTTTTCATTTCTAAGAAAATTCAGCAACGCCAACAGACCGGGTTTGATGGCTAATCCATCTTTTTTGATATAGGACCAAAACAGGTCACGCTTGCGGCTGCTAGCCAACTCGTAATCAAATTGCTCACCCAGACTTTGCTCAAGAAACAACCTGTATTCCGGTCCAGTCAATCCCCGGGCGTGTGACAGAACCTCTTCTGTTACATGGATGCCCAATTCTTTTCCGACCTGCGACCAGCAACGAGCTGCGAGGCGTTCGGTATCGAACATCAGACCGTCCATGTCAAAAATCGCTGTATGTACAGGACTGCGCATAATCAATTCACCTGCAAATCAAACCGCACTAAGATAAAACACTCCGGGGAGCTTAGATATATTGAATGGCATCTTCATAAGAAGTAACGCGAAATACCTGGAAATACTTGCGAAATTCATTTCCCCACATATCCATTTCGCCTTCGATTTTGTTTTCGGGATTCATAATAAATACAACAGTTTTGCAACCTGTTTTTTCCATCATGGGAAGAAGATAGGTAAAGCCCCAATCGACATCTTCTTTCTCGTCTTCAAATCCATTGCGTGCGTCGACAACATAGTTGCTGCCCGGATGTTCCTGGAGCAGCCAAAGCATGAACAGGGACGGAGAACGGTAATCGTCAAAGCTGCACGCCTTTTTCCAGGCGAGAAGGACTACGTTATCTTTTTCAACATACTGTACATGGCAAAATTCGGAGTCGTATACCGGATTATTCATAAAAACACTCCTTAAAAAATGAATCGAATATTACACTAGCTCGACCTCAGCGCCGCAGCTTGTCAATGCGTCCACGGACTCTTTAGAGATTTCTTTCCCGATGATAATGCGGGAAACGGCGGAAACGGGGGCGATATTCATGAATGTTTTTATATTCAATTTTGAGTGATCGCACAGGAGAATGATCTCACTTGCGGACTTGATGATCTGGCGCTTTACACCGATGTCGTCAGTCGTATAGCTCATTATGCCCAACTCCGGGGAGAGCGCGTCGCAGGCAATAAATGCGCGTTCGGCATGTATTTCTCGAAAAACACTTTCTGTAAAATATCCGTAGAAGGAACCAAAATTCCGTCTAAGTACACCGCCGGCCATGATAAGAGACGTTTCGGGAAAACGAGAGACCTCTGCGGCAATCTGCATATCGTAGGTGATAGCAGTAAGACTTTTGATATCGCCCAGCAACCGTGCAAGAGTCAAGACAGTGGTACCTGCATCAAGGATAATGTGCTCGTTGTCATGGACATATTTCAAAGCGGCTTGGGCGATTCGTTGCTTTTCGTCAGCATTCATAGCACTTCTGGCGTGCAGAGAGGGCTCAATGGCAACACTACGGGAGAGAGACATCACGCCGCCTGGAACTTTTTTCAATGTGCCACTGCTGTCGAGCAGACTGATATCACGGCGGACCGTTGCCTCGGATGCCTCCAGCATGTCGGAAAGTTCTTTTACAGTAGCAAATCCGAGACGGTCGACAACATCTTTTAAATTTTCCAAGCGATTGATTCGTACCATCAAAAGACCCCCTAAGTAAGTTCGTAAAAATAATCCAACGCCTGAAGCGCGTTTTCGTAGATTTCAATTTTCTGGGAATAGAAGTCTCTATGCTCTGCACGCGGATACAGTGTGGAAGAAGTGTGGACCATGGCATCGGCGGCCTGAGAGAAGTGGTCGAATTCCTGAACGGCGACGCCGGCGCACATTGCCGCCCCGCGGGCACCCTGCTGACTTCCTTTCGTAATGGAGATGGGAATCTGAAGAATATCGCAGAGCATTTGACTCCACTCGGGGGAGGCGGAAACGCCGCCAGACAAATAGGCGGTTTGAAATGGAGCTATGCCATGCTCTAATAGCTTTATGTGATGCCGGGCAGAAAGCAGGATACCTTCCATAATCGCGTATAACAGGTCCATCTCGTTATGATAGCCAAGGAGATTAAAAAAAGTACCTTTTGCATCGGGGTGAGTACAACTGGCGTAGAGATAGGGAACAAACACGATGTTGTTTTGCGGATTTACCTTGCGGATTGCCTCTGCACAGGCACCATAGAGCTGCTGCTTGGTCCAGCTGGGGTGCATTTTAGAGATGAAGTTGTCCAAATACCAATTAAGATTAACGGTTCCCGTAGCGCTTCCCTGTTCCAGAAGAAAACATCCGTCGATGGCCGAAACCGTGACGATGGTGGAATTGGCCGCATGAGAGAAAGAGGTACCGAAGTAAGAGGCCATCGACCAGGTGCCGTTTGTGATAGCCAAGGTCCCATGCCCCAAAGCGCCGCACCCCATAGTGCAGGCGGAGACGTCGTAAAGCCCAGCGGCCACAGGTGTGCCCGGCGCTAGCCCTGTCTCTTCGGCAGCATGTTTTGTAACGGAGCCAACCACTGAGTCTGGACGCAACAGGGGATAATCAAACAGCCTGCGATCTGCATCAAGGCCAGAGATATGGAATAACTGCTCGCTATATGAACCGGTGGTGGGGTCAATCAGGTTGTTATTAGATGCATCTGTAACGTCGGTGGCGAATGTTTGGGTCAGTCGACTGCGAATGAAGTCTTTTATTGTCAGAGCGTACCTGGCCTGACGGAGAATCTCAGGCCGTTCCTCTCTGAACCATTTTAGAAGGACTGCGGGCTGGCCTTCCCAAAGCTGTTGATGCGTGGTCTCAAAGACTTGGTGTGCCGCACCGCTGCTGCGAAGCTGCTTTAATTGGCTGTGGGCCCTTGTGTCGGTTGAAACAACGATGGGATAGACGGGGGTGCCGCTCTCATCCACTAAACAAAGCCCGCCGCCGTAGCCGCACAGAGAGATGGCGGCGATTTGACAGGGGCGGATACCTGCCTTGTGCAACGCTTCCGCAATTACATCGCAGTTGCATCTCCAGACCCTCTCCGGATCACGCTCTACGAAGCCAGCTCGGTGCTGCTCGGAAGAGAGTCTTACGCCAGCCGCGGCGACCTCTTCTCCGTCCAAATCAAAAATAGCACATTTGACATTGGAACCGCCGTTATCAATACCCATGAGAAACCGCTTCTGTTTCATAAAGCACCTTGTCTTACTGTTGACCGTAACGGTTCCAACTGTCTGCCTCTACTGCAACCAACTCAGGGTCCAACTGGGGGACAGGGCCGACGCTGCGGGCAATCATATATGTTTGAGCCGCCTCTTCCAGGTAGACAGCAGAGAAGAGAGCATCTTTTAAGGTGGGACCATAGGCCATGACGCCGTGATGTTTCAGAATGACAGCCCATGCGTCATAAGCGTAGTCCACCGTGAGTACGCCCATCTGCTGCTCACCGGAGGGGGTAAAGGGGGCCACATGTACATCGCTGCGGTTGGCGTCGATTTGAGTGACAAGGCAGGCGGGAAGAAGGTCCGTCACGAGTCCAGCGGCGGTAGCCCACGGCTGGTGGGTGTGAATGACAGCGTTGATCCAGGGCATTTGCTTAAAGATATAGAGCAGGGCCGGAGTGTCGCTGCTGGGACGTCGTGTGCCTTCTACAACTTTGCCAGTGCCGTTGACACGGACGATATCGTCGGGGACCATATCTTCATAGACCATACCAGAGGGCGTGACCAGAAAAGTGCCATCTGGCAGGCGTGTGCTGATATTACCGCCGCACAGCGCAACGAGATGATTGCGCTTGATCTCCAACGCTGCATCCAGCACAGCTTTTTTTTCATTTTCGAACATAGTATACCATCCTTTCTTATAATTTTCCAGATTTTTTAGAAATGTCTTTGGATAAACTGCATGGCATTGCGGAGGATATCCATGTACCGTGGATTTTCCAGATTCCACATCTCCAGAGTGAGGGGGCAGGTGAGCCCAAGGCAGTTAAAAAGCTGAAATGTTTTGGCGAAATCTATAATACCAGCCCCGAGGTCGACACCATAGAAAAAATTGGGCAAGGCATCACGGATATGGATTTGAACGATATGCCCCAGCCCTGCTTCGATTTGGGGGAAATAATCGATGCCTAGTGAAGCCATGTTGGCGATATCCGGATAAACTTGGAGAAAGGGAGAATGAATCTCGTTGATGATATCGAGTGCCATCTTGACGGATAGGACTCCCTTTTCAACTGGCTCAATAGCAAGCATTACCCCGTGGCGTTCTGCGACACGGACCATTTTTGCGAGGTTATCAATGTAGCGGCGATAGGTTTCCGGAGAGGACGGTTCATAAAACACATCGTAACCAGCCACCTGGAGAACGCGGATGCCAAGACTCTGGCACAGCCGGATGCATTTAGTCATCATAAGAAGAGATTGCTGGACGATAACAGGGTCGGCGCTACCCATTGGGAAACGCCGCTGACCGCTGAAGCATAGGGACTGCAAAAGAACTCCAGCGTCTTTTGCGGCACGAATCACATGCAGACAATCCTGTTCGGTCCAATCCAAACGTGCCAGGCGCCCATCGCTTTCATCTACGCTAATCTCAAATCCATCGAACCCCAACTGTGCCGTATCTTCGAACATCTTTGACCACTCATGGGGCATAAGCGCTTTTTCATAAAGCACCAAAGGAAATCTCTTGGCGGACATGTGTTAAATCACATTCCTTTCATACATCTCGATTGCAGCGGAAGGGTCACTTGCAGAAAAAACGGCCCTGCCCATAACGGCTACATTCATGCCAGCGGAGTACAGTTGCTGTAAATGTTCCGGACAAATACCGCCGTCGCACCAGATTTTGATATTTGGAGGAAGCAAAGCGCGTATTTGTGCCACACGGTCATAGGAGCAACGAAAGAACACTTGATCCTCATGATCAGGTTCTGAGGTCATAACGAGGACGTAATCAATCTCATCTATATATGAGGTAAGTTCTTCCGGAGGGACCTTCAGATTGAGAGCCAACCCCGCTTTCATACCTAGGCTGTGCGCGTGCCGCAGGAACTGTTTTGGATAGGGGAGAGCTTCGATTTGACCGCACACAGCGCTGATTCCCAAGGCGGCCAGAGGGGAAAGGTAGGATTCGGGTGCTGTGGTCATCAAATGTACGTCTAGTGTGCCATTGAACTCCAGTGCGATAGCTTTGACCGTTTTCATTCCAAAGGTGATGTTATTGATAAAATTTCCGTCTTCGATGTCCAGATGTAGTCTGCCTAGCTTTTGTATTCGAGCTATTTCGCCGCGAATGGACAAGGGATCTGCCGAAGCGATAGATGGCAGAATCGTCAACATAAATCTCCCTCCTTACAATGATTGCCACTCACCACAGAAGCATTATAACTCGTTGTGATTGAAAATGCAATAGGATGAAATTATGCAATCAAAATATTTGATAATATGAAAAAATAATTTAAAAAATATTGACATCTGAGTGCGGGAAGAGTATGATTATTGACATAAAGATCAAAAGCACAAAAAATATTTGAGCAAAGTTGAGCAAAAGACCAGGGAAAAATAAAAATGGGAGGTTTTACTATGAATTGGATGAAAGAATTGTTTCAAGTTGATAAGCCAATAATTGCAATGTGTCATTTGCAGGCGCTTCCCGGAGATCCGAATTATGATGAGACTGGCGGAATGGATAAGGTCGTCACCTGCGCACGCCGTGACTTGCACGCGCTTCAGGACGGTGGTGTGGATGGTGTGATGTTTTCCAATGAATTCAGCCTTCCTTACCTGACAAGAATGGAGCCGATTACTGTGGGGGCTATGGCCCGTGTGATTGGCGAGTTGAAGAGTGAAATCAAGATTCCTTATGGTGTAAACTGCTTGTGGGATCCTAATGCATCCCTGGATCTGGCTATGGCTGTTGACGGACAGTTTATTCGGGAGATTATCTCCGGCGTTTACGCCAGTGACTTCGGCCTGTGGAACACCAATGCTGGTGAGACTGCCCGTCACAGACTCCGTATCGGTGGAAAAAACATTAAAATGCTGTTTAACATCGTACCGGAAGCGGCTAAGTACTTAGCAGATCGAGATATTGCTGAAATTGCAAAGACAACTGAGTTCAATCATGCGCCCGATGCGCTATGCGTCTCTGGCCTGACGGCAGGCAGCGAAACAGACACGCAGGTTCTCAAGCGCGTAAAGGATGTGGTCAAGCGTACTCCGGTTTTGTGCAATACTGGCTGCAATGTGGACAATATTCAGCGACAACTCTCCGTGGCTGATGGTGCGGTATGCGCAACCACCTTTAAGGTCGATGGAGTCTTTGAAAATGCTGTGGATAAAGCGCGTGTGAAGGCGTTTATGGATAAGGTTAAAGAAATGCGTTGAGTAATATTTGGACATGTTTCTCAGAGCGGTCAGAAAGGAGTTGTGATCTGCAATCGAAACGCTGGCAGCCATAAAGAAAAAGAAATAACGAATAATTTATTAAGGAGGAAATATTATGAAAGCTCTGCGTCGAGTTCTATCCCTTGCCTTGGTATCCGCAATGGTCATGAGTTTGGCTGTTGGTTGCGGAACATCAAAAACTCCCACCAGCAGCAACGCCAACTCGTCTGCTTCAACATCTGCCTCTAATGCTACTCCTGATAAAAAGGACCCTGTTGTGATTCGTTTTGGCCATTCTGGTACGGAGGACCATCAGTACCAGGTATTCGCCGGGAAGTTTAAAGAGATTGTCGAGGCGGAAAGTGATGGTCGTATTACGGTTGAAATATACCCCAACGCAATCCTCGGCAATGACCGTGAGATGATCGAGGGGATGCTGATGGGACAGCAGGAGATGTTCGTGGGCAGTTCCACTACTTCGTGGGTCCCTGAGACTGCTGTGACTGACATGCCATTCCTGTATCGTGATTATGATCACGCTTATAGCTGCTTTGATGGCTTCCTGTTTGACGAGTTGGGCAGCCGCTTTGAAGAGAACGGATTGGCTCTTCTGGGTTATGTGGCCATCGGTTGGAGAAATATCTCCAATAACGTGAAGCCTATTAACTCGGTGGATGACTTAAAGGGGATGAAGATCCGCGTTCCCGATATGGAATTGTATTCTACGACCTTTAATGCGATGGGCGCTACTACGGTCACGGTCAGCCTGAACGAGTTGTATATGGCGCTCCAGCAGAAAGTGGCTGATGGCCAGGATAACCCTGCCTCGACTTTCTGGGCGCAGAGCTTCCAGGAAGTTCAAAAATATGTCACCCTGACCCACCACATGCTGGGAACAAACTTTGTGTTGATGAACGATAAGTGGCTGAAGAATCTGGATGAGGCCGATCAGGATTTGATCAAGGACGCTGCGAAGGAGGCTCAGGCCTACCAGCGTGAGTATTTGGCTGGCGTTGAGGATGAATTGGTCGAGAAGATTAAGGAGGCCGGTGTCGAGGTCAATGAACCTACCGACATCGAGTCCTTCCGCGAGGCCTGCGCCAATGTTCCTGAGACTCTGGGAACCGTGCCTATGGAGTGGATTGAAAAGATCCAGAACATGTAATTTATCATTAATGCTTGATATATCGGCTTAAGTCGTGCAGATGCCCAGCCTATCCACCTATGGGTTGGGCTGGGCATCTGTTCATTTGATGATAAACTGTGCGATTTTAATGGAGGAGTTCCTGTGAAACTTAGTAAAATAGTAGTTGGGATTATAAAAGCGATGTGTGTGGTCTGTTTCTTTGCACTGACCGTCACTCTTTTGCTGATGATCCTTTCTAGAAACGTCCCCTTCATCAATTTCGACGTTATGTGGACTGATGAGATCGGTCGTTATCTGCTGGTCTATCTGGTGTTCTTAGGTAGCGGACTGGCGATGATCGATGGGAAGCATATACGGGTTGATTTCCTCCTGGATAAGATGTCGCCTAAGGTAAGAAAGACCGTTGAATTGTTCAACGACCTCATTACCATTGCCTTTTGTGCCATTATGGTGGGCGGTGGCTATATACTGGTCAAGGGCACCATGACCCAGGCAGTGGCTACTTTGAGAAAATACTTCTATATGCCAATGGCTTGGTGGAACTCGGCAGTCATGGTGGGCGGCGCGATTATGCTGGTGGCAGTCTGTGTTAATATTTACAATTTATTCCATAATAAAAAGAAAAAAGATAACATTTGAGGAGGTGATGAATTGTGGCGGCTATTATGTTCGGGGTTATGATCGTGTTAATCTTTACCGGTGCTCCGGTGTTCGTAGCAATGGGGATTGGTTGTGCCGTCTTTATTCTGACGCAGGATTCCATTTCGCTGGTAGGCATTGCCAATCATCTGTTCAGTGGTGCAAATTCTTTTACGCTGATGGCTGTGCCGTTCTATCTGCTCACTGGTGAACTGATGAATTCAGGTGGCACAACCAGGCGGATCATGGATTTAGCCCAAGCGGCGGTAGGACAGTTCAGAGGCGGTTTGGCGCACGTTAATATTTTGAGCAGCACCGTGATGGCAGGTATGTCCGGTTCCGCCTCCGCAGATGCAGCTACCACCAGTGTGATTCTGATCCCGGAAATGGTAGAGAAGGGTTACCCCAAGCCTTTTGCGGCCGCGGTCACCGCCTGTTCCGCCGTTATTGGTCCGGTGATTCCGCCCAGTATCAACATGCTGATCTTTGCAAGTGTGGCAAGCGTATCCGTGGGAAAGATGTTTGTGGCAGGTGTTTTGCCTGGCATCGTCATTTGCGCATACGAAATGATCGTTACCTACTTTATTTCCAAAAAACGTAACTACGGCGTTGTGACAAAGTTCTCCTGGTCAAACTTTTTCCACGCATTGAAACAGGGCTTTCTGCCCTTGTTGACGCCTGTGATTATTATGGGCGGTATCTTATTTGGGTGGTACACCCCCACGGAGGCCGCAGTGGCAGCCGCCATGTATGCTGGCCTGCTTGGTTTTATATACGGAGAAATTTCGTGGAAAGACATTCCCGGCATAATCCTCAGAACAACGAGCCTGACAGCAACCACAATGATCATAGTTTCCGCCTCTAATGTTATGGGGTGGGTGGCCGCACTGGACAGCGTTCCCCAGAAGATACTGTCTGTGTTCGTTGCTGCCACCAGTAGCAAGGCAGTGGTTATGGCGGTCCTGATCCTCTTCTATCTGCTGATTGGTCTAGTCATGGATGGTGTAGCCATCACCCTGCTGACTGTGCCTATTGTTATGCCTTTGATTAACAGCTATGAGATCAATCCCATCTATTTTGGCGTTGTCATGGTAGTGGCTTTGATGATTGGTCAGATCACACCTCCTGTCGGCATGGTCATGTATATCACGACAAGTATTACAAAGGTCCAGTTGGGTGACTTCATGAAAGAAGCGATGCCTTATTTGATCGCGCTGTTTGGTGCTTTGATTACAATGGCATTGCTTCCGGACGTGGTTGTATGGCTGCCTAATTTGGTAATTGGATAAAAGGAGGAAAATAAAATGCTTGAAGCTAGAAACTGTGCACCGTATAGCTTTTCCAGCAGTAAGATGGACGAGGATGAGAAACTCCCGGCCAGCGTTCGTGCTGACGACTTGAAACAGTGGTGTTCTAAAGTTCTGGTCGCCATCGGAATGGACAAGGCGGATGCGGATGTTATGTCTTATGTCTTGGTGGAGACTGATTTGATGGGTGTAGATACCCATGGCGTTTTGAAGTTTCCTATGTATGTCAGTCGGGCCCAGAAGGGTGGAGATAATCCAAAGGCCAAATTACGTGTCCTGAAGGAGACACCTACCACCGCACTGTGTGACGGTGAGGGCGGCTATGGACAAGTTATGGGATGGCGGGCTATGGAATTGGCCATCGAGAAGGCCAAGAAAACTGGTGTGGGCTTTGTCAGCGTTGGCAATTCCAATACATTGACGGCCTGCCGGATATATTCCCGTCTAGCCGCTGAGAACGGATGCATTGGTATTTGTATCACGAACGGCACACCCCAGATGCCGCCTCCGGGTGGTACCCAGCGCCTGTTGGGTACGAGTCCCTGGTCCTTCGGTGTACCCGGTAAGAGGTTTCCTGTTGTTTTCGATATGGCATGTACGGTTGTAGGCTGGACCAAGATGGCTATGATGGCGATGCGCGGGGAAATGACGATCCCGGACAACTGGGCCGTTACCGCAGACGGAAGGTCCACAACCAACGTCACAGAAGCCATGAATGGTCTGATGCTGCCTTTTGGCGGGCATAAAGGTTATGCATTGAGCTGTATGGCAGAGCTGCTGACCGGCGTCCTCAGTGGTGGTCGTGTGGCGGATGAGCTGGGATACTACGGCAACCATGAGGAAAACACGGGGATATCTCATCTTCTGGGCGCGATCAAGATTGATTCCTTTATGAAGCTGGAAGAATTTGAAGAGCGCGTGGATCGCTATGTCCAACACTTGAAGGATTGTCCCAAGGCCGAGGGTGCGGGAGAAATCTATGTCCCTGGCGAGCGTAGTTTTATCACGGCGGAAAAACGCAGGGCGAACGGTATTCCTCTGCACCCGTCCTTGGCCCGGAATCTTCTCGCCGTGGGTGAGGAGATTGGGATTCCCTTTCCTGGTTAAATAAAACGTATCTTAGGCGGTGTGCGGGAATGTATGATATTGTCGTATCAAATGTACGTTTGGCCGATAGAACCGGCCTGTGGGATGTCGGGATAGCGGAAGGGAAAGTATCCTTTGTAAGGCCTACGGGAGAACCAGCACCGGCCAAGGAACAGATCCGGGCGGATGGATGTGTTTTGTTTCCTGGTATCATTGACGCCCATGTCCATACCCGAGATCCGGGCTATACCTATAAAGAGGATTTTTCCTCTGCGGCAATGGCGGCTGCCAATGGCGGTGTGACCACGATTATGGCCATGCCTAATTCCAATCCGCCTATGACGACTGCTGCGGCCGTATACAACGCCCGGAAGCGTCTCGAGGGGCAGCATTTGGTCCATATCTATTTGGTCGGCGGGGCCTGTTCCGCAGTCCCAGATTGGGTTTTGCCGACTGTGCGGGCCGGGGCCGTTGCGATGGACGTTTACGACGATATCTTTGCCTACGGTACGCAATCCTGGATCCGCATGTTCCTAGAGGCAAAGAAAGCCGGTGTGCCGTTATGCTTCTACCTTATGGATTTGGCACTGGAGCGGCTGCGCAGGGAAGAGGCTGCCGCCGTTGGAACACCAGAGATAGAAAAAATCATCAGCGCGACCAACGGAGCTACGGAGGCCATGTCCATCGCACGAATCTTTCCCATAGCTGCTTATTTTGACGTCCCGGTGGTGATCCGTATGGTAAGCACCACAGATGCCATTGAGATGGTTCGCCGTATGCGAGAAATGTACCCACAGGCTAGAGTCTATGTGGAAGTATGCGTTCACTATCTGTTCCTTACCAACGACGTGCTGAAGGCACAGGGCAGCTTGGCACACGTTCATCCTCCCTTACGTACACAACGGGATATAGATGGGCTATGGAGCGGAATCTCAGATGGCACAGTAGACTATATTTCTTCCGATCATGCTCCGCATTCTGACTATGAGAAAAAGGATTCCTTGGCTGCCAGTGCGAGCGGTATGGTAGGACTTGAGACAATGCTGCCTCTCCTTTTGGATGCTTCCTCCAAGGGGAAGCTTACGTTGGCGGATATTCAGCGACTATGCTGTGAGAATCCCGCGAAAATTTACGGTCTTTCAGACCGAAAAGGGAGCATTCGCATTGGTGGTGATGCCGATCTGACTCTGGTCGACATGAAAGAACAGTGGACGGTCGACAGGAATGATTGTTACACCAGAGGTGCAAAAACTCCCTTTACAGGATGGCGCTTGCAGGGGAGACCGTACGTCACAATCTGCTCAGGAAAAAAGGTTATGGAAGCTGGAAAGGTGATTGGAAGCAATGGGGAGTGAGATACGGTGAAAGAATTAAAAAATTGGTTTGACGCTATGTCTAAGATTGGTGCTGCTCCAGACGGCGGATATTACAGAGGTTCATATACCCTTGAAGAACTAGAAGCCTATCAATTGCTGAGCGGCTGGATGGAGAAAAGCGGACTTGACGTTCACAAGGATGCTGCGGGAAACCTTTGGGGCAAGACCAACGGTACCTGTTCCGGAGCGCTTTCTATCGTCACCGGTTCCCACATTGACTCTGTGCGGAATGGTGGAAATTATGATGGCATCTTTGGTGTGCTTGGAGGACTCTATGCGGTCAAGAGCTTGCTGAAGGAATATGGAGAGCCGCTCATTCCCATTGAGGTGGTGGCGTTTACTGGGGAGGAGGGCTCTCGGTTCTCCATTGGGCTGATGGGTAGTCATGCGGTTGCTGGTTCACTGGATGAGGCTGCATTTAGGGAGAAGACTGATGCAAACGGAGTCAGCATTGCAGACGCAATGTCTGAAGTCGGCTTGGACGTTAACCGCGTTGGTGAAGCGGTCCGCAAGGAATTGGGAGCTTATGTGGAAATGCACATTGAGCAGGGGCCGGTTCTGGAAAAGGCCGGCTTGTCTATCGGCATTGTGGATTCTATTGTAGGGACCCAACAGTTCCGCGTGACAATCCATGGAGAGGCCGGACATGCCGGTACTGTCCCTATGGCAAACCGAAAGGATCCCATGGTCTACGCAGCCAGAGCTATTGCCAGATTTCCGGAGATTGCGAAAAACTCTGGTGACGGTGTAATCACAGTTGGGCGGATTTGGGCAAAACCGGATGCGGAAAACGTAATCCCCAGCGAAGTGTGTTTTACGGTAGATTTGCGTCATCCTATTGAAGCGGTAAAACAAGAAATGGCTGCCGCAGTTAAGGCAGTATGCGAGGAGGAGGCTCACCCCAGTGGTATGGAGATCACCTGGGTCCCTTATCCAAATAATCTGGCTACCGATATGACCCCTGAACTGAAGGATGTCTTGGAGGATGCGTGCAAACGACTGGATTATCCCTACGTCAGAATGTCTAGTGGAGCGGGACATGATACGCTGAATATGGCGAAACTGGGAAAGGTAGGTATGCTATTTATTCCCTGCCGTAATGGCCGCAGCCATTGCCCTGAAGAGTATGCGTCTATGGAAGATATCGGTAGGGGTGTAGAGGTGCTGAAGGCATGCCTATATAAATTGGCGTATGAAGACGTATTAGGATTGTGTAATAAAAATATATTGGATTAACGGCATGAAAAATAGCGTTTATAAACTGCTAAACAACAAAACCTCCCCGATTCCTTACGGAGTCGGGGAGGTCTATTTATCCTATAGGAGCTTCCTTACGGGAAACTTAATTCCTCGGATTTTTGATCGCGGCCTGAGCGGCGGCCAGACGGGCGATGGGCACACGGAAGGGAGAGCAGGACACGTAGTCCAGGCCCACCTTGTGGCAGAACTCCACGGAGGAGGGGTCGCCGCCGTGCTCGCCGCAGATGCCCAGCTTCAGGTCGGGACGGGTCTCGCGGCCCAGCTTAGCGGCCATCTCCACCAGACGGCCCACGCCGTTCTGGTCCAGACGGGCGAAGGGATCGCTCTCGTAGATCTTGTTGGCGTAGTAGGACTCCAGGAACTTGCCGGCGTCGTCGCGGGAGAAGCCGAAGGTCATCTGGGTCAGGTCGTTGGTGCCGAAGGAGAAGAACTCGGCCTCCTTGGCGATCTGGTCGGCGGTCAGAGCGGCACGGGGGATCTCGATCATAGTGCCGACCTTGTAGTGCATGTCGGAACCGGCGGCCTTGATAACGGCGTCAGCGGTCTCCACCACGGTCTTCTTAACGAAGGCCAGCTCCTTGGTCTCACCGACCAGGGGGATCATGATCTCGGGGACCATGTTCCAGTCGGGGTGCTTGGCCTGGACATTCAGAGCGGCCTTGATGACGGCGCGGGTCTGCATGGCGGCGATCTCAGGGTAGGTGACGGCCAGACGGCAGCCGCGGTGACCCATCATGGGGTTGAACTCGTGCAGGGAGGCGATGATGGCCTTGATATCCTCCACGGACTTGTTCATATCCTTGGCCAGCTGGATGATGTCGGCCTCCTCGGTGGGCACGAACTCGTGCAGAGGGGGATCCAGGAAACGGATGGTCATGGGACGGCCCTCCAGGGCCTCGTACATGGCCTCGAAGTCGCCCTGCTGCATGGGCTCCAGCTTCTCCAGAGCCTTCTCGCGCTGCTCGACGGTGTCGGAGCAGATCATCTCACGGATGGCGGGGATGCGGTCCTCATTGAAGAACATGTGCTCGGTGCGGCACAGGCCGATGCCCTCAGCGCCGAACTTCACGGCCTGAGCGGTGTCGCGGGGGTTATCAGCGTTGGTGCGGACCTTCAGCACGCGGTACTTGTCGGCCCAGGCCATGATGCGGCCGAACTCGCCGGAGATGGAGGCCTCGACGGTGGAAATGGCCTCGCCGTAGATGTTGCCGGTGGAGCCGTCCAGGCTCATCCAGTCGCCCTCCACATAGGTGCGGCCGGCCAGCTCGAACTTCTTGTTGGCCTCGTCCATCTTGATGGCGCCGCAGCCGGAGACACAGCAGGTGCCCATGCCGCGGGCCACGACGGCGGCGTGAGAGGTCATGCCGCCGCGGACGGTCAGAATGCCCTGGGAGGCAACCATGCCCTCGATGTCTTCGGGGCTGGTTTCCAGACGGACCAGAACGACCTTCTCACCGCGGGCAGCCCAATCCTTGGCGTCGTCGGCGGTGAACACGATGCGGCCGCAGGCGGCGCCGGGGGAGGCGGGCAGAGCGGTAGCCACGGGGGTGGCGGCCTTCAGAGCGGCGGGATCGAACTGGGGGTGCAGCAGGGTGTCCAGGTTGCGGGGGTCGATCATAGCCACGGCCTGCTGCTCGGAGATCATGCCCTCGTCCACCAGATCGCAGGCGATCTTCAGAGCGGCGGCGGCGGTACGCTTGCCGTTACGGGTCTGGAGCATGTAGAGCTTGCCGTTCTCCACGGTGAACTCCATGTCCTGCATGTCGCGGTAGTGGTCCTCCAGGGTCTTGCAGACCTGCTCGAACTGCTTAAAAGCCTCGGGGAACTTCTCAGCCATCTGAGCGATGGGCATGGGGGTACGCACGCCGGCGACCACGTCCTCACCCTGCGCGTTGGTCAGGAACTCGCCCATCAGCTTCTTCTCGCCGGTGGCGGGGTTACGGGTGAAGGCAACGCCGGTGCCGCAGTCATCGCCCATGTTGCCGAAGGCCATGGACTGAACGTTGACGGCGGTGCCCCAGGAACCGGGGATGTCGTTCATGCGGCGGTACACGATGGCGCGGGGGTTGTTCCAGGAGCGGAACACGGCCTTGATAGCGCCCATCAGCTGCTCCTTGGGGTCGGAGGGGAAGTCCTGGCCGATCTTGGACTTGTACTCGGCCTTGAACTGGCCGGCCAGCTCCTTCAGGTCCTCAGCGGTCAGCTCCACGTCCTGTGTGACGCCGCGCTTGGCCTTCATCTCGTCGATGAGCTCCTCAAAATATTTCTTACCGACCTCCATAACGACGTCGGAATACATCTGGATAAAACGGCGATAGCAGTCATAGGCCCAGCGGGGGTTGCCGGACTTCTTGGCGATGACTTCCACCACGTCCTCGTTCAGGCCCAGGTTCAGGATGGTGTCCATCATGCCGGGCATGGAGGCGCGGGCGCCGGAACGGACGGAGACCAGCAGAGGATTCTCCAGATCGCCGAACTTCTTGCCGGTGATCTCCTCCATCTTGACGATATACTCCATGATCTGAGCCTGGATCTCGTCGTTGATCTTCTCGCCGTCCTCATAATATTGAGTACAGGCCTCGGTGGTGATGGTGAAGCCCTGGGGCACGGGCATGCCCAGGTTGGTCATTTCGGCCAGGTTGGCACCCTTGCCGCCCAGCAGCTCACGCATCTTGCCGCTGCCCTCGGAAAAGAGGTACACGAATTTAGTAGCCATTAGCGTCAATCCTTTCTTCTGTCGCGACGGCAGATGCTGCCGGCCGCTCCTCGCAGGAACCAACCGAAACCGTTGCAAGCCGTCACCAATTCCCAATGCGGTCTTCTGTCATAGCGCATGATCAAAATAGAGCCGCGGAGATTATTATACCATTTGATAAAAATTTTGCAATATTATTTTATATATTCTGTCAAAATCTTTATAGAAACGCAAAAAAATACCGAAAAGGATAAGAATTTATTTAAAAGCAACAACAAAAGAACAAAGAGCGCGGAAAGAAGCCTCTTCCTCTATAATAAGGAAAGAGGAGCTTTCTTAAGCGAGCGGTAGAAGGAAAAACGAGAAAAATAGAAATGAAAAGGGTCCGCTTGCACGATTAAGCGGCGGTTAATTAAAATTCGATCCCGATGCGAGCTGAGACGCCCCGGTCAAAGGGGTGAGAAATTTTTTGGAACAGGGTGGCATAGTCGGCCCTGGCCTGGAGCTCGGGGCGGGGGTCTCGTCCGGTGAGGACCACCTCCGCTTTGGCAGCGTCCAGCAGAGCCAAGAGAGCGTCCAGAGAGAGAAGTCCGGCGTTTACCGCGTCGCACACCTCGTCCAGCACTACCAGGCTGCAGTCCGGCTCCCGGGCCAGCCGAGCGGCCCGGTCCAGGAGAGCCTGGTTTCGGGCCGCTTCGTCCCGGCGCTCCTCCACAGTGAGCTGAAAGGTGAATTTGACCTGCTCCGGCACCGGGAGCAGGGTGACTTGGGGCAGAGGGGCCAGAGCGAGCCGTTCCCCGCTGTCCGCGCCTTTCAAAAATTGGGCGATTACCACGCCTCGGCCCCGACCGGCCATCCGCAGGGCAAGCCCCATGGCCGCCGTGGTTTTTCCCTTACCGTCGCCGTAATAGAGATGGATCATGAAATGCCTCCAGAACAAACATTTTGTGAAAAGTTTACCCGCTTTTGCGGAAAAGTATCGCGTACCGTCAATCCGAAGGCCATTTTACAGGGCACCTCGGCCCCGCAAATGGAAATTTGTTTTTCGTTCCGTGCCGCCGCCTTCCCGAAAAGCCGCAAAAGAGGGACTGTCCTTGACAGTCCCCCTTTTTAGATTGGAATATCAGGCTTTTTCCTGCTCGGCCTTCTCACGAAGGGCCTTGATGGCATAGTCCAAGGCGGGGATGGACTTGGCGGTGCAGTACTGCTTCATATTCTCCAGCTCTCGGATGGCTTCTTTTGCGGTCATTTCCCACACACTCCTTTATCTCTGGTTCGCTGATTTTATTGTATCACCAGGAGGGCGCGGACGCAAGTGCGGAGAACGATTCCGGCTGATTTCTCAGCGCTTTCGGAGGCTGCCCGCCGTCAGCACCCCCACAGCCAGCACCAGCAGCCGCTCCTGGGTGGTGGCGATCCAGGCGAAGTGGAGAATGGACAGGGCGATGGACAGCAGACAGGCGGTCCAGAGGACCAGTACGCCGGTCCTCATGTCAAAACTCCTTGCGGTCTACGATCCGACAGGAGATAAAGTAGGAGATCGCCAGCCCGGCCAGAGCCGCCAGAGGGAGCAGAGCGAAGAGGCCCAGAGCATGGACCGTGGGCAGCGCATCGACCCAACTCAGGTCCACATGGTCCAGAAAGCCCAGCTTATAGGCCCCGAAAAAGAGAACCATAGGAAGGAAGATCACGGCGTAGAGGTAGGGCCGGGCGCGCTCCGGGCCGAACTGATAGCTGAGGGGCAGGATGATGTCGGCGATGAACAGTCCCATCCCCATGGAGGCGAGGACCGAGGCCAGGGCTTCTGTCAGGTCCTGGGCGGAGGTGAGGGACAGTAGCACGCAGGACAGCAGGCCGAAGGCGGCGGAGGCCAGCAGGATGAGCAGGACGAAGAGGTACCGTCCACCCACCACCGCCCGGCGGCCCAGGGGCAGAGACATGGCATATTTGTCCCACTTGGCCTGTTCGTCATAGGCGAAGGCACCGATGGGCAGCATCATCACCATGACGTTGATCATAGCGATCACAAAGGAGAGCTCGAAGGCTCCCATGACCGCCAGTGCTAGATAGAGGAGCAAAAAGATAGCGTAGGATTTCAGTGTTTTGCGGGCCACAAGAAGGTCCTTCCAAACCAGTCCGGTCATACTGCCTCCCCCTTTCCGATGAAGAGCATAATATCCTCCAGAGTCACTTTGTCTACCATCAGCCTGGGATATTTTCGGGCGAAGGCATTTCGGTCGGCCAGCAGGGCCTCGCAGCCGAAGGTCCCCTTCCGCACCCGCAGCAGGTCGGCGGGGTCCACCTGCTCCAGCTCAGCGGCGGTGCAGCCCAGACGGCCGTAATTATCCAGAATGACATCTTTGGAGTCGGACAGGACCACCCGGCCCTGGTGGAGATAGGTGATGTAGTCGGCCGCCTTCTCCAGGTCGCTGGTGATGTGGCTGGAGATGAGGATGGAGTGCTCCTCGTCGCAGATGAAGCCTAAAAATTCGTCCAGGATTTCGTCCCGGACCACCGGGTCCAGACCGGCGGTGGCCTCGTCCAAAATCAGCAGCTTGGGGTGGTGAGCCAGGGCGGCGGCCAGAGACAGCTTCATCTTCATGCCCCGGGAAAATTCCTTGATGAACTTCTTCTCGGGCAGCTTGAATTTTTCCAGATATTCATGGAAAAGCTGGCTGTCCCAGTTCGGATAGGCGGGGGCCAGAATTTTGCCAAGGTCCCGGGGGTACAGGGTGTCGTGGAAGAAGCACTCGTCCAGCACCACGCCGATATCCTGCTTTGCCAGCTCCTCCTCCTCGAGATTGTCCCGGCCCATGAGGGTGATGGTGCCGCTGTCCCTGTGGATCAGGTTCAGGATGCACTTGATGGTGGTGGTCTTACCCGCCCCGTTTTCTCCGATGAGACCCATGATGGCCCCGCCGGGGAGGGTCAGGTCGATATCCCGGAGAGCGAAGTCCCCGAAGGATTTACACAGCCCCCTGATTTCAATACTATTTGTCATAAAATTTCACCTTTATACAAAATATCCAACATTTCCTGGAGCTCCTCCAGGGAAAAGCCGCCTTTTCGGGCCTCGTCCACCGCCTGGGAGAGCATTTCCTCCACCCGGCGCAGCTGGGCTTCCCGCAGCAGCTCCCGGTTTTGGGGGGCCACGAAGCAGCCCTTGCCCGGAACGTTTTCCAAAAAGCCGTCCCGCTCCAGCTCCTCGTATGCCCGCTTGGTGGTGATGACCGAGATACGCAGCTCCTTGGCCAGCAGCCGCATGGAGGGCAGGGCGTCCCCCGCCGTCAGGGCTCCGGTCATGATCTGTTCCTTGACCTGGTCGCTGATCTGTTCGTAGATGGGTTTTCCGCTGGAATTACTGAGAATGATATCCATTTGGCGCACCTTCTAACAGTGAGAGGACGGGGGACATGTGCCGGCCCGGGCCCTTGGGTCCGGTCATGGCCGCCGACGCGCTCAACTGTCCTTTTTGAATTTACTGTATATATACTATATGTACAGTATAGCGCGTTTTGCCAAGATGTCAATAGAGCGGAAAAAATATTTTTGCAGCGGGGGAAAAGGGGCGGCCGGAAGAGAAAAAGGCGCCCGGGCGGCGTTTGAGCAATTTTGACATTTTGCCGCGAGAAAAGAATCGATCCCCATGATTTCCGCTAATTTACAACCAGACGGACGGGTGTTATAATGGCGTCCGCTGAGAAGTGAAAAAAGAATCGAGCAGTCTGCTGGAACGCTGCGATTCTTCGCTTGAGCGCAATGGATGGCGGCAAAAAGGAGCGGAACCATGAAACTAGAAAACGACCTGGGCAGAGATCCAATCCGGCAGCTGGTGCTGCGGATTGCCATTCCCAGTATGCTGGCCCAATTCGTCAGCGTCCTGTACAGCATCGTGGATCGGATCTATATCGGCAACATTCCCGGGGTAGGCAGCCTGGCTCTGGCCGGGGCCGGCATCTGCGGCCCGGTGGTCACCATGGTGGGCTCGGTGGCCTTTCTGGTTGGCATCGGAGGCTCTCCCATGATGAGCATTCGCATGGGGGAGAAAAATCTGCCTGCCGCCCGGAAAATTTTGGCCAACTGCTTTTTGATGCTGTGCGTGCTGGCGGTGCTGCTGATGGGCGGAGCCCTGGCGGTGCGGCGGCCCCTGCTGTGCCTGTTCGGGGCCAGCGAAACCACGCTGCCCTATGCGCTGGACTACTACACCTGGTATCTGTTCGGCACCCTCTTTGCCCTGCTGTCCACCGGCATGAACCAGTTCATCATCTGCCAGGGCTTTGCCAAAAAGGGCATGCAGTCGGTGATGCTGGGCGCGGCCCTGAATATTATCCTGGACCCCATTTTTATCTTTGTCCTGGATATGGGCGTGCGTGGGGCGGCCATTGCCACCGTGCTCAGCCAACTGGGCAGCTGCCTCTTCGTTCTGAAATTCCTCTTTGGCCCCGTCCCCCCGGTGCGCATTACCTTCGGCGGCTATGACTGGAAACTGATGCGCCGGATACTGACCATGGGGCTGTCTCCTTTTATTATTATCGCCCTGGACAGCTTGATGATCATTGCCCTCAACGCCGTCCTCCAGCGCTACGGCGGCCCGGAACAGGGGGACATGCTGGTGGCCGCGGCCACCGTGGCCCAGAGCTTTATGATCATCATTACCATGCCGATGGGGGGCATCACCGGAGGCACCGGCTCGATTCTGGGCTATAACTTTGGAGCGGGCAAGCCGGAGCGCATTCGAGAGGCTCAGAAGTATATCCTGGCTCTGTGCCTGATCTTTACCGGCGTTCTTTTCCTGGTAGGTCAGTTTCTGAGCGGTCCCTTTACCCGTATCTTCACCCCCGACGCCCAGGTGTCTGCCCTGGCAGTCCAGGCCATTAAGATTTTTACCATTGGCGTGATTCCTCTGGCCGTGCAGTATGTGATCATCGACGGCTTCACCGGCATGGGGATGGTCCAGTACGCCCTGCCGCTGTCTGTATTCCGCAAGGCGGTCTATTTTGTGGCGCTGTTTCTCCTGCCCATGGCGGGAGGCGCCACCGCCGCCTTTTTTGCCGAGGCGGTGTCCGATCTGATCCCGCCGGCGGTCAGCGCCCTGGTTTACTGGAATCGGCGTGGCTGGGTAGTCCGGCAGGCCAGAAACCATGTCCCCGCCGACGTGACCATTCAGCCCAAATCTCCGACAGCCGCAGCATAAGGATGAGAAGAGCTCCGCAGTTTTAGAACTGCGGAGCTCTTTTTTATATGTCTATATGGTGCTTGGCTTGGGCCAGATCCCCCGGCGCTCCAGAAAGAAGACGACCAGTTGGAAGGCCACGATGACCACCCAGCCCAGGCCGGTGGACAGGGCCACGGCGTCCAGTCCCATGGCCGCTATCAGCAGGTAGGAGCCGATGACCCGAACGATGATCTGGGCGGTGGTGCCCCAGAAGGTGATATTCATTCGTCCGGTGCCGCGGTACCAGCCCACGAAGGTATGGCCCACGAAAGACAGAAAATAGAACCAGCTGATGAGCTGGAGGTAGGAGACGCTCAGAGCCATGGCCTGAGTCCCCGGCTTCAGGAAGACCGCGGACAGAGGACCTGCGGCCAGGCGCATAAGCAGGGAGAAGGCCAAACCGGTGCCGACGACTATGGTGCCGCCCCGGACCAGCCCCTGAAGGGCCCGCTTTTCCTTACCCGCGCCCTTGTTCTGGGCCACGAAGATGGCAATGGATTCGCAGCCGCTGATGCCGAAGGCCTGAATGAAGTTTTCAATCCGGGTGACGGCGGTGAAGGCGGAGATGGGGGCGGCGTCCATGAGGCTGATGCCGTTGACAGCGCTCTGGATCATCAGCTTGCCCAGGTACAGGCTGGACTGCTGGAGGGCGGCCACGGCGGCGTAGCTGCTGGTCCGGTGGATCAGGACCTTGTCCATCCGCATGTCCCCCCGGCCGACGCTCAAAAAGGGGCGGCGGCGCCGGATATACAGCAGGCACAGCAGGGAGGACAGCAGCTGGGCCGAGGCGGTGGCCAGAGCGGTGCCGATGATGCCCATGCCCAGCACGGCCACCAGCAGCCAGGCGGCCCCCAGGTTATACCCCAGGGAGATGAGCAGAAAGTACAGGGCGGCCTTGGTGTCCCCCACCGCCCGGAGGGTGGCGGCCAGATAGTTGTAGGTGAAGGTGAACACCATGCCCACCAGAATGACCCGCAGATAGGCGGACACGTCGGCCATCAGCTCCGCCGGAGTCCGGATGAGTCCCAGCAGCTGGGGCAGGAAGAGCTGGCCCAGGATCACCGCCCCCAGGGTGCATCCGCCGATGAGAACGGCGGAGACGTACAGCTGCTGGCGCAGCTTGGGCAGGTTCTCCTCTCCGTAAAACTGAGCGATGAGAACCGAGGCCCCCATGCAGGCCCCGGTGATGACGTAGATGAACAGATTCATGACGCTCTCCGCCACACCCAAAGCGGCGAAGGCGTTGTCCCCGATGTAGTGGGTGACCACCAGGGAGTTGATGATGTTGTACAGCTGCTGGAGCACATTGGCGCACAGCAGAGGCAGGCACAGCTGGAGCAGCTGGGGGGTGATGCTGCCAGAGGTCAGGTGGAGATCACGGGACGACACGGGAGCGGCCTCCTATCATTGTGGGGTGATTCACGCCTCGGCACGCGGACGGCCTCGGACGTTATCCACTACTATAAAACAAATTGTGTTGTTTGTAAAATGTTTATTCGTTCTTTTTCACGGCCAAAGACAAAATGCGGCGGGTTCCGACCTGGGGCCTGTCCTATAATGCAGGAAACGGAACGGCAGGGCGGAGGGCCCTGGGAAAGGAGGGGTTCCATGCCTGTTACTTGCAGGGAGGAGGACCGCCGTCTGATGGCGGCGGTGTCCGGCGAGTTGGATCACCACGGAGCCAAGGCGGTGATGGAGGAGCTGGACCGGCGGATCGACGCCGCTCTGCCCAGGGAGCTGACCCTGGACCTGAGCGGCCTGACCTTCACCGACAGCTCGGGCATCGCGGTGCTGCTGCGGGCCTGGCGGCGGATGGGCCAGGTCCGGGGGGCTATGCGGGTCATTAACACCCCCGGCCAGGCGGACAAGGTGTTCCGGGCCGCCGGCTTGCAGCGGATCATCCGATTTGAGTAACGAAGAGGGCCCCGCTCCGGCGGGGTCCTCCAGTCCCGTACAGAGGAGGACCTACATATGAAACTGGAAAACCATGTCTCACTGGAGTTCCCCAGCTGCTCGTCCAACGAGGGCTTTGCCCGGACGGCGGCGGCCTGCTTCGCCGCCCAGCTGGACCCCACCCTGGAGGAGATCAACGACGTGAAGACGGCGGTCAGCGAGGCGGTGACCAACGCCATTGTCCACGCCTATCCGGACACCCTGGGCAAAATCGTCATGAAGCTGCGCATCCGGGAGGACCACTCCCTGGAGATCGTGGTCCGCGACTGGGGAGTGGGCATCGCCGACGTGGAGCAGGCCCGGACCCCTCTGTTCACCACCGGCAGCGAGGAGCGGGCGGGCATGGGCTTCACCATTATGGAGAGCTTTATGGACGCCCTGCGGGTGCGCTCCGCCCCGGGGAAAGGGACCACCGTCACCATGCGGCGGAAGATCGCCCGCCGCGCCGGACGGTGAGCGGCACCGTCTCGGATCAGGCTCTGCTGGAGGCTGCCCGGAACGGGGACAGTCAGGCCTGTGAGCAGGTACTGCTGGAGAACAACGGCCTTATTTGGAGCGTGGTCCGCCGGTACTACGGCCGGGGAGTGGAGCCCGATGACCTGTACCAGCTGGGCTGTCTGGGCTTTCTCAAAGCCGTCCAGGGCTTTGATCCGGAGTACGGTACCCAGTTTTCCACCTACGCCGTCCCAAAGATCGCCGGCGAGATCCGCCGCTTTTTAAGGGATGACGGTCCGGTGAAGGTGAGCCGAGGACTGAAGGAGCGCGGAACGGCCATACGAGGGGCTCGGGGGCGGCTGTGTACGCAGTTGGGGCGGGAGCCCACCCTGTCCGAGCTGGCGGAGGAGACCGGCCTGACCCCCGAGGAAATTGCCGCCGCTGAGACCGCCGCCGAGCCTGTGGTCTCCCTCCAGACGGAGACGGGGGACAGCGGCCTGACGCTGGAGGGGATGCTCACCTCCGGCGGAGAGGAGGAGGGGCTGGTGGAGCGGCTTACCCTCCGCTCCGCCATTGCGGCCCTGCCGGAGCGGGAGCAGCAGGTGCTGCTGCTGCGGTACTACAAGGGGCTGACCCAGGTCCAAGCCGCCCGGGTGGTGGGGGTATCCCAGGTCCAGGTGTCAAGGCTGGAGCGCCGGGCCCTGGACCGCCTGCGGCAGGAATTGGGGCCATAAGAGAAAAAGACGGACCTCTTTGCCAGAGAGGTTCGCCTTAGACTGTCAATTGCTCCTGTGGTCCAAAGGTTTAGGAGAGAGGGATAAAAAGAAAGAGGACCGTCAGGGTCCCCTTTCTTTTTAAGCCGTGTCCTCTGCTTGCAAGTAAAAAAGAGGACGGCCCCCTTTGGCGGAAGGGGGCCGTCAGTATATGGGTCATTGGGGCCAGCCAGGAGAGAGAAAAACCGGCTCCGCCAATGACCTTTCGAGAGGGACGCCGGGAAAAGTGAGGAGGAACCCGGCGGTCAAGCGAGGTAGTGAAGCAGTTCGTTGGGCTGATCCACGTGGTAGAAGAGAAGCCCCAGCATATCGCTCTTGTGGTCCTCGGCCCGGATACCCAGCACGGCGTGGACGCGACTCTTCTCCACAGGCTTGCCCACGGTGTCGCCGAAGCGGAGGTTGCCGCAGCCGTCCTCCTGCTGGTCCACCGCCACCTGCATCCCCTTGCCAATGGTCAGGTACATAGGCTCATCCTTGACGACGGCGATGATGCGGTAGTTGGTGATGGCGTAGAGGGTTTGATTCTCCAGGCACCGCTTATCCATGAAGGGGCGGATGGAGAGAATGACGGGCAGAAACAGGGAGACGATGGAGAGTGCCAGCACATCCGTGAAGTGCCGTTTGCCGTCTGCCAGAGCGGGTCCCAGCAGAGCGGCGACGGAGATCAGGACCAGAATGGAGAACACCCAGGTCAGAAGAATAGAGGGACGAAAGGCCTTTTCCATCAAGGCAAAGGGCTTGGGGCGGCCGGACCAGCGAACCTCTTCCCCTTCCCACAGGATTTCATTCAGGCGATTTTCCATAGCAGTGTCCTCCTTGCGTTTTCTGGCTTGATTATAACAGAGAGATCATAAAATGGGTGTTAACGAGGGGGGAGCCTCTGTTAAAAAAACGCAAAGGAAAACAGCGCCGGGAAGCCACTCTTGCGTGGCCTCCCGGCGCTGTTCTTTCCATATGTAAGACTGCTCAGTCCTCCAGCATCCGGTACCCGATGCCCAGCTCGGTGTGGATGTACTTGGGCTCGGAGGGGTTTTCCTTCAGCTTGCGGCGGATGTTGGCCATGTTGACCCGGAGAATCTGGTTGCTGTTGTTGCCGCCGTAGGGGCCCCATACGTGTTCCAGAATGAAGTCGTAGGTCAGCACCTTCCCGGCGTGGATGGCCAGCAGCTCCAGAATTTTGAACTCGTTCTGGGTGAAGTGAATCAGCTCTCCGCCCTGGGTCACCTGGTGCTTGGTGATGTCCACGATCAGGTCTTTGACCTGGTAGCTGTCCTTCTGAATGCCCTGGCTCACCTTCAGACGATCGGTCCGCCGCAGAGTGGTGCGGATGCGGGCCAGCAGCTCAGATACACCGAAGGGCTTGACCACGTAGTCGTCGGCTCCCATGTCCAGGGCCTTGACCTTCTCCGACTCCCGGTCCCGGGCGGAGATGATAATGACAGGGACCTCCCGAGGCAGATCGCTGAGCTGGCTCAGAACCTCCAGGCCGTCCATGTCAGGCAGTCCCAGATCCAGCAGCACCAAATCGGGGCCGTGGGAGAAGAACAGGGACAGGCCCTCCTTGGCGCTGAAGGCAGGGATGGGCTTATAGTCGCTGGCGGTCAGAGCGCGGCAGATGAAATTGCTGATGGCGTGCTCGTCCTCGATGACCAGAATCACTCGTTTTTCACTCATTAGGCATTTCCTCCATGGGAAGGCCGAAGCGGAATACCGCGCCGCCTTCCGGGTCGTTGCCTGCGGCGAAGAAGCCGCCGTGGGCTTTAATAATACTTTGGCAGACGGACAGGCCGATGCCCATTCCACGGGTGGAATCTCCGGTCAGGTCACGCGGCAGAGGCTGGCCGGACTGGACCGCCTGACATACCTCGGGGGGCAGACCTTTGCCCCGGTCCCGGACCTCTACCACCGCCCAGTCGTCCTGGCGGAAGAGGTGGAGCCGGATGTGTTCCGTGTCCCCCGAGTGGCGGATGGAGTTTTCCAGCAGGTTGACCATCACCTGCTTGATCAGCATGGGTTCCATGGGCAGGTAGAGGATGTCCTCCGACAGGTCCAGAGCCACCTTGGCCTGGGGGAACCGCCGCCGGGTGGTGAGAATGGCGTCGCCCGCCACTTCTTCCAGCATCTCCTCATGCTTTTTCAGGGGCATGGTGCCGTCCTGAATGCGGGTGACGGACAGCAGATTTTCCACCATGACGATAAGGGCGTCGGCGTCGCTTTTGATGTCCCGGAGCATGGGAATATTTTTTTCCGATACCTCGGGGCTGGCCAGCAGTACCGAGGCGGTCCCGGAGATGGCGGTCAAGGGGGTGCGCAGGTCGTGGGACACCGCCCGCAGAATATTGCCCCGGATGGTCTCCCGGGCGGACTGGAGTTCAATGGCGGCCTTTTCCTCGCTGAGCTTAGCGTTGAGTTCGTACAGGGACTTGGTGTTTTTCTCCCGGCGCACTGCCTCGGCGGCCTGGAGCTTGACCCGGGAGGTGAGAGCGCATACCACGCAGGAGATGAGAACCATGGACAGCATGGCCACCGGGTAGCCGGAGTAGCTGAGGGAGAACTGGGCGTAGGGGTACATGAAGTAGTAGTTGATGCAGTAGCCGCCGACGATGGAGGCCGCGATGCCGAAAAAGTATCCGCTGGTCAGCAGGGAGATCAGCACCACCGCCAGCACAAAGACCAGAGCGGAGTTGTTCTCCGCGCCGGTGTGGCCAATGAGCCCACTGCTGGTCAGATAAGCCCCGCACAGCAGCAGGACCGTGACCAAAATGTCTCGGGGCAGCTCGGGAATCCGGTAGAACTGATCCTCCAGCCAGTGCCAGCCGGACCGGACAGAACGGGAAAAATTCATAAGCAGACTTCCTTACGTATTAAGATCGCGCCGGTAAAACGGCGCCTGAAATCGGTAAGGCATGCCGGAGGCGGTGAGCCTTCGGTATGGGCAAAGATATTATAGCAGTAATTCAAGAATGCGTAAAGGGAAAGAGAAATTAGAACGAGCTTTGTGGAAAAAATCCGGCCTTTTCCTTGTATGAGCCGGGGAGAAATGGTATAATAATTCGATTCCCGGTTCCTGGTTCGGACCGGCCAAACGAAAGAAAAGAGGCTGAGTACAATGACATATAAAGAAGAATTTATTACCTTTATGGTGCGCTCCGGCGTGCTGACCTTCGGGGACTTCACCACCAAGAGCGGACGCAAGACCCCCTACTTCGTCAATACCGGCAACTACAAGACCGGCGCCCAGGCCGCCAAGCTGGGCGACTACTACGCCGCCTGCATCCAGGAGAACCTGCCCGAGGGCGTCACCTGCCTGTTCGGCCCCGCCTATAAGGGCATCCCTCTGGCCGTTTCCGCCGCTGCTTCCCTGTATCGCACCTACGACCGGGACCTGCCCTACTGCTTCAACCGCAAGGAGGCCAAGGACCACGGCGAGGGCGGTTCCATGGTGGGCTACAAGCCCCAGGACGGCGACGATGTGGTCATCGTGGAGGACGTGGTCACCGCCGGCACCGCCGTCCGCGAGTCCATCGAGCTGTTCAAGCATGTGGCCAAGGTGAACATGAAGGCTTTGATCGTCTCTGTGGACCGCATGGAGCGGGGCACCCGGGACTGCTCCACCCTGGACGAGCTGCGCCAGGACTACGGCATCCAGGTCTATCCCATTGTCACCGTCAAGGAGGTCATCTCCTTCCTGCACAACAACCCCGTGGACGGCAAGGTCTACATCGACGACGAGATGAAGGCGAAGATGGAAGCCTATCTGGCGGAGTACGGCGCCAAGGCCTGACAGAAATTCCCCGTTCCCCTCAGAGAGCCAGGGGGATATCAGGGGTGGATTCGTCCACCCTGTAAGTAGTCAAAGCGGAAAGGAGCGCTTCCCATGTCCATCCACACGGGCCACCGTCAGCGGGTAAAAACTGAATTCCTGGCCCGTGGGCTGGAGGGCTGGCCCGACCACCGGGCCCTGGAGCTGCTTCTGTTTTACGCCATCCCTCAGGGGGACGTGAACGCCCTGTCCCACGAGCTCATCGACCGCTTCGGCTCTCTGGCTGGGGTGCTGGACGCCTCGGCGGACGAGCTGAAAAAGGTCCCCGGGGTGGGGGAGCATACCGCCGTTTTGCTGCGGCTGATCTCCGCCCTTGGGGGCCGCTACCAGGAGGAGCGCGGCGAGCTGGGCCGCTTGGTCAACAGCCCGGAGGAGGCCGCCTCCATCCTGTCCCCCTATTTCTACGGCGCCCGGAACGAGATGGTGTACATCCTGTGTGTGGATGGTAAGCGGAAGCTGCTGGGGGTGCGCAAGGTGTCCGAGGGCAGCATCCACGCCTCGGACATCAACATCCGCCGCATCGCTGAGGAGGCCATGGGCCTCCGGGCGGCGGGACTGTACCTGGCCCACAACCACGTCAGCAACCTGGCCTTCCCTTCCGCCGCCGACTGGCAGACCACCGACACCATCCGGGCCGCCCTGGCCGGGGTGGGGCTGGAGCTGGTGGATCACCTGATCTTCGTGGACGGGGACGCCGTGTCCCTGCGCCAGTCGGAGCAGCAGGGCGGACGGCCTGTGTATCAACTGTTATAAGTTATTTTCGCTCTTCTTCTGAAAAAGTTCAGGAGAAGAGCGAAAATAACTTGTGTTAGAACATTCGTTCTGATATAATAAGAACGAACTGTGCACACTAAGACAATGAGGTGAAGGACATGCCCAAATTTGAAGTCGTTTCGGGATACACCCCCAGCGGCGACCAGCCCCAGGCCATCGAGGCCCTGTCCAAGGGCATCGAGATGGGGTTGGACGAGCAGACCCTGCTGGGCGTCACCGGCTCGGGCAAGACCTTCACCATGGCCAAGATCATCGAGCAGGTCCAGCGGCCCACTCTGGTCCTGGCCCACAACAAGACTCTGGCCGCTCAGCTGTGCGCCGAGTTCAAGGAGTTCTTCCCCAACAACGCGGTGGAGTACTTTGTCTC
>Ga0129309_1000480_pt1 | contig 30218 bp, 37 predicted proteins | sample L1105metagenome_FD_94439 | JGI IMG/M metagenome (GOLD analysis project Ga0129309, IMG submission 94439) | Ring-tailed lemur group fecal microbial communities from Wisconsin, USA - L1105 metagenome | ecosystem: Host-associated > Mammals > Digestive system > Large intestine > Fecal | place: USA...
GGACTTTCTCTCTCCGCCCTTCGAATAGGGGCGGTCCACCGCGATGCGCAGCGAAGCGACATTGATGCCGTTCGGCGTGGTGCGCAGCTCGGGGTCCGCAACAAGCCTTCCGATCATGATGACCTTGTTATACATTTGTGTCCCTCCATTTTTGATAGACCAGACCGCTTTCGTCCCACTCGGGATAATGCTCCCGCAGGTACTCCCGCAGCACCGGCCTCAATTCCTTTCTTTTCGCCCCGTCGTAGGCCATGTGGCAGCGGCGGCATAGGGTGAGGATGTTTTCCTCGATTCCCAACCCGCCCTGCGCCCTCGGCAGGTAATGCGCCTCGGGGTTGCCCGGCATGCCGCAGAGGATGCAGCGCCCGCCATCCCGCTCAGATACCCTGCGCCTGACCTCACGCGGGATCGCCAGAGCCTTTGTCCGCTTGTGCATTCCATCCCTCCATCATTGCCGCCAGCTCCTGCGGCGTCATTGTCTCGACGCCCTGTTCCCTGCAGTCCTGCACCGCCAGATTGATCAGCCGGGACATCTGCGCGGTATCGTAGGTTGACGATCCGTAGTACAGGATGACGTTGACGCATCCGGGCAGCTTGCTGGGCATGATTTCGGTTACCCAGCCCTTGCCGTTTCGCTCCCAGCCCTCCCGGAGCCTGTCCGCGCCCTTCGCCGGGATGCATACCGTTTCGCTGTTGCCTCCGATCTCCGGGATATAGCGGCGATAGATTTCCGCCGCCGGGATGCCCAGCCTTTCGGCCAGATTTCCGGTAAGAACCCAAAAATAGGCGTTGGCGTCCAGCGACCGCCGCTCCCGCCAGAGCTTGAGGGTGATCCGGTGCGGCTTATCCATCCCCTGCGCAAAGGCCCTCGCCTGTCTTGCTCCTGCCGGGTCGATCAGGAGGGACACCCACGTTCCCTCCCCGTCGATCTGCCACCGGGCTTTCAGAGCCTTAGCTTCCACTGGTTCCGCGCTCGGTCGCGCAGTACAGGCACAGGTTCTGCCCGTACTTCTTCCGGGATTTTTCCGCAACCCGTTCGGGCGGGATCAGATCTCCGCTTTTGCCTCTGACCGCTTCAATCGGTTTCCCGCACTGCTCGCAGATGATCGGCTTTGCGGGTTCCTTCTCGGGATCCGGCCTGTCGTATTTCGTCCGGTCGGCCGCCCAGTAGACATCCGCGCCAAAGCCCAACGCCTTGCAGGACACCGAAATTGCGTCTGTGAGCGCCATCTTGTAGCATTCGTCCGATGTATAGGGGCCGCTTCGCTCGTTTGCGATAAACGCGCTTCCGCCGGTGCCGGGGATCGCCTCGCTCCACTCGCCGTTGTATTTGATGTACATCGAGATGTTGCAAAATGCCGCTGTCTCTCCCCCGGCCCCCTGCTCCGTCCACTGGCGGTCGATGGTGTACTTCCAGCCAACCCCGCAGGGTCCGAAACGCTCGGTCAGAGCCTTAATCCGCCACATCGGGTTGATATCCGTCTTGCCATTGAGCCTGCCTCCGCTTATGAGCTTTTTTGCGTTTTCCGGCACCGCTCTGACGGCGTCATAAATTTCAAGCATTTTCAACCTCTTCAACCTCTCCTCTCAACGGGCACCGAAACCCGATATCTCCATCCGGGTCAACCAGCGGCTCCTGCGTCAGACGGCAGTAATGCTGCCGCACCCTCTCGTCGTAGTCCAGCCAGCCCTGGCAATACCGGCATACGGGGCGCTCCTTTGGCACGACTACCTCGACCGTTATTTCCGCCGTCAGATAACCCATGACGCGGTCAAGCGTCTCCGGCCCCTTCTTCATACCGCTTCGCCCCTTTCCCGCAGCTCGTCCAAAATATCCGCAAGACGGCTTTCCAGCTCCGCGCGTTCGGCGTACAGTTCCCCGATCCGCTCCTGATCTTCCGTCAGGCAGGGCGGTTCCAGCCGCTCGCGCTCAAGCAGATACATCCTCTGCGATTCTCTAATCTCCATCTTGACAACTCCTTTTTGACTGGATATAATATCCATAAGTTCCTTATTTTCCTCTGCCGCCTTTGTGATGTCAGTCACAGGGCGGCATCCTTTTTGCTAAAAACAGCTTTCTCAGCTGCCTGCTCCATTTCCCGCTGGCCCGCATCTCCGATTCGAGCAGCGCCCACCGGCGGGAAGATACCTGCTTTCGCCGCTCCGGCGGCTTTGTTACCTCAAAGATCTCGTTAAAGGTTGCACAGCAGTCCGGGAAAACGCAGGTTTTGCACGTCGGCCAGAGCATGCAGCCGTCCGTCAGCGTGAGGTCTACCGCATCGGCTTTCAAAATCTCACCTGCCCTTCCACTTCTTTTTGCCCGACCCGCCGCACGTGCGCCCGGACGGGGACGGCCTTCACGCCTGTGAGCTGATAATACAGCTTCCAAAGCTCCGGGTAAGACATCTCGTCTCTGCGGCGCTTGGTCTCGTGCAGGAACCGCCCCAGCTCTTCGACGTCCTCCATGAGCCAGTAGCCCTTTGCCGAGGACAGCGAGATAATCGGCGCTCCCTTGCGCCTCAGCTCCTGTATATCCTCCCGGTTGGTGCGGTCATCCCTCCCGGTCAGCCGGGCGAGTTCTTCGCGCGTAACCGCGTTTCTGCGGCCTGTGCGGAGGCATTGCATCAGTTCCACCGCAGCCGCCTCCCCAGACACACCAGAGCCAGCCCGCAGGCTTCCAGACAGACCGCCGAGGGCGGCCAGACGATATGTACCGCCGCCGGGATCAGCATCACGAGGACGCCGGTGGCGGTGCTTGCTTTTCCGAGGATTTGCATCCGTCTCTCCATTTGTCCAGATACCCTCCTTTCCATAACCGGAACCATGCGTCCAGCCCTTCCGGGCTTGGCGTCCAGTCCCACTCCGCGCAGAGCACCAGATAGGCCCGCGCGGTGTCCTGCCCGGTCATGCGCCGTCCCTCCGGCCTACGTCCCCCGGCGGAAAATAATCGGCGATTTGTTCCAGCGGCACATCAAGAAGCCGCATCATCTCGAATGCCTCCCAAAGCGACCACGAACCTTTTCCGTTCATCCTGCCGGAGATGTAACTGTCTCCCCGGCCCAGCTTTTCGGCAAGGGTTACCTGGTCTATGTCCAGCTCGCCCAGCTCGAAGCGCAGGCGTCTAAATGGTTTTGACATACCTTTCCTCCTTTCCCCTCGATCAGCTCGTCGGCCAATCCTATAATTTTCTCGATGCTGGCCATGATTTTGGGATTTCTGTTCTTTCCGACGAGCACCTTCTTACCCAATTTACGATTAAATCGTAAATTTACATTAAAAAAATAAGATCGTTATAGCCTACTTGATAAACTGTTTCGATCCTTTTCAGCTTAGGAATATCGGGATATGTTTCGCCTTTTTCCCAATTTGACAAGGTTTCTACCGATATTCCAAGCTTTTCCGCAGCTTCTTTTGCTGTAAGATTTCGATTGATGCGAGCGGCTTTTAAAGTCATTTTGCTCACGCTATCACCTCCTTGTCTCTATAATATAACGATTAAATCGTAATGTCAAGATATTTTACGGAAAAAACGTAAAAATATTTGACTTTTTTTTGGTTTTGTCGTAATATCAATTCAGGAGGAGATAACATGTCTGACTTAGGAAATAGAACGGTTATGGCCGCCAATTTACGGCGGCTAATGGAATCGGCCGGTAAGGATAGAAATGCTTTATGCCGCGACCTAGATCTAAAGTATTCTACGGTATCAGAATGGCTCAATGCGACCGCGTACCCCCGGATAGATAAGATTGAACTGATGGCGCATTATTTTGGTGTTCAAAAATCTGATCTGGTCGAAGAATATGTGCCAACAGCGAGTAAAACAATTCCCGCTCCCGCCATCGGGCTTCCCTACCATCCATCCCATCGTATCCCAATTCTGGGGCGCGTCTCAGCGGGCCTGCCGCTCTACGCTGATCAAAATATCGAGGGCTATACCATGACAGACCTCAACGGCGGGCAGGAATATTTTGCATTGCGTGTAAAAGGCGACAGCATGAATGCAGCTCGCATTTGTGATGGCGATCTTATTATTGTCTGTAAGCAGGACGTTGTTGAGAACGGCCAGATCGCAGTCGTTATGGTTGACGGGGACGATGCTACTGTCAAACGATTTCGCCAGGACGGTAATACTGTCACATTAATTCCACAGTCGTATAATCCCGCTCATGCTCCACAAATTTATAACCTGAAGGAAACTCCTATCAAGGTTATTGGCAAAGTGGTTAAGGTTGAATATACTATTGACGGGCAGATGCTCTAATTTGTAACATTGCTACTCACAAAAATCGCACAAAACACAATAGCAGAGGATTCAAATGAAAAAATTAAAGGGACGCCTTATAACATCTATTAAATCAGGTGCTTTCTGTATAGGTTTTGCGGCTCTGTTTTCATTAATTTTTGGAGTTTTTCTCGCTCTTCTCGCAAAAGATATTAGTTGGGCAAAAATATTTAAAGGCACAAAAATTACATTTATGATTTTTGGAGTTCCAGCCATTATTTTTCCTTTTATTGATTATTTTTGTCCATATGACCATAACCCCTTTGTGACGGCTGGCATTTTTTATTATGGAACTCCCATGATTCTTGGGCGTATTTTTTCAGGCCCGCCCGGTGAAATTTATTTATTCGCATTCATTTTGCTATGTTGCTATGAATACATCATTTACCTGAAAAACAAGCAGTAAGAGTGCAGTTACACAAACCGAAAACAAAAGGCCCACGCAATAATCCGAGATGGTTTTAGGAAGGAGCGAATATGATGGAAAACCAATACTGGCAACAGCTGATGATATCATTATTCATTACCTTTTTTGCTTATTTAACGGTGCCATTCTGTATTTACCGTTATTGCGAGAATCGCTGCTCTCCTTTCTTTGCGAACTGGCGAAAATGGATTATCGTGTTAAATTGCATTATAGTTTCTTTTGCTTTTATTTTATTAAGATTTTATCTAGCGGGAGATACTTCTGTAAATCTCTACCCCCCTGTTATTTGGGGATGGATAGCCTTCCGCCTTTTTAAGCCAAACGAAATCATTTTTCCGCCTGAATCATTGAGGAAAAATAGAAAGCGGAAGACCGTTAATCCGGCGCCGGAATCTGCCCCGCAAACAGTTCACAATACCGACAGAGAGAATCTTCCCTGTTCGTCGCTTCCAGCGGTAAAAGAGATAGAACAGGAGCAACAATCCACACAAACCCCACCTTCAGATCCAATTCTGCCAGAGCCGCCAAAAGCAAATAAATCTGAACATTCTTCCCTGGGCATCAAAAAAACAACCGTCTATTGCTGCAAAGCCTGCGGCTGTGTGATAAAAAAGGGCACCCGCGTCTGCCCGCATTGCGGCGCCTATATCGGCCCGAACAAAGTACGAAATGCCCGCATCCTTGCCGGGGTCTGCGCTGTGCTGCTCTGCATCTCGCTCGCCGGTAATTTCGGCCTTTCGCTCTACGCTTGGGAGCTGAATAATAAAGCAGAAAATGACTTGGCAGAGCTGAAAGCAGAGAATGAAACCTTATTAACCAACCGCGATATTCTGCGGACGCTCTTAGATTCATGGAAGAATAAATATCGTGAGGCATCAGAGGAAAATTGGAAGTTGCAGTCTGAATTGGAGATTTTTAATTCAGTGACCGATGGATACGATGACCTTATGGCTAAATATAATGAAGCTGTTGCATACAGTGAGCAATTAGCACTTGAGATTTCCGCATATCGTGATACTGTAGCCCTAGTGAACGAATACAATACTTCCTACCAATATTACCATTCTATATTCTGTCCCAAATTACATCAATCATCTTTTTATGTACTAAGCACCGATTATGCACGAAATACAATGCATTGCTCCCCTTGCCCTGACTGCCATTGATTGAGGTGTTCCTATGATCCCGTTTGAACATCCGCAAAGTCCCCGCCCATCCGCCTCCGCCGACTGTGCGCAGCCCCCCGCGGGAAGCCGATTCCGCCCCATCTGTCCCGGAACCCGCCCCGCAGCAACGCAAGCCCACAGTGCCCTGTTGGGGTTTTGTACGGCGCGGATATCTGATCCTCTGGGATGAGGTTCAACCGGGAGACATCATCTGCAAGCCGCCGAGGAACCAGCCGAATGACGACCCGCATTGCCCGCGTATTCTGGCCCCGGTGCCTAAGAGGCCGAGGGCGAGGCGGTGCGAAGTGGATATTTGGAAGTAGAAAAAGCTCGCCCTAGCGAAAGAATAAGGGGCTTGCAGACGAGGGTTGTATTGAGGTGTAACGTGTCTAAATAGCGAGACATCAAAAGAGAAGGAGCGTGCAAAATGCCTAAAGATATGCTTGTAAAAAGCGAAATTAACGCCAATGGAATCACTATTTCCGTAATAACCCCTGCAAATCAAGATGATTATATTTCGCTCACCGATATTGCGCGGCATCGAAATCCCGAATTTCCTGCGGATGTTGTAAAAAATTGGCTTAGAATTCGGAGCACAATTGAGTTTTTAGGTTTGTGGGAAGCGCTTAATAACCCTAATTTTAACGTGGTCGAATTCGACCAGTTTAAAAACGATGCCGGTTCTAATGCGTTTGTGCTCTCTCCTAGCAAATGGATTAAATCCACAAATGCAATAGGACTGATTTCAAAATCTGGGCGCTATGGCGGAGGCACTTTTGCGCATAAAGATATTGCTTTCGAATTTGCTTCTTGGGTTTCGCCTGAATTCAAGCTGTATGTTATTACGGATTATCAAAGGCTCAAAGGCGACGAAAGCCATCGTCTAACTCTGGATTGGAATGTAAAGCGTATTCTTTCGAAAGCCAACTATCGCATCCACACCGACGCCATCAAGGCCCATATCATCCCGGAATTAACCGCTCAGCAACAAAATTTTGTCTATGCCAATGAAGCTGACGTTCTCAATGTTGCCTTATTTGGCAAGACTGCTGCTGAATGGCGCAAGGAAAATCCCAATACGAAGGGCAATATGCGAGACGATGCTACAATTGAGCAGTTGCTTGTCCTTGCGAACATAGAAAACCTTAATGCCCATTTCATAGAGTGCGGGATGCCTCAGCGCGAAAGGCTGTCGCAGCTTCACCAGATCGCACTAACACAGATGAAGCAACTTGTCGGGAGTAGAAGCGTTACTTTACTAAAGTCCACGCACCGCCAATTGCAAATTCCCGAAAAGAGTGATAAGTAAAAAAACCGCCCGGCGCTGACAACACCGGGCGGGACGAGATACAAGCAGCCATCTCACAAAGCCGCCTTGCAAGGACATTATATCACCTTCGCAGGGCTGGCGCAAGCATTGCCTTGAGGAGGTATTTTTTATGGGCAGAAGAACAAATACGGCAGTCTGGCTTGAGGATTATAAACGCTGGCAGATCAAAGTCCAAAAGGACGGGAAACGCCGAACCTTCACCAGCTCCACGCCGGGAAGAACGGGCCAGCGGGAAGCAAATGCAAAGGCCGATGCATGGCTCGATGACGGGGTCGAACCAATAGGGCGCAAGGTGAGCCAAATCTATCAATCTTTCCTCGATGAAATGAAGCTTACCACTTCGCTGAGCATGACTTTGCCGATGGAATCGCGGTTCAAGGCTTGGATCAATCCAGGGATCGGATATCTTAAAATTTCATCTCTTAACGAGCAGCATATGCAAAACATCATAAACTCCGCTTATAAAGCTGGGCGTTCAAAGAAAACTCTCATGAACATACGTGGTGATCTTACAGCTTTTTTGAAATTTTGCCGAAAAAGCAAATTGACCACCTTAATTCCGGAGAATTTGAAGATTCCGGCCGGCGCCGTTTGCGAGGAAAAGAAGATTCTTCTCCCGGACGATCTCAAAAAGCTGTTCTCCTGCGACCTCACCTTCCTCAACGGAAAGGAAACGACAGAAGAATTGGTCTACGCATTCCGCTTTCAAGTGCTGACCGGCTTACGCCCGGGCGAACTGTTAGGGCTGGAGTGGAAAGATATCGATGGGGATACCATAACCATTCAACGATCCATCAACAAGTATGGAGAAACGACAACGGGCAAAAATCAAAATGCCCGAAGGACCTTTCAGCTTTCCTCTATTGCCATCGAGGTATTGGAACAGCAGAAGGAAATCAATCGATTTGGACGTGTATTCGGCCAACTCACACAGGTGAAGTATTGGCAAAGATGGAAAAAATACTGTTCCTACAACGCTATTACTGAAACCACGCCCTATGAATTGCGGCACACTTTTGTGTCGGTATCTGCCGAACTTCCCATTGGAATGCTGCAACCGCTCGTCGGTCACAGTAAAAATATGGACAGCTTTGGAACTTATGGGCACAACTATGCAGAGCTTCGGGCAAAGACTGCGGAAAAGTCCGATCAGATTTGGAAATCGATCTTGAAGAATGACGATGAATCAAACGGGTTATAAAGTGGGTTATTTGCAAAATAAAAACGGCTTAGGAACCTGATTCCTAAGCCGTTTTCTCTTGGTGCGGTAGATGGGACTTGAACCCATACGTCGTGCGACACACGCCCCTCAAACGTGCCTGTCTGCCAATTCCAGCACTACCGCAAATTCAATTTTAGCGACGCCTTTGTTCAGCGACGAGTGTTATTATATCACTGCGATTTTGATCTGTCAAGCACAATTTCCGAAAAAGTAATCGATTCCTGTAGGATTACAATACATGAATGCCATCCGGCTGGTTCCGGTCTCTCGCTATCCCGCAAAACACGTGTCTAGGACTATTTGAGGTTTCGGCTGCTAGAATTGAAAGCCAAGAGGAGGCAGCACAAAAACAGATTTGGCAGCGGATATGAAGGTAATTAATGTAAGCATCGTACAGATATGGAGGGCTGGTGAAGCAGGGCATTCATGGAACTGCAAACACATATAGGCATTCTGAAATAGGACATGTATTTCCTCAATAGAGAAACTTATATGAGGAAAGGCGGCGCCATGACTTATGCTCAGTCGTGGTTACTATCTTGGTCTCTAGCAGGCATGGCATCAAAGATAAGTCCAAATCAGAGAAAAATAGTAGCTATCCCAAAAGGAGAGTCCGAAAAGTGGGCTGCTTCAGCCGCTTTTGGGACTTTTTATTTGTACAAAGTCAAAGCTATTTTTTGTATACTCCAAGTGCCCCTCTGGTGGAGAGATTTTCTCACCAGAGGGGCGATGCTTTTAGGGATCACTCGCTAATATAGAGGCTTAAAAGCGAGTTCATGAAGAACTATCCTACGATAGGCGGCATAGCAGGGATTGCCGGTCCAAGCGGAATGCCGAACAGATAGAAAATAGTGATCAAGACAACAAAGGTGATCATAAATCCGATCGAGAAAGGAATCTGGTAGGAAATTACAGTTCCCAACCCGGGCTTATCTTTTCGGCTGCTGTCCCAGTACTCTTCGATCAACGCAATGGCTACCGGCAGAGTGGAGGACAAAGGAGAAATATTATTTGTGCAGGAGTCACCAATTCGATATGCTATCTGGGTCAGTGCCGGATGGATTCCAAGGCCCGCAAACATCGGAACAAAGATTGGTGCAAGGATGAACCACTTGTTTGAACCGCTGGTCATAAAGAAGTTGATGAAGCAGACCAACAGAATAAACAAATAGAGCAGAGGCAGGCCGTTCAGGTTGATCGCCTTGAGGAATCCCTGTCCGTTAACCGAAATGACAGTCGCAAGATTTGATCTCTTAAATACGGTTGTAAACTGTGACATGATTGCCAGAATCAAGATCATGGATGCAACGCGTGAGATACCCTTTTGCATAATCTTAGGAATTTCATTGAAGCGCTTGATGTAACCGCTTCCGAATCCATAAGGTCCGTCTCCTCAATTTCAGGCGACGGATCTTTTTATTTGTTAACGGAAAACCCCGGCACTGCCGGTGGAGGTACTCAGTAAAAAGCTTTCGCTGCAAGCATCGAGCGAAGCGAGCTGTTACCAGCAGACTTGAAAACATGAAGGGCTGCCGTTAGAAGGTGACCTCACCCGTTTACGGGCTGTGGGGCAAGTGATGCGAGTGAAAGAAATTTCGGTGCGTCTTGAGATGTCTGACGGTGCAAGGCACTTAGCGGTGCCGCCCTCCCGCTCGGGCACGCCGGGCACCGGACAGGCAGAGCGGGCGGGCAGGGAGAGGGGAACGGAGCAGCCGGCTATAGCGTGATCAAAATCGCTCTGATGAATTCGGGTTCATTCACCGGTTCTTTTCTCGCCCTGTTTCAATGGGGAAAAATTTTGTATTGTGCGCTGGTCTTTTTCGCTATTAAAAAATTGAAAAAGCACCCGATCGTTTACATTGTGGTTTCAGCAGCGGCCGGAATCCTTCTGAAGTTTTGAGAATCGGATCTATTGCGCGTTGCAGTGCGCATTTTTATAATGATGGAAACTATTTGCAAAACAGGGCGTTTCTGAACAAATTCGTATTCGGAACGCTCTGTTTTATTTTCTGTATGCCGGTCGTCAGATTGAGGGGCAAAGTTAACGGATTCCGGCATATGAGCGCTGTCAACATGATCCAATCCGCCTTGTCCGACCACCTGATACTTCCCCTGTCATATACGCACCCCGCCAATAACATCACACGGATACGGATCATCTGTTTCAATCATTAAAACTTTGGCTCGATTCTCCATATTCCCAACAGACGGACTTCAAAACATTTACGCCGCAGAGAAAAGCCCGGAAAATACAATTTTTCTTGGATGCTTCTATTTTGAATATTCCATAAGCCCATGAATAAATTTTGCGAGGGTTCAGTGAGGCTTTCTCCCATTCTATGCCCAACAGAATTTCTCGAATGGCCCGCCTGCAAAGGTCCCGAAAAGCCGGCATTCTGACCCTTATGTGGAAAAATGTAGTATAATGTCATCCTTATTCGTCCGGCGTCAATACAAATACTTACAGCTTGTGTGAAGAAAAAAAACGTAGTATAATGGCATGAGATTCCCTTGCCCTCCAAGGGAACGTATGAGTTTTGTAAAATTTTACATAATAAGGAGAATCCCTCGTGCCCAATCTCAAATTTCGCCCCAAACACCGCCGCAAGCGCCGCGGCGCTCCTATTTTGGTCGGCGTCCTCTGCGCCGCCGTCTTTTCCGCTGCCGCTGCCGGAATCTGGCAGCTGAACAGCACCCCCGTCCAGGCCCTCAAGCCGCTGGAGCTGGATCCTTCGGTTGTCGCCGCATTCTCTTCGAGTCCGCAGGCCGTTGCGATTCAGGCGATCCCCTCATCTGAGCCGGAGCCGTCTTCGCAGGAACCTCTCCCGGAAGAAGCCTCCTCTGAGCCGGCGCAAAGCGCTTCCGGACAGAGTGAATCCGCACAGACGCCCGGCGCGCTCGAAGAACAGCCCCGGGTAACCAGTGCGTACTTCGACGATGCGGTTTTTATCGGCGACTCCATTACCACAGGCATCAAGCTCTATGATGTAATGTCCAACACTACCGTCCTTGCCTCCACTGGAATCGGCTTGGAGAACATTCTTTCAAAACCGGCCATCAAGTACGGAGAGGAAACCCTTACGGCGATGCAGGCACTCGCAAAAACCGGAGCCAGAAAGGTCTACATCATGCTTGGAGCCAACAGCATCCTCGGTGATCACGACACCATGGTCGGCCTTTACGGGAATCTGATCGACGAAGTGCGCAGAAACGCACCGGACAGCATCATCTATGTCCAGTCTGTCCTGCCGATCAACGAAGAAATTTTTCATGTCAAATACAACCCCAATACCGACAACAGCGATATTATGGACTTTAATACAAAGCTGGCCGCCCTCGCCGCCGAAAAGCAGGTATATTACCTCGATGTCGGTTCGGTCTTCCGGGATGAAACGGGAGGGATGCCCGCCGACTACACCCCGGACGGAATGCACATCAACTCGGCGCAGTACATCATGTGGTTTGATTACCTCAAAACCCACGCGATTGCCGCAGAATAAACGGATAAAAATGCCATCATACTGAAAAGGAGAAAGTTTTCCCATGAAGAAGCTCGCTGTTTTTGCGCTTTGCACGCTGATGATTCTCTCCCTGACTGCCTGCGGTTCCAAATCCGAGGCAAAGGAGCTGGACCTCGACGCCTTCGCCAAGCAGGTGATCGACGCCGTTGAATATGACGATGATATGGTCCAGCTCAACGAGCAGATCGCCTCGGAATATTACGGTCTTTCCTTCGACGGGCTGGAACAATGGGTCGCTTACGGGTCGGGCACGGCGGCTACCACCAATGAGCTGATGCTGATGCGGCTCAAAGATGATGCGGCGGTTTCCGCCGCCAAGGAAGCGGTTCAAAAGCGGATTGAGGATCAGACCTCCAATTATGAGGGGTATCGCCCGGATGAATTGTTCCGGCTGGAAAATGCAGTGGTCGAGGTACGGGGAAGCTATCTGCTTTTCTCGATCTCCCCGGATAACGACACTGTGACGAAGCTCTTTGAAGATGCCCTCAAATAAGCAGGAGGCAGCAGCCGGTCGTATTGGGTCCGGCCGCCGCGTTTTCCCCGCATGGTGCCGCTCGCTCTGCTTGCAGAGCGACACTGCAAACTGAAAAGGAGCTGCGGTATGGTTTTTGAATGTAGCGCCATTATCCTGATTATTTTGATTCTTTCGGTTCTGATTCTGCGTTCCGGCAGCCGAAGCGGCTGGGGCGTTGCAGTACTGCCGCTGCTTCTTGTGCCTGCCGGCCATATCGCCGGGAACTGGCTGGTTCCGCCGTTTTCCCGCCTGATCCCCGCCGACACGCCCGCCACTTGGATCGGATTTGAGCTGATCACTCTGGCAATTACCTGCCTTCTGCTCGGACTGATCTCCTATAAGATCAAACGGCGCAGCGCCAAGCTTGCCTATCTGGTGGTCTGCGGTGGATTCTCGGCTATCCTGACCTGTGTGCTGATTGTACGGACAGTTCTGTAGCACGCCCGCGGAAAGGGAAGGAACGCGAAGCCGGAACGTGATTCGAAACCACGCCAGATGATGCGGTCCTTTCCCCTGCGGGGAGGGAAGGCATACATGATGGAACAACGCCGCGCATCTTCGAAGGTACGGTTTTGCATCCCCTCGGGAAGGGAGGACGCTTTAAGGCGCCCTCCCTTCCTCTTTTCTGAAGAGGGAGCAACGCAGCATCCCGGTGACGCCCAGCACCGGGATGCAGAGCAGAAACCACAGCAGAAAGAACGGCAGGCAGATCTGCCCCCAAAGCTGCATAGGCATCCGGGAGTAGTCCCAAACACCCCATCCAAGCGCGAGGTTTACCACGCATCCCACCGCAAACTCGACCGCGGTTACCGCAAGCGCCCCTGCAAAGCAGCGCCAAAAAAGCGTGCGGCGGGAAAAACGGGCGTCAATCTGGTAGAGCAGAAAAAAGCAGATTCCGCCGGTCACCGCCATGCTCCAGTGGGTGTATCCCCGCCAGGAAAGCTCCAGCAGGCAATAGCCGAGCGATCCAATGGTATAGAGGATCGCTGCTTCTGCAATTCTGCGTCTGGCCATCCGTATTCCTCCCCTGCAAGACAATCCGCTCAAAAGTCTTCCCCACTTCACAAAAAACATGAGCGGAAAGATCAGGAACAGCCAGATATCATTTGTTAAAATGTCCCAAGCCGCATCCTTCAGGCGGGCCGCCAGTTTGGCCAGCACAATCAGGGCTTTTTACGGGCGGCATCTCAAGGCACATTGAAAAATTTTTCTCCCGCACTGCTTCCCTGCCGCCCATAAGCGGGCCGTATTCTTGTTCCGCAAAGCTTCTGCTGAATGTCGGCTCGGTTTTATGTCCTTTTGATTGGCGCGGCGTTTGTCATTTGTCAGCTCAATTTTGTATTTCACCTTACGGGATGTTTAGCATTTACCTGCTCAATTTTTATCCTCCTTTGCCCTGGGTCTGAAATTGATCTGCGCGCCTTCGTATCCTGCTTTGCTCGACAAAACCGTTTGATGCGGCGCCGCCTCCAATGAAACCGGAGGCTTCCGGAGCTGCCCCCTCAGTTCCATTAAAGGGACATGAAAGTAAACAAACCAAACCACGCGTTAAACGCGTGGTTTGCATCAGCCTTAAAAGGGCGGATTACCGGCCGCCCTTTTAAAAGGCTCTGAATATCTTTACACCCATCACATGCACAGCAGCTGCGAAAGCAGAAATTCTCTCTGATTGCTCCTTCTATTTCTTAACAATTTATCCTTTCGCTGCGCTCATTGCTTGAAGCGAAAGCTTTCTCATTGCCTCCGGCTCTGCTGGTGGCCGTCTCGGCACAACTCAAAAAAGCGTCCGGCTCTTTTCGAGCCGGACGCTTTTTCAGCAAAGGATGACAATGTATTTTTGGAACCCCACGACGGAATTCATCCGCCCCATTCGCTTTTCTGCAACGAAAAAGCCGGGAAATTAATCTTAGCCGCAGCAGGGATGACTGCCCAGATCGACATGGGTGCTGTTCTGGGAAGGGTCCTTCATGCAGAGGTGAACCGCCGTCGTCTTAAAGGCGCGCGGCAGCGCAAGGATATTGGGGTTGGGACCGACAAACTTCCTCTTTGCGTCCTCGAGTGCCTCTTCAAAGGTTGCGCGGGTCTTCAGGCCCATTCCACGGGCGATGCCGGGTTCACGGGCGCCGACGATATAGATGGCGCTGGTATTCATTTCCGCAATGTGGCCGCAGCTCATCATCGAGAAGCCATGGAAGGGGTGAAATGCGTTGGCAAAGCGATACTTGCGGATGTACTCTTCCTTGGTGGCAAAATATTCACCGTAACGGTTCATATCGGGCAGTGTCTGCATATAGTCATGCTGGAACATCTCATAAAGCTCCCGCAGATAGGGCCAGCGCTCGTCATGGAAGTAGCCGTCGCAGATCGATGAAACGATGAAGACACAGTGCTCCGACATGATCCGCTTATGGCGGATCACCTGAGCCGAAAGAGCCTGCATCATCTGAATCGGGTTGGTGCCCATACCGTTGCCATAATGGAAATTAGTGGGCATTCCAAAGACGATCACATCGTATTTTTTCTCCGCCCAGTGGACATAGGTGCGCTTGTCGGCGACCGCCCAGGAGGCAGGCTGCATTTCCTTCGCATAGCCTGAGAAAATCTGAATCTGGCGGGACAGGCTGTCGAGCACCGCGTCACAGCAGAAGAACTTCTTGCCCATCTTCTCTTCCATGAACATGCCCTGCTGATCAAACTTACGGCGCATTTCGCTCGTATTGGAAACAGGGGTAAAATCAGGGCGGTGCATTACTTCCGGCACGTGGTGCGCGCCGATGCTGCGCCAGTGGGAGATTCCGGTGGCGCAATGCTTGTAGCCGCCCGAATAAGCGCCATAAGGATTTCCCTGCGTATGCCCGATCAGGATTGCCACATCGGCGTCATAGACATACTTATTTATAATAACATGGTCGCCATGGTCGGTATAGCCGAGATCTACCAGATGCTCATAGTCCTCGCTGTCGTGGCTGGTAATCTGCCGGGAAGGATAGAACTCATTAAAAAGCTCATCGCCCAGAATCGTTTTCATCTCCGGCACAGTGGCGCGGGGATGCAGGCCGTTCGAAATCAGCAGCAGGATATTCTTTTTTTCGACGCCCGCGCGATAAAGCTCATCAATGCAGGCCCGAATCGCGACCTTGCGATGGCTTGTGGGCTGGTTGCCGCCCTTGACAATATCAGGAATCACGATGACCACGGTGCTCCCCTTGTGGGCCAAATCAAACAGAGCCGGCATCCCAATCGGATTGCGGATGCTTTCCAGAGTCGCATGGTAAAGGGTGTCCCAGTCCTGCGGCAGGCATGGGGGATCCGGCACCGTCTCGCCCGGCACAAAGATGTCGGTGCTGTCCGGAAGCAGCGCATCCATCGTTCCATTTCCGTATTCGAATGACAATTTCATCTTTTTTGCTCCTTTATCTCTCTTGGCTGCAAATCACTGGCTTTCGAAATTATTCTAGCATACTAAGCGCAATCGATGTATGCAAATTTAGGCAAACGTTTGCCTAAATTTGCATCAGTATTCGGACGTCGCGTTTGGACATTTTACATGATAATTGCTTTTTAATATTAAAATCGATTGAATTTCCTTGACTTTTGTTGTCTTTTTCCATAAAATATTATTAATATGATTGTTATATTTTAACGTCAACGTTTGCTCTAATTTTGATTGAAAATCTTTTGAAGAGCAGGCAGAATAAAGATACAGGGACTTGGTTCGTCCCTCTTTCCAGAAGGATACCGAGAGGGCGGACCATATTCGAAAAGGCAGATATGAAAAAGTATGGAGGAACTGTACGATGAAAAAGCTTTCTCGAGGTTTGAAATCCGTGTGTTCACTGGCATTGGCACTGATGCTGACAATGTCGCTTGTCGCCTGCGGCGGCTCTTCTTCCAGTACCGCACCCGCTTCCTCGGCCGCTCCGGCTCCTGCGGGCAGCTCGGAAGCCGCCCCCGCTGAAAAAATTCCGCTGAAAATCAGCCACCACCCCTATATTCATGCGCTGCCCAGTGTCTACGCTGAGCAAAACGGCATGTATGACAAATACGATTATGAGATCACCCAGTATTCCGGCGGCCCGACTCAGAACGAGGCCATTTCGTCCGGCGCTTGGGAAGTCGGCTCGACCGGTACTGGCGGCGCAATTCTCGGTGCTTCCGGCTATAACCTGAAGGTCATCGGCTTCACCTGCGGCGATACTAATACCGTTGACCTTTGGGTGCGTCCCGACAGCCCCCTGCTTAAAGCCGCGCAGGATGAAAACGGCATCTACGGCACCGCTGCCGACTGGAAGGGCATGAAGATCCTCTGCCCGACCGGCACCTCCTGCCAGATGGTTCTCATCGGCACCCTCGAGCATCTCGGCCTTTCCCAGAGCGATGTCGAAGTCATCGATATGAGCGTCGCGCAGTCCTTCCCCGCCTTTAAGGCCGGCGAGGCTGACATGGTTGCCCTCTGGTCGCCCTTCGGCTTTGCCGCCGAGAAGGAAGGCTGGGTCAAGGTTTCTTCCGCCAAGCAGCTCGGCATCATTCTCCCCTGCCTCGTTGTCGCGACGGAAGATACTGTGAAGAACCGTCCCGAGGTCGTTCAGGATTGGCTGCAGACCTACCTCGACGCCGGCGTGGCGCTGAACAACCAGGAGACCGAAAAGACCGCTCAGCTCCTCTTCGACTTTGAAAAGCAGGAAGGCATCAAGATGGAAGAGGATGTCTCGATCCTTGAAGTCGAGAACCGCCCCTTCCCCACCATTGAGGAAAACAAGGCCCTCTTCCTCGAGGATGCCGATGGCACCTGTGAAGCGGAGCGAATCCTTCTGACCTTCGCCGACTTCATGATCTCCCAGGGCAAGCTGACCGAGGCTGACAAGCAGAGAATGATCGATAACAACTTCGTCGATACCTCGTTCATGAAGAATATCAAGTAATCTCGCAGAAGGGGACATGCGCTCGACACAACAGGTGAAGCGCATGTCCCTTTCCCCCTCTATACCACAGGAAGGATGATTTAAGAGCATGGCAAATGAAAAGCCAAGCAGTGCCGTTCACAACGCGGCGGCAGTTTCTGAATCGATCAGAATCGAAAATCAGAACCGCGCGCGGGAAAAGCGGCAGCTGTTTCTCATCTCACTGACCAGCGTTGTGATCTGCCTTCTGATTTGGGAGATCGCGGTACGCACTGCGCTGATCAACCCCAAATACCTGTCGGCTCCCTCGCAGGTCTTTCAAAGCTTCATCACGAAATTTTACGATCCAAAGCCCGACGGCGCCATCCTGCCGGTCCACTTCATTTCGAGCCTCTATCTGGCGCTGGTCGGCTATTTTGCCGCAGTCATCATCGGCATTCCGCTTGGGCTGGTCATGGGATACTCCAAGGTCTTTTACAAGCTGATCAATCCGGTCTTCGAGATTGTCCGGCCGATCCCCCCGATTGCGTGGATTCCGCTTTCGGTCATCTGGCTCGGCATCGGCACCACCGCCAAAGGTTTTATTATCTTTCTGGCGGCCTTTGTCCCCTGCGTGATCAACGCCTATACCGGAGTACATCAGACCAACCCCACCCTGATCAATGTCGCCAAAACCTGCGGTGCTAACGACTGGCAGATCTTTACCACCGTCTGCATTCCCTCCGCTCTGCCGCTGACCTTTACCGGCCTGCGTGTGGCGCTGGGCAACTCCTGGTCGACGCTGGTTGCCGCCGAACTGCTTTCCGCCAAGGCCGGCCTCGGCTACATGATCCAGCAGGGACGTTCGCTGGTCCGCCCTGATATCATCATCGTCGGCATGCTCTCGATCGGCATCACCGGCGCACTGCTTTCCGCCTGCCTGAGCCGGGTGGAAAAGAAATTCGTGAAAGGCAGGAATGCAAGATGAACGCAAAGACCTCTAAGCTGCGTGATCTGGCATTGTCAGTCGTCTCGATCCTCTGCCTGATCAGCCTCTGGCTCGTTCTTTCGAGCAGCCGCCCCGACTTTTTTCCCACCCCCCAGATGACATGGGAACGTTTTATCGAGCTGATTGAATATCCCGTGAGCAAGGTTTCCATTCTCGGCCACATCTGGGCAAGCCTGCGCCGCGTGGTCATCGCCTTCTGCTATGCCGTCGTGCTGGGCATCTCCCTCGGCATTGCGATGGGCTGGAACAAAAAAATCCGCGCCGCCGTTGAGCCGATCTTTGAATCGCTGCGCCCGATCCCTCCGATCGCCTGGATTCCGCTGGTTATTCTGTGGTTCGGCGTCGGTGAATTTCCGAAAATTCTTCTTGTTTTCATCGGCTCGTTTATTCCGATCGTCCTCAACACGATGACCGGCGTCGCGCTGGTTGACCCGATGTATCTCTCGGTCAGCCGCGTCTTTAAGGCAAACACTTTGCAGACGATGATCCACGTCGTGCTCCCCGCTTCGATTCCCGCCATCTTCGCCGGAATGAAGGCATCCCTGAGCAGCGGCTGGATGGTCGTGGTTGCCGCCGAGATGATTGCCAGCAAATCGGGCGTGGGATTCCTGATCACCCGCGGCAGCGAAAGCTATGACGTCGCGCTGATTCTCTGCGGCATGATCCTGATCGGCATCGTGGGCGCCCTGCTCGGCGTCGTGCTGACTCTTCTGGAAAGGTGGCTCTGTCCGTGGACAACAAAGAAAGAAAAGTAATGCTCCGCCTCGAGAACATCGCAAAGTCCTTCTATGCGCGCCATGAGGTGTTTGACGCGGTCAGCGATGTCTCGATTGATGTCTATGAAAACGAATTCCTCACCATCCTCGGGCCGGGCCAGTGCGGCAAGAGCGTGCTGCTCAATATCATCGCCGGCCTTGAAAAGCCCACCAAGGGCACCGTGGATTTTCCCGCCAGCAGCGATACAACCATGGGCTTTGTTTTTCAAAAGACCGCTGTCTTCCCCTGGAAAACGGTCATGGAAAATGTTGAGCTTGGGCTGCAAATCAAGGGCACCAACAAAAAAGAGCGCCGCGAAAAGGCGCAGTACTTAATCGAGCTGGTTGGACTCAAGGGCTTTGAAAACGCCTATCCCTATCAGCTTTCGGGCGGAATGAAGCAGCGTGTCGGCATTGCCCGCGCCTACTGCGTCAACCCCGACATTCTGCTGATGGATGAGCCGTTCGGCGCGCTGGACGCACAGACCCGCTATCAGATGGAAGAGGAAGTTCTGCGCATCTGGCAGGCCGAAAAGCGGACGGTCATCTTCGTTACCAACAACATCGAAGAAGCCCTGTTCCTTGGGGACCGCATTGTGCTGCTCTCCGCCTGCCCGGCCAAGGTCAAGGAAATCTATATTCCCCGGCTGGAGCGGCCCCGCAACAACATCGATCCCGACTTCCTTGCGCTGCGCGAGGAGATTGAGGCCAATACCGATTTGGCACTTTAACAGAGAGAGCGGAGGGTACTATGAGCAACGATGTAAAGGTAAGCGTCCGCAACCTGACAAAATGCTTCGGCGACCTCAAGGTTCTGGACAATATCTCGTTTGATATCAAAAAGGGAGAGTTTATCTGTGTCGTCGGCCCGACCGGCTGCGGCAAGACAACCTTCCTCAACCTGCTGACCCGCCTGATTCCCCAGACCTCCGGTGAAATTCTCATTGACGGCGAGCCGGCCGACCCGAAAAAGCATAATATCTCCTTCGTTTTTCAGGAGCCTTCGGCTTTTTCCTGGCTGACGACACAGGAGAATATCGAATATGGCCTGCGGATCAAAAAGATGCCGGAGGAATACATCAAGCAGCAGAGTGACAAGGTCATCAGCCTGCTCGGCCTTGACCGGTTCCGCAACGCCTATCCGCATGAAATGTCGGTGAGCATGGAACAGCGCGTGGTAATCGGCCGGGCTTTTGCCATGAATCCGGACCTGCTGCTGATGGACGAACCCTACGGCCAGATGGATATCAAGATGCGCTTCTTCCTGGAAGATGAGGTCATCAAGCTCTGGAAGGCTACCGGCGCGACAGTTCTGTTCATCACGCACAACCTCGAGGAAGCGGTTTATCTCGCTGAGCGGGTGTTGGTGCTCTCAGCAAAGCCCGCGACCATCAAGGCACAGGTTCCGATCAATATCGAGCGGCCGAGAAAGGTTTCCGATCCGGCTTTCATCGAAGTGAGAAAGCAGATCACCGATATGATCAAATGGTGGTGACCTCCCCCGGCATGCTTCGTCTGAGGGAAGCCAGATCAAATAAGATTGAGCGAAAAGGGGTTTTTGTATGGATACCGGACTGAAAGGAAAGCTTGTTATTATTACCGGTGGGGCCCGCGGTCTTGGCTACGCTTCCGCGACCAAATTCGCCCTTGAAGGGGCCGAGATCGTCCTGGCGGATATCAACGAGGAGATGGTCAAGGAATCCGCTGCAAAGCTGCACGAAGAAACCGGCGCTGTCTGCCATGCCTATCGCCTGGATGTAAGCCGTGTCGATGAGATTAAGGCTTTCTTTGCTAAAATCAAGGCGGATTTCGGCCGCGTTGACATCCTGATCAACAACGCGGGCATCCAAATCCGCAACGACTGCCTCGATTTCAAGGAAGAGGACTGGGACAAGCTGATGGACATCAACCTCAAGGGAGTGTTCTTCTGCTGCCAGCAGGGTGGTCTGATTATGAAAGACAACGGCGGCGGCGTGATTGTCAATATGTCCTCCTCCACCGCGGTGCGCACCACGCCCGGTCGAGCACCCTATTGCATCAGCAAGGCGGGCGTCAAGAATCTGACAATGGTTCTGAGCTGTGAATTTGCCAAATACCACATCCGCATGAACGCCGTCGCTCCCGGCTGGATTATGACCAACATGCTGCAGGATGGCTTCCGTCTCGGCGTGGTCAGCGACAAGCAGCTGATGGCCGCCATCCCCTACAAGCGTTACGCCGACATGAGCGAGATTGCCGACACCGTCGTTTATCTCTGCTCGGATCAGGCGAGCTACATTACCGGCCAGTGCATCCATGTGGACGGCGGACAAACCGCTCTCGGCCTGCCGGATATCCTGTAGAGAGGAGATAAAACAATGAGACTGCAATATTCCGCGGCGCAGCTGCGCCTGATGGCTGAAAAGCTGCGGCTTGATATGGTGGACAGCCTGCATGAGGCCGGCTCCGGCCATCCCGGCGGTTCCCTTTCGATCGCCGAAATCATGAGCGTCCTTTATTTCCATGAGATGAATCTCGACCCCTCGAACCCCCAGTGGGCAGAACGGGACCGCTTTGTTCTTTCCAAGGGCCACGCCGCCCCCGCTTATTACGCGGCGCTGGCCGAGAGAGGCTTTTTCGATGTGGCGCTTCTCAAGACGCTGCGCAAGATCGACAGCATCCTGCAGGGCCATCCCGACTGCAAAAAGGTCCCCGGCGTTGATATTTCCACCGGGTCCCTCGGTCAGGGGATCTCGGTCGCCTGCGGCATGGCCTGCGCCGCCAAGAAGAAGGGCTCTCCCGCCCGGGTTTACTGCGTCCTCGGCGACGGCGAAATTCAGGAGGGCCAGGTCTGGGAGGCCGCGATGAGCGCCGGACATTACAAGCTCGACAACCTGGTCGCTTTTCTCGACAACAACAACCTGCAGATTGACGGTGCGGTGGACCATGTCATGTCGGTCTATCCCATCAAGGAAAAGTTTGAGTCTTTTGGCTGGCGTGTCATCGAGCTTGACGGAAATGACGTCGGGCAGATTCTCGCCGCCCTCGAGCTTGCTCGCACCTCGAAAGGCCAGCCCACCCTCCTGCTGGGCCACACCACCAAGGGCAAGGGCGTTTCCTTCATGGAGAATCAGGCCGGATGGCATGGCAGCGCGATCAATGATGAGCAATATGCGGCTGCGATGAAGGAGCTCAAAGAGCGCTATGCCCAGGCGGAGAAAGGATGTGCGGCAGAATGAATTCCACCCGTGAGGCTTACGGCGCAGCCCTCGTCGAGCTGGCCGGACAATATGATTTCTTTGTCATGGACGCCGATCTTGCCAAGGCGACCCAGACAGTACATTTTTCCAAGCAGTATCCCGAACGCTTCATCGATATGGGAATCGCCGAGGCAAACCTGATCGGTTTCGCCGCCGGAATGTCCACCTTTGGCACTCCGGTCTTTGCAAGCACCTTTGCCGCCTTTGCGGCGGGCCGCGCCTATGATCAGGTGCGCAATACGCTTGCCTATTCCAACTGCAACGTCAAGATCGGTGCGACCCACGCCGGCGTACTGATCGGGGCGGACGGCGGCTCCCACCAGTGCATCGAGGATATCGCCCTGATGCGGGCCATCCCGAATATGACGGTGCTCTGCCCCTGCGATACCCGCGAAACCCGCGCCTGCGTCAAAGCTGCGCTTGAGATGCACGGCCCCGTTTACCTCCGCTTTGGGCGTCTCGGAACTCCCGAGGTTTACGAGGGAGACGCAGAATTTTCCTTTGAAATCGGGAAGGGGCACTGCGTCCGCGAGGGCGCGGATCTGACCATCGTCGCCATCGGAGATATGGTCAGCCGCTCTCTCGAAGCCGCCCGCGCCCTGGAATCCCGCGGCATTTCGGCACGGGTCATCGATATGGCCTCGATCAAGCCGATCGACGAGGCGCTGATTCTCAGCTCCGCCGCTGAAACCGGCTGCTTTGTCACAGCAGAGGATCACAATGTCCTCGGCGGATTGGGCAGCGCGGTCTGCGAGGTGCTGGCAAAGCATGCACCCTGCCCGGTCGAAACGGTGGGCGTGCAGGACCGCTTCGGCCGCTCCGGCGATCCCGCGGAGCTCGCTGAAGCCTACGGTCTGACCGCCTCCGCCATTGAGGCGGCCGCTCTGCGGCTTCTGGAAAGGAAGAGGGCGAAAGCATGAGGAGAGTCGTGTTTCCTGAAGCCAAAAAAGCTGTCATGACCGAATGCGAGCCCCCTAAGTGCGGAGACGGACAGGTGCTTCTCAAAATGCGCCGCGTTGGCGTCTGCGGCACCGACATTCAGGTGTTCTCCGGCAGAAACCGGTTCATGACCTTCCCGATCGTCCCCTTTCACGAGGGAATCGGCACCGCTGTCGAGGTGGGCAAAAACGTGACGAACGTGAAGGTGGGAGATACCATCTGTGTGCGTCCGATCATCGCCTGCCACAACTGCTATCCCTGCCGCCATGGACATGTCAACGCCTGCGAGAACTTCAACTCGCTGGGAGTCCAGTCCAACGGCCTCGGCAGCGAATATTTTGCCATCGACGAGGAATACTGCCCGCACGTTTCCCCCGATCTTCCGCTTGATGAAGCAATTCTCATCGAGCCGTTCGCGGTCGGTGTCCACGCTGCCCGCCGCGGACAGGTGGAAGGCAAAAAGGTTCTGGTCGTGGGAGCCGGCACCATCGGTAATTTTGTCGCCCAGGCCGCCCAGCTTCTCGGCGCCGAAGAGGTTGCGGTATGCGACATCAGCGAGGAGAAGGTGGAGATGGCCCGCAAGGCGGGAATTGCTCTTCCGATCGTTTCGGCCGGAAAGACGCTTCGCGAGGTGGCTGCCGAGGCATTCGGGCCGGAGCCTGCCGACGTCATCATTGACTGCGTGGGAGCAAAGCCCCTTTTCCAGCAGATTCTCGACGCCGCGGCCAAGACAAGCACCGTTGTCATCGTTGGCAACTACAGTGAAAATGTCGAGCTCAATGTCGCGCAGATTCAGCGCAATGAGCTGAACTTTCTCGGCAACATCACCTATACCCGCGACGACTTTGAAACCGCCATCCGCCTGTTCGAGGAGCGGAAGGTTTATGTCGAAGGTTTCATTTCCGCCCGTTTCCCGATTGAGCAGATTCAGGAAGGGATGGATCAGGCTGTGACCGGAAAGGCCCACAACATGAAAACCATCTTTGACTATTGAGGAGGACCGGATCATGTACCATACCTCTCCTTCCCTGCTCTGCGCCGATCAGCTTCGGCTGGGGGAAACGATAGAGCTGCTCAACGGCCTTGGGATCGACTGGTTCCACATCGACGTGATGGATGGCAGCTTCGTTCCGAACTTCGCCTTTGGGGCGGATGCAATCCGCGCCGTCTGCTGCGCAGCGAAGCGCCCCGTCTACGCCCATGTGATGGCGGTCAATCCCCAAAACCACATCGAATCCTTCGCTGCGCTTGGCTGCGATTACTTCTGCTTCCATCTCGAAACGACCGACAATCCGTTTCGCCTCTGCCAGCAGATCCGCGCGGCCGGAATGAAGCCGGCGGCTGCGCTCAACCCTGCGACCGGCGTGGAACGTCTGGCCGACCTGCTCGACTACCTCGACGCGGTTACCCTGATGTCGGTCGAGCCGGGCTTTTCGGGGCAGAGCTTTCTGCCGTTTATGTACGATAAAATTGCCGCGCTGCACCGCATGATCGGCGGGCGCCCGGTTCTGATCGAAGTGGACGGCGGGGTGAACAACGAAATCGCCCGCCGGTGCCTCGGCTGCGGCTGCGATATCGTGGTAGGCGGTTATTTTACCCTCTTCCAGAAAGGCAAAGCCATTTCCGAATGCTACCAAAGCTTCGAGAAAGCCATCAAGGAGGAAAAAGTATGAACCTTGCAGAGCTGAAAAAGATTGTTGTCGAGGGCAACAAGGAGCTGCCCCGCCGCGATCTCGTCAAGTATTCCTGGGGCAACGTCAGCGGCATCGACCGCGAGAACAAGCTGATCGTCATCAAGCCGGTCGGCATCCCCTACGACGAGCTGACCGTTGAGAATGTCAGCGTCGTCGATCTCGACGGCAAGATCCTCGAGGGCCCGCTGAACCCCTCAGTTGATCTCGATATCCACCGCGCCCTCTATGAGCACTTTCCGAAGGCCAACGCCATCGTACATACCCATTCGACCTATGCCACCGTCCTCGCACAGCTGCGCCGCGACCTGCCTTGCTTCGGAACCACCCACGCCGACTACTTTGCCGGCCCGGTTCCCTGCGTCGGAGAGCTGACCCGTGAGGAGGTCGAAGGAAAATACGAATGGAACACCGGCATGGCGATCGTCCGCTGGTTTGAAGAGCATCACGTTGACCCCGCCGAGGTCCCCGCCGCCCTCTCTCCCTTCCACGGCCCCTTCACCTGGGGCAGTGATGTCTGGGACGCGGTGCACAAAACGGTGGTTCTCGAGGAAATCTGCAAAATGGCTGCGGCGATGTACAGCATCAAGGATGAGCCAGCGCCGCTTCCCCAATACATGCTCGACCGGCATTACTACCGCAAACACGGCGCCAACGCCTACTTTACCAACGATGACTACGGCTCCGGAACGATGATTAAACGATAATAGAGAGGCGATTGCCATGAAGTATGTTTATGCAAACCTGAAGCGTTTCGACGTGAGACGCGAGGAGGGTGGTCTCAACTCAATGGCCGCACCTGCCGAGTGGGGCAAATATATCATTTCCCATATACAGGAGGGGCTTGCTCCCTTCGCAGGTAAGCTTGAAACCACTGTTTTTCTTCCCGAATCCCATATCATTTCTGCGATAGAGACGAAAAAGGCTGATGGGTTTCCGCTTCACATCGGCTGTCAGGGAGTTTTTCGCCGCGACGTGGAGAAGGGCAAGAATTTCGGCGCTTTTACCACCGGGCGCACTGCCAAATCGATGATGGCGCTCGGCTGCGACTATACCGTTATCGGCCATTGTGAGGAACGCGCCGATAAGCGCGAAATCATGGCTGCCGCGGGCGGGTGCGATGAAACAGCGATCAGCCGCCTGCTCAATGCCGAAATCCGCTGCGCAGTTGACGCCGGAATGACCGTCCTATACGCCATCGGTGAGCGCGCTGAAGAGCAGGATCGTTGGGACGAGGTAATCCGCCGGCAGCTCACGGTCGGACTGGAAGGAATCGATCCCGCAAAGCTCCGCATCGCTTATGAGCCTATCTGGGCAATCGGTCCCGGACGTCCGGTTCCCGGGCGCGAGGATATCCGCAAGGTTGCCTGCCTTTCGAAGGAGCTGTTCCCGCAGGTGCCCTTTATTTACGGCGGCGGGCTGAAAACCGACAACGCCGGAATGCTCGCCTCGATCGAAGAGGTGGACGGCGGACTGGTGGGCCTGACCCGCTTCACCGGAGAGATCGGCTTCTATCCGGATGGCTTCATCGAGATTATCCGTACCTACCTCGGCTAACACAGACAGAAAGGAGGCCGCTTATGACCCTCAAGGAAATTGCTGAACAGGTTGGGGTATCCACCTCGACCGTCTCACGGGTAATCAACAAAAATGACACCAAATGTGCCAGTCAGCCGGTCCGGGAAAAAATCTGGGACGCGGTTACCGCGAGCGGCTATGTGCCGAATCAGCATGCCCAGAGGCTGAAGCTGGCGGCCTCCGGTCAGGAAGACTCGATGCAGGCGACTCCGGAAAAGAATCTCGCCTGCATCTTTGCCCGTTCAGGGGATATCAACAACGATCCTTTCTTCAACAGCATCTATCGGGCGGTTGAGAAGGAAGCGTTTCGAAACGGGTATTTTATCAAATATTCCCTTTCCTTTCCGCAGCTCGTTTCCTCTTACAGCCTTGACCTGCTGAAAACGGCAAACATTGACGGAATTGTTATTCTCGGACGCTGCAAAGCGGAACATCTTCAGCTTCTGCGCAACGAGTTCCGCAATCTCGTCTATGTCTGCCTCAATGCCATCAATCCTGTCATCGATCAAATCATCTGCGACGGCTATCAGGTCGCACGTACCGCCGTCAACTACCTGAACTCACAGGGCCATACTTCCATCGGATACATCGGTGAAATCGAAAATGAGATCCGCTATAAAGGCTATCGGGATGAGATGGAGGCCCTCGGCCTTCCGATGCCCAAGGAGTGGATCGCCGATGTTAACCTGTCCATGGAGGGCGGATATCATGGCGCCCGGCGCCTGAAGGAAAACGGAGGGCTGCCGACCGCAATTTTTTGCTGCAACGATATCACAGCGGTCGGCGCGATCAAATCCATCAAAGAGATGGGGCTCGAAATTCCACAGGATGTTTCTCTGCTGAGCATTGATGACATTGAAATGGCCTCCTATGTTACGCCGATGCTCTCCACCATCAGCATTCCCAAAGAAGAGATGGGAAAGATGGCGGTCAAGATTCTGCTTGACCGGATCAATAAAGGACATCGCCTCCCGGTCAGGCTTGAGCTTCCCTACCAGATTAAAGCGAGAGAGAGCTGCCGGAAGCTGACAAAAGAATTCTTCTAATTCCCCTCATTAGGAGCGGGCCGTTCAACAGGGCGGCCCGCCTCCCCCTTTTCTGAACCGGGCGTTATTTCAAAATTGCCGCTGCAACCAAAACGGAGGGATCTCTCCTTGGATAAGCTTTGTCTGCTTTTTGTTATTCTCTTTACCAATATGGTCCAGACGATCTCCGGCTTCGCGGGCACGATGCTTGCAATGCCTGTGTCGATCCTTCTGGTCGGCATCACAGACGCCAAGATCATTCTTAATACGGTGGGACTGTTCTGCTGCATTGTGATGGCCTTTCAAAACTACCGGTCCATCGAATACCGCGAGTTTTTTCGAATCATTGCCGCCATGTCGCTGGGGATGCTGCTCGCACAGGGAATTTCCGGCCGCATCCGACTGGAATTTTTGCTTGTGGTCTATGGGCTGCTGATTATTATCATTGCGGTACGCGGACTCATGGGCTGCCGCGAGGTCAATCTTTCCGGTCCGGCGATCCCTTTCCTGCTGGTTGCTGCAGGAATTCTGCATGGTCTCTTTCTCTCGGGCGGGGCCCTGCTGGTCATCTACGCCCGACAGAGGTTTCCCGACAAGTCGGTATTCCGCGCAACACTGACCGCAGTGTGGGTCTTTCTCAATTCTCTGATTTTGGCCGGACACCTTTTTGGGGGCCAGATTACCCCTGTACGTCTGAAGCTGATTCTGCCGGGCATGGCGGTCTCGCTGCTCGGCGTATACTTTGGGAATCTTCTGCACAACCGGATCAGCCGGGAACGTTTTGCCATGCTTGCAAACATCCTGCTGATCCTCTCAGGTTTGAGCATTCTTTTGTAAGAAACCGCGTTGGACGCCGATCGGCGTCCAACGCGGTTTCTATCTTGCCTATTCGGCGACAAAGAGGGCGGGTGCAGGCGTTTTTCCGCCTGCACCCGCCCTCTGCGCGATAGGCGACGTGGATGCAGATGAAGATATTTAGGCGCCTTCTCGAGAGGCAGGCCGGCATTATGATCTTTTAGGGCTGTGCAGGCCACGTGTTCCATGCGCAGCTTTGATCATAATGAAATTTTCGTCCAACGGCCGCCCCGGAACCGAGGATAGCTCAACGCGATTCTCGACGCCTGATCGAACAACAAGCCAACCCACGCGCCGGTCAGGCCCCATCCGACTGGATAACAGAAAAACCATCCTGCCAGCGGACGAATCACAGCGATCGAGACAAGTGCGACGATCGCAGCATAGAAGGTATCCCCGCCCGCACGAAGACATCCGGTGAAGATGACATTCGAAATTTGAGCGAAAACGGTGAAGCAGAGGATCACGATAATCATCCAGCTGTATTGCAGCACCTCCGGCTCATCATTAAAAAGCTCAAAAATCCGCACATTGCCCAACAGGAATACCACCGAAAGCATTACTGAGAAGGCAAAGCCGATATGCTGGCAGGCGCTGCCGTAGATCTTGGCAAGGTCGGGCCGCTGCTCTCCCAGGCTTCTGCCGACTAGTGCGATCGACGCGGCAGAAAGGCCGTCCCCGAAGGAAAAAGAGAGGGAAAGAAGGTTAATGCCGATCTGATGCGCAGCGAAAGCGGTAGTTCCCAGTCCGGCGACAATCCTGGCATAGGTCAGAAAGCCGAACCGCATGAAAACCTGCTCGGCCAGCGTGCTGGCGCCGACCGAAACGAGTCCGCGCAGCGTGCGCAAATCAAAGCGCATATGATGCAGATCAAAGAGATAGAAAAAACCATGAGGGTTCGAAACGGAACGAAGGCTCATCAAAAATCCGCAGACGGTGCCGATCACGGTGGCAAACGCTGCACCCCGCACCCCCAGACGCGGAAAGCCAAAATTCCCGCCGATCAGGAGATAATTGAAAAAGACGTTGACCAGATTGGACACCATATTGGTCTGCATGGCAATGCGGGTATTCCCCGCTCCGCGCTGGGCGGCATTGATGATCAGGGTAAGACTGGTAAAGCAAAGCCCCACCGATAAAATCCGAAAATAGCCGACCGCCTCCGCGTGGGTATCGGGCGCCGACCCGGTAAAGCGGACAATCGGGTCGGCAAAGAAAAATGCGGCAAAACTGATCAATGCGGTGACGGCGGCCGAGATCGCCAATGCCTGCATCAAAACCCGGTTGGCTCCCTCTTGATCCGCCTCGCCCCGGCGCCGGGCGACCGTAGCCGAAACCGCCACGCCAAGCGCCATAAAGAAGGCCAGCATGATGAACTTCGGCTGGGTGCAGAGTCCCACTGCCGTGATGGCATGGGAGCCTAAACTTCCAACCATCATGGTGTCAACCATGCCGACGAAGGCAATCAAAAAGGATTCCACAATCGAGGGCCAGGCCATCGAGACTGAATTGCGGATCAATTCACTTTGTGGGGGAATCTCTCCGAGCGGCTCGCTTCCGCGCAGCGCCCGTCTGACATTCACCAGCTGCACACCGTCATCTCCCTTTTGCTGTCAGTTGATCTATCGCAGCAGGTCCGCCAAGCGGCTCAGGCGGCGAAGCGCCTCGTCAAGGGTGGCCTGCTCCCGCGCGAAGTGGAGCCGAATCAGGTGATTCACCGGTTCGCGGAAAAAGCTCGAACCCGGCACTGCGGCTACACCCAGTTCGCGGATCATCCATTCA
>Ga0129309_1000488_pt1 | contig 29897 bp, 28 predicted proteins | sample L1105metagenome_FD_94439 | JGI IMG/M metagenome (GOLD analysis project Ga0129309, IMG submission 94439) | Ring-tailed lemur group fecal microbial communities from Wisconsin, USA - L1105 metagenome | ecosystem: Host-associated > Mammals > Digestive system > Large intestine > Fecal | place: USA...
ATTGGTCACAGAACCACATTGGTGATAAATCTGTAATGCAATATCGATTTTGTCTTGAGAATATATAATGATTCAGCTCCTTTCGAAGCCCGTGGGAGTCCAGGTTTTTGTCCGCACCCCCCTATCTCAAGCATAAATAGCAAAAATCTACTGATTTAAAACCAGTAGATTTTTCTCTAGAAATCAAAACCGCCGGCTCAGCCGGCGGTTTGTTCACCGCTAGAAGCGGTAAGTACAGCTGCATCTCAAGATGCTTGATTTCTATTCGTCAGCTGCAATTATTTTTTCTCACTGCCCCTCATGAGGGGCTTTTTTATTGCTTCTTACCTACTGGCTCACCCGTAAACGGGTCCACATATTCCTTCATATTCAGTCTATCCGCCATTATATCTTCTGTTATTTGATTTTTGATATACTCCTCTATCTTCTTTGTATTTTTACCTACTGTATCTACAAAATATCCTCTGCACCAGAAATGCCTATTTCCGTACTTGTACTTTAAATTCGCATGTCTGTCGAATATCATCAGCGAGCTTTTCCCTTTTAGATATCCTACTATTTGTGATACACTGTATTTAGGCGGGATCTTTACCAACATATGTACATGATCTATACAGCATTCCGCTTCTATTATTTCTATCTCTTTTCTTTCGCAGAGCATTCTTAAGATTCTTCCTATATCTCTCCTTAACGCTCCATATATCTCTTTTCTTCTGTACTTAGGTGCAAATACTATATGAAATTTGCAATTCCATGTTGTGTGTGATAAACTTTCTGTATTATTCATAAAAAATTCCTCCAATCTTTTTATAATGCAGCTGACGAACTACATTATTTTATCATTGGAGGAATTTTTCTTTCATCTAAAGATTTTAATCTCACCAGCATAGCTGGTGGTTATTGTTCTTTCGCTCCTTCGTCGCTCAGAACCGTTGCTAAAGCTTATAAATACAAAAACCGTTCTTCAAAAGAAGAACGGTTTTACTTGCATTTGGTGATCCACCGGGGATTCGAACCCCGGACACCCTGATTAAAAGTCAGGTGCTCTACCGACTGAGCTAGTGAATCACATGGCTGGGGCGGCTGGACTCGAACCAACGCATGCGGGAGTCAAAGTCCCGTGCCTTACCGACTTGGCTACGCCCCAATCTGAAATAAATGGTTAACCTCAGAACGCTTGGCATCCTTTAAGGTGGGGTGACTGGTGGGAGTCGAACCCACGCGTAACGGAGCCACAATCCGCCGTGTTAACCACTTCACCACAGCCACCAAATTGTTTCCAAACTCAATAGCTTGGCGACGAATAGTATTATACTATATAAGTTCCTGCTCGTCAATACTTTTTACAAAATAAATCTAGTTTTTTTACAAAATTTTTAGTGAGCTTTTGGAAGCAGTTTATTTATACGCGATTGCTTCAATTTCCACTCTTGCTCCCTTTGGCAAAGCAGCAACCTGCACAAAGGAACGAGCCGGAGGCTCAGTTTTGAAGAATTTAGCATATACGCCGTTAATAGCTGCAAAATCGTTAATGTCCGTTGCAAAGACAGTGGTTTTCACTACATTTTGAAAATGATAACCTGCTTCCTCCAGCACTGCTTCCATATTGTGCAAAACCTGTTCGGTTTCTGCTTCAATACTGCTTTGTACAAATTCGCCTGTTTCGCGGTTAATGGCAATTTGTCCGGACATGTACAAAGTACCGCCAACAAGCACAGCTTGAGAATAAGGCCCTAAAGCTTCGGGAGCCTTATTGCTTGCAATAATTTTCATAATCATTCACTCCTTTAAAAATTTTAAGAAAGTCATGTGACAAATTTATTCGTGAGCCTTGGCAAAATACTGTTTTGCCCAAGCCAATGCCGTAGGAGTTATCGCCATACCTCCGCCTGCGGTTTCCTTAAGGGCGCAGGGTAAACTGTCGCCTACGCTTTTCATAGCGTCAATGGCTTCATCAGCAGGAATAAAGCTGCCAATGCCGCTCAAAGCTAACTGTGCTGCCAATAGCGCCTGTAAAGCACAAGAACCGTTACGCTTAATGCAGGGAACCTCTACCAAGCCGGCTACAGGGTCGCATACCAAGCCCAAAATATTTTTAAATACAATAGACACGGCAGTACCAATTTGCTGCGGTGTTCCGCCCAGCATAGAAACAGCAGCGCCTGCCGCCATAGCCGCTGCACTGCCGCATTCCGCCTGACAACCGCCAGTTGCTCCCGCTAAAGAAGCTCGTTCAGCAATAACTAATCCGATACTGCCTGCAACTACTAAACCGCGAGCCAAAGTTTCGTCGCTAAGCTGGCAATGCTTTTTTAAAGAAAAGAAGACACCCGGCAACACACCGCTGGCTCCTGCCGTAGGTGCAGCAACTATTCTGCCCATAGCCGCGTTACACTCGCCAACAGCCATAGCATAAATAACGGCATCCAAAGCCTTGTCACCTAAAAGGTTGACAAACTGCTTGCCGCCTTCAGCCTCCACCAGCTTCTTAGCATCGCCGCCCGTAAGACCGCTATGGGAACGTACACCTGTAAGTCCGGTCTGCACAGACTTTTCCATAACCTCCAGCATGGTATACATTTTCGCCAGCAAATCATTTTGACTGCATTCCAACTCCCGCGTATTATATGCCAGTAAAAAATCATCTAACGCTTGCCGCTTAGACGTCGCTTCTTCAATCCAGCTATTTAATGAAAGCATTTCTTTTTTCATGACTTTTTACTCTCCTTATAAAACACTGGCGATAAAGCGTACAGCATGAATTTGCTGCAAAGCGCCTATCAAATTGAGAATTTCCTGCGGCACCGCCTGGTCACACTCAATGACCATAGAAGCCAAGCCGCCTTTATCACTGCGGAACAAACGCATGGTAGCAATGTTTACGTCGGCATTCGCCAAGGTACTGGTAACTAAAGCAATAACACCGCGAGTATCATTATGCACCGTTAAAATTGCAGGCAGCCTGCCAGTTAATTCCACAGGAAATCCGTCTATCTCCGTTACCTTGACCTGACCGCCGCCTACAGAAGAACCAACTATCTCGCAAAAGCTGCCGTCAGCGCTGGTCAGCTTAAAAAGCACTGTATTAGGATGCGCCATATTACCTAAATCTATTTTATGATAGGAATATGCTAAACCACTTTTCTTAGCATATTCTGCGGCACTGGGAATACGTTCGTCGTCAGGCATCCAACCCATTAGCCCAGCTAACAAAGCCATATCCGTACCATGTCCCTGATAGGTTTCGGCAAAGGAGCCATGCAGATGAATTTCTGCCTTAATCGGTTTGGCGCCTAAAATACTTGACGCCAAAAGTCCAAGACGTACTGCGCCCGCCGTATGGGAGCTGGAAGGGCCAATCATAACAGGACCAATAATATCAATAAGATTCATGCTACGCCTCCCTTATTCGTCACTGGCTAAGCTGCGATGAGCTAAGCCCACACACATTTCATTAAGATTTAAAACGCCAACACCCATATAAATAGCAACACAGAGATGCTCGCCACAGCGAGCCAAGCCAATTTTACCGCCTACATTAAAGCCAACGGCTTTATTTTTCACTTGCTCTAAAGCTTCATGAGCAGCACCTGCCACAGCACCTGCGCCTACATGAGTCTCGGTAACCAAGCCCTGACGCTGCGCCGCTACCACTGCCCGCTCAATAATTTTCACAATGGAAATTATAAATTCCCCACCAAAATCTACTGCCGTAGCACGAATTCCCTGTTCTGCCAAGGATTCCTTAACGTGCATTTCCTCGCTGCGGTTAGCAGTAATAGCAATGCGCAAGGCAGCGCGGCCAATTTCTATGCTGCTTAAAGATGCTTTTGCAAAAGAATTTTTGCCATTTTCAAACATAACATCAATCCTCTTTTACCATTTCTACCTCTTTAATTTTAGTTTTGTCAAATACAGCAACCAATAAAAAGGTAATAATGCAGATAACCCATTCAAAATATACTACCTCTTGAAAAATCGGTTTGATAGCGCCAAGAACATTGCCGGGCATATACCAAAGTACAATGCCAACAATGCCGACCAATGTAGTCCAAAAAGCGCTGCTGCGACGGCATACACCGGGAGCAAATACGGTAAAGAAGAAAATACAGGTTAAGGCAGTAGTCATAGATAGACCGGCAATCATAGTCTTTAAAATACCTGCTGCATTAAATGCAAACCACAAGGTCACCAAGCCGATAACAAAAATAATCATGCGGTTGATTTTTACAAATTTTTCGTCGCTTACCGTAGGATTAAAGAAGCGTTTGTAAATATCTTGAGAAAACAATGTGCCTGCGCCCAGCAAAATAGTGCAGGCAGTGGAAACATCTGCTGCCCACAAAGCTGCCAAGGTTGCACCGGAAGCAATAGGATTTAAGCCCATAACAACCTTAGGCATAGCTATTGCCGCCTTTTCCACGGGAATATCCGGGAACATTACTTTAGCAACCAAACCTAAAACAGCGCACAAAAAGCCAATCGGGAAAATCAGCAGTCCGCCTAAAATAAAACCGTTGCGAGCAGTTTTTTCGTTGCTGGCACCGCAGGCAATCTGTACCGGACCTTGAGCGGTAATAGCTTGGGTAATCATAACTACAAACCAGCTGACAATAACCACAATCGGAATACCGCCTAAAGGATTCATCATCATAGCTGCGTTAGGCAGATTAGCTTCCAAAGCCTCAATACCGCCAACATGCATCACAGCTTCTACGCAGGAATAAATAATACCTAAATAAATTAAGGTAACACTGACGATATTTGCCAAACCGCTGGACCACAAGCCGCCAATTAAAGTAATGCCGATAAACACCACTGCACTCATTAGCATACCGCCCTTAAAAGAAAAAATATTAGGCAACAAAGAGGACAAAATTGCGCCTCCTGCCAAATACTGCAATGCAGTGATAACGCACATAATGATAATCAAACCAATGGCGCTGATAACACGGCCTTTAGTATCATAATATTTTTCAAAAAATTCCGGAATAGTGGAAACCTTTAACGCACGCAGCTTACCTGCGGCCACAAGCCCCATTACAATAGCACCTGCCGACCAAGCCGCATTATACCAACCTGCCGCCATGCCGATAGAAAAAGCTCGTTCGGCAACGCCAACGGTAGAAGCAGCGCCAACAGCCAAGCCGGTAATATTAACAGCAATTAAAGCGCTGCCCAGCTTGCGTCCGGCAAACAAATATTCTGTAGAACCTTTGTCTGCACGGTGCTTAACCCAAAAGCTGATGCCAAAAAGCATCACAATGTAAAGAATGACGATAACTAACTGAATAGACATAAAATAATACACTACCTTTCTTCCATGCTGCAACGCAAAAATATTTGTGGGTTTAACCATACTACAACACTGCATAGTAATAATATATTTTATTATACCAACTATATCTTATAATTAAAAGCCTTTGCTGAGAAAAAGCTAATATAAAAACTGTCCATAAAATTTTTGTATAAAATTTTGCGTTATTGACCGCTGAGAAAAAGGATTTTATTTTTTTGTGTCGAAATGTTTAATGTATGTTATATGCGTGGAGGTTTTATGATGTTTGAATATACACCCCAAGGAGTTTGTTCCCGTAAAATAAATTTTGATATTGTCGACGGTAAGCTGCACAATGTGCGTTTCACAGGCGGCTGTCCCGGCAATTTAATTGCCATTGGCAAGCTGGTGGAAGGTATGGACGCACGCCAGGTTGCAGAAATGCTGGCCGGCAATCCATGCGGCGTGCGCGGCACCAGCTGCGCAGACCAGCTTTCCAAAGCAATTTTATCTTTTTTATAAACAAAGTTTAGACAACCAAAAGGAAGGAGGGACTACACTATGTACAAAATCGTAAAAAGCACGGACAACGGTTTAACCGAATTGGAGCTGGATAATTTAGAAAAAGGCTATTGGCTCGACATAGTTGCGCCCTCTGAAGATGAGCTGCAGGAAATTTCTGCGGCCACAGGCATTCAAATGGATTTTTTGAGCGCCGCGCTGGACGAAGAAGAAAAATCCCGTATTGAGGTTGAAGACGACCAAATTTTGATTTTGGTAGACATTCCTTTCTTCCGCAGTAATAAAGAATATGATACGTTGCCGTTAGGTATTATCATGACAGAAACCGGTATCGCCACCATCTGCTTAGAGACTAACGGCGTTACCGCCGACTTCGGCACTCACAACAGCCGCATGTTCAGTACGTTTAAGAAAACCCGCTTTCTTTTTCAGATTCTGTATAAATCTGCTACTTTGTATTTGAAATACATCCGTATCATTATTCGCCGTACAGATGAATTAGAAATTCATCTGCGCCAGTCCATGGAAAACAGCGAGCTGTTTAACCTACTGGATTTACAAAAATCCCTGACGTATTTTTCTACCTCTCTGCGCAGTAATTCCATTGTTATGGAAAGGCTGCTGCGTCTACGCAACGCCAGCACTACCCAGCATCTAATCAAGGTGTACGAAGAAGACGAGGATTTGCTGGACGACGTTATTATCGAATATAAGCAGGCTGTAGAAATGGTAGAAATGTATAGCCACATTCTTAACAGCATGATGGAAGTTTTTGCCAGTATCATCAGCAACAATTTAAACCTTGTTATGCGATTTTTGGCCTCCATTACCATCTTGTTAGCTATTCCTACATTAATCAGCGGCCTTTGGGGCATGAATGTGCATGTTCCTTTTGCCGACAGCCCTTACGGCTTTGCTATTGTCGGCAGCTTTGCTTTTGTCGTAGCTATTGGCAGCGCTTGGCTTTTGTGGAAACGGCGCATGTTCTAAATTTTGAAAGCTGATTAAGGAGTTTATATGTCCAAAGTAATTGCAGAAAAGCTGCTCGCCGGTATTATTTTCGGTGACAGCGATAATCACGAATATATCTATCTGCCCGGAGGTGAGGTAGGCAGCGAGCAGCCTCTTTGCGTATTGGAGCGCGGCAACGAGCGTCAAGATCTTTCCTTAGAAGACGCAGCCTACGAAGTGCAGCATTTAACACTCAAGCCCTGCTCGCACCCTCTTTGGGGCAAGCGTTCATATTAAGGAGGTTTCTCATATGTATTTACCTAAACTGCACAAAGTTTGGCTTTGCCAAAACAGTCAAGGCGGTATTTATTTAACCCCCAAAATGGCTAACCGTCACGGCTTGATTGCCGGAGCAACCGGCACGGGCAAAACTGTTACGTTAAAGGTTTTAGCTGAAAGCTTCAGTGAAATGGGCGTGCCTGTTTTTCTTGCCGATATTAAAGGTGACGTTTCCGGCATGATTTTACCTGGCGAAGACAGCGAAGGCTTCCAAAAGCGTATTAAAAATAAGCTTGGTTTAGAAATGCAGTGGGAATTTGCCGGTTATCCCGTACGCTTTTGGGATGTTTACGGAAAAATGGGTCTGCCTGTGCGTACCACCATTTCCGATATGGGGCCTGAGCTTTTGAGCCGCTTATTAGAACTTAACGATACCCAGTCCGGTGTCATGAATATTATTTTCCGCGTAGCAGATTCCCAAGGCCTGTTATTGCTGGACTTTAAAGATTTACGCAGCATGGTGCAGTATGTAGGCGACCACAGCGCAGAAATCAAAATGCAGTACGGCAATGTTTCTACTCAAAGCATTGGTGCCATTCAAAGGGCTTTGCTGCGTTTGGAAGATCAGGGCGGCAATATTTTCTTTGGCGAGCCTGCGCTGGATATTAAGGATTGGTTTGCGGCAGACACTGACGGTCGCGGCATTATCAATTTGCTGCACTGTACAGAGCTGTTCCAAAATCCTCTGCTATATTCTACCTTCCTTTTATGGATGCTTTCCGAGCTTTACGAAATGATGCCGGAAGCAGGCGACTTGGATAAGCCTAAAATGGTTTTCTTCTTTGATGAAGCTCATTTGATTTTTAAAGACGCTCCCCGTTCTCTTTTGGACAAGGTAGAGCAAATTGTACGCTTGATTCGCTCCAAGGGCATTGGCATTTATTTTATTACTCAACAGCCATCCGATATTCCCGACAGCGTTTTGGCACAGCTCGGCAATAAATTGCAGCATGCTCTGCGCGCTTACACGCCTAAAGAACGCAAAGGCTTAAAGGCGGCTGCACAAGCCTTCCGTCCCAATCCCGAATTAAACGCCGAAAGCGCTTTAGGAGAATTGGGAACCGGTGAAGTTCTAGTGTCCTTGCTGGACGAAGAAGGCGTTCCCGCCATGGTACAGCGTGCTTATGTAATGCCGCCTAGAAGCTATCTTGGTACCTGTACCGAAGAAATCCGCCGCAAAGCTATTAACGCAACCCCACTGCATACTAAATATGCCGAAACTATTGATAGAGAATCAGCCTACGAAATTTTACAAAAACGTGCTGAACAGGCTAAGGAAGAAGCTACTGCTCCAAAAGAGAACGACAGCCTGCGCGAAGAAATTCACCGCAGCGCTCCCCGATCTTCCGCTCGCAGCACTGCTGACCGCAGCGCAAACACGCGCAGCAGCACACGTTCCTCCCGCCAGCCCCAAAGTATGGTAGAAAAGGTTGCGACCAGCGCTTTACAAACCTTTGGCCGTACCATTGCCAGCTCCTTGGCTCGCGGTATTTTGGGCAGTCTATTAAAAAAATAATTTTCACATAGCATCTTATAAGAACGCCGGCACTTACCGGCGTTCTTTTTACTAACAAAATAACAAAAAAAATTAAAAATTTTTCACGTTACCACTTTACAAATTTAATATGCTAAAGTATAATATGAATGTACTCATTAAGAAATGCTTATTCAAGCAGAATATTTTATACGAGGTGGAAAAATGAAAAAGTTATTAGTGTTTATTATGAGTCTGATGATGATGTTAATGATGGTGGCAGGCTGCGGCAACAGCGGTCCTAAAAAAATGGTTATCGGCTTAGACGACAACTTTGCTCCCATGGGCTTCCGCAATGAGAAAAACGAAATCGTTGGCATGGACATTGATTTGGCTCGCGAAGCTTGCAAACGTTTGGGCATGGAAGTTGAATTCAAGCCTATTGATTGGGGCGCTAAGGAAGCAGAGTTAAAATCTAAACGCATTGACGCTATTTGGAACTGCTTCACTATCAATCCTGAACGCGAAAAAGTTTACGGCATGTCCAAGCCTTATCTGCTCAACGCTCAATTGGTAGTTGTTCCCAAAGGCTCTTCTATTAAAAAGATTGCTGATTTAAAAGGTAAAGTAGTTGCTGTTCAAGACGACTCCACCGGCTCCTATTTATTAGAGCTGCCGAAAAACAAAGAGCTGAAAGATTCTTTGAAAGATTACCGCAAATATCCTGACTTCGCCGCTATTTACATGGAACTGGACAACAAACGTGTTGACGCTGCCATTGTTGACGCTGTTTTAGCACGCGGCTACTATGACAAACTGAAACCCGGCCAATATGAAATTTTGGATGAAAATATGGGTGAAGAAGTTGTTGGCATCGCTTTCCGTAAAGACGATAAAGAATTCCTGGAACGTATCAACAAAGTTATGGATGAAATGAAAAAAGACGGCACCTGCAAAAAAATTTCCGAAAAATGGATGGGTGCTGACATTATCAAATATTAACTTTCAGCATATTTAATACGCAAAAGGGGGCGAAGCAATTCGTCCCCTTTTTCATTACTGCAAAGTAGTTTTACCTTGTCAACACTTTAGTAAAGTGCTACAATAAAGTAAGCTGGTCGGCAGGCAAGCTGCTTGTGCCAGTGTAAATTTTAACTAATTTTTATGGAGAATATTATGGATTACGTTTTTAAAATCGTCCCCCAAATGCTGGACGGCTGTTTTGTTTCCTTTCAGGTTTTTTTAATCACTATCGTTTTGAGTATTCCTTTGGGCATTTTGCTTAGCTTAGGCCGCGTTTCCGGCAGCCAGATTTTGCAGAAAATTATCGGTTTTTATGTTTGGATTATGCGCGGCACGCCTTTAATGCTGCAAATTTTCTTTGTTTACTTTGTATTGCCTTCCGTCGGTATTCGCCTGCCGGATTTTGAATCTGCGTTAGTAGCTTTTGTTTTAAATTACGCCGCTTACTTCTGCGAAATTTTCCGCTCCGGTATTCAGGCTATTCCCAAAGGCCAGTATGAAGCAGCTCATACCTTGGGTATGAATTATCTGCAAACCATGCGCCGCATTATTCTGCCGCAGGTTATCCGCATCATCTTGCCGCCTATCAGCAACGAAACCATCACTTTGGTCAAGGATACTTCGTTGGTTTATGTTTTAGCCATGAACGACTTGATGCGTACTGCCCGCAATTTAGTACAGCGTGATTTTAATATTACACCTTTTATCGTAGCAGCTGTTTTCTATTTAATTGCTACCTTAATTTTAACCGTGCTGTTTGAGCGTCTGGAAAAACATTTCTCCAGATATGAGCAATAAGGAGCCAAATTATGAACAAAATTAAAGCGCAAAATATTTGGAAAAAATTTAATAAACTAGAAGTGCTCAAAGGCATTGATTTAGAGGTCAATGAAGGTGAAGTAGTCGCAGTTATCGGTCCCTCCGGCGGCGGCAAAAGTACGCTGCTGCGCTGTCTAAACAAGCTGGAAACCATTGACCGCGGCACAGTTGTTATCGACGGCGAAGAGCTTTGTCACGAAACATCGGCCGGTACGGAATATGTCAATAAAAATGATATCCGCCGCATTGCCTGCAAAATGGGCATGGTTTTTCAGCAGTTCAATCTTTTCCCTCACATGACTGTTTTAGAAAATCTTATTGAAGCGCCAGTAAATGTGCAAAAGCGCGATAAGGCAGAAGTTATTAAAGAAGCAGAAATTCTTTTATCTAAAGTAGGTCTTTCGGATAAACGCGACGAATACCCCCGCAAATTGAGCGGCGGACAGCAGCAGCGTGTAGCCATAGCCAGAGCATTAGCTATGAAACCGGCTATCATGTTGTTTGACGAACCTACTTCCTCCTTAGATCCTGAGCTTACCGGCGAGGTTTTAAAAGCTATGCGCGAACTTGCCGAAGAAAAAATGACCATGGTTGTGGTAACTCACGAAATGGGCTTTGCTAAAGAAGTAGCTACTAAGGTTGTTTTTATGGCGGACGGCCGCGTGCAGGAGCAAGGCACGCCCGCAGAAATTTTTGGCAATCCCAAAAATGAACGTCTCAAAGCATTTTTAAACGTAATCCTCAAATAAATTTTACGCCGTCGGAAATTTTTTCCGGCGGCGTTATTGTTCACAATTAGTTTACTACTTAGTCTTACTTTAGTCATAACAGTTTGCTACAATATAGTTGAGGCAAGAAAGATATCCAAAAGCACGCAAGAAATCTTTCCCAACTCCCCTAAACACATCTTTTCATCATACACCTCTCCTTAGACGCACTGCACTCTATAAAAAAGAGTGCAGTGTGTTTTTTTATTTTGCCACAAAAATTTTACGAAGAGTGTTTTTTACTGTATAATATAATTGAAGAAATAATTTTGCAGAAGGTGTAATTATGTTAGTGTATTTCTTGGGATTTTTAGGCGGTATTGCCTTATTTATGTACGGTATGCAGCTTATGGGCGACGGTCTGCAAAAGGCTGCCGGTGCTAAGCTGCAAAAAATTTTAGAAGCCATGACCGGTGTGCTGGCCATGGGTATTCTCTTAGGTGCAGTTGTAACTGCGGTTTTGCAGGCCAGCGGCGCAACCACCGTTATGACCGTAGGTCTTGTCAATGCCGGTCTTTTAACGCTTAAGCAGGGCTTCGGCATTATCATGGGAGCCAACGTTGGTACTACTATTACGGCACAATTAATTGCCTTTAAGCTTTCCAACTACATTACGGTGCTAATCTTCATCGGTTTTTTGATGCAGCTTTTAGCCAAACGCCGCCGCGGCAAATACTTAGGCCAAGTAATTTTAGGCTTTGGTATTTTAATGCTGGGTATGGATATGATGGGCCGCGCCGTTATGCCCCTGCGCGCATATCCCGGTTTCGTAGATTTTATCAGTTATTTTTCCGGCAATCCACTGCTGGGCATTTTCATTGGTACAGTTATGACGGTGCTTATTCAATCCAGCAGTGCTACCATCGGTATTTTGATTGCTATGGCAGGTCAGGGCTTAATTCCTTTGGAAGGCGCTATTCCCGTACTTTTAGGCGACAACATCGGTACTTGTATTACGGCGGTTTTGGCATCTCTGCGCGCTAACCTTACGGCTAAGCGTGTTGCCATAGCGCACGTACTGTTCAATGTTATCGGCAGTATTATTTTCGTAATTTTTATGCGCTGGTTTGTCGAAATAGTTATGTATGTATCTCCTGCCGGCGATATCGCCCGCCAAATTGCTAACGCTCACTCTGCTTTTAATATTATCAATACTTTGCTCTTTATGCCCTTTGTCAATCCTTTTATTAAGCTTGTTCAGCGCATTGTTCCCGGTGATGCCGAAGGAATTTCTCTGCGCCCCGTATATTTGGACAAAGCCATGCTCAACACTCCGTCTATTGGTCTAAGCCTGGCGGTCAAAGAAGTTGTACGCATGGGTAATTTAGCCTGCAAAAATGTACGCTTAGGCATGGAATCCATTCACACTTTTGATACCGACAAGGTAAAATATGTATTGGAGCACGAACCGGTAGTCGACTCCTTGGAACGCGAAATCACCGATTATCTGACGGATATGAGCACCGCACAGCTGGACGAAAGCCTGTCCGTCCGCCACACCGGTCTTTTGCACGCAATTAACGATATTGAACGTATCGGCGACCATGGCGAAACCTTAGCCAAAAAATCGCGTATGATTTTTGAAGATGAAGTACACTTCTCCCAAGAAGCTAAAGAAGAATTAGCAAAGCTTAGTCAAATGGTGCTGTGCGCCAGCAGCCGTTCGCTGGAAGCGCTGGAGAAAAATGATAAGGCCATTGCCGCAGACGCAGTACGCCTTTGCCGCGAAGTAAAGCACTTTCAAAAAGAAATACGCAAAAACCATATTACGCGTCTTAACGAGCACCGCTGCGACCCCGTAGCAGGCTTTGTAATGCTGGAGCTTTTAATCAACATGAAGCGTGTCAGCGACCATTCCAAAAATATTGCTCAGCTTGTACAAGGAACCTTCTAGCTTAACATACAAAAATAACCCATCTGCACGCAGATGGGTTTTTTTAATATATACGCTTTTAAAAACTCATAATACCAAAGGCTTCCAACAGCAGCATAATGTTCAAGACAATAACAATAACGCCAATAACACCTAAAACAATTTTTAAGCGCGTCGAATTAGCAAACTTACCCATAACCTTTTTCGATGAGGTTAAGTAAATCAACAGTCCGATAGTCCAAGGCAGCTGCACACTTAAAGCCATTTGTGAATAAATCAAGCCATTGAACGGGTCGTCAATAAAAAGAATAATTAAAACTGCCAGCCAGTAAGTCAACAGCACGCCATGCCAAGAGTGGGGATCCTTAACGTCATAGCCCTCGCCAAAAATACCCGCATACACGCTGGCACCAGCCATCCCCGCCGTGGCTGTTGAAGAAATGCCCGCAAAAAGCAACGCTACGGCAAATAAAACTGCAGCGCTATTGCCTAAAAGCGGCTTTAACAAATCTACGGCCTGCGCCAAATCATCAACCTTAACCTTGTTGGCAAAAAATACTGCCGCAGCTACTAAAATCATAGCACTGTTAATCGCCCAGCCAATACTCATGGATAGCAGCGTATCAAGAAATTCGTAATTGAGCTGCTTTTTTATGATTGCTTCGTCCTCCAAATTCCAGTGACGACTTTGTATAACTTCGGAATGTAAAAACAAATTATGAGGCATTACTACCGCACCTAAAACGCTCATAATAACCAGCAGGGAGCCATGAGGAATGCTTGGCGTTACCCAGCCTTTAGCGGCAGCTCCCCAATCCAGCGGCACCATAATAATTTCTGCCAAAAAAGATAGACCGATAATAGAAACGAAGCCAATAATAATTTTTTCCAATTTGCTGTAAGAATTAGAGCGCAACAGCCAAGAGCACAGCGCCGCCATTAAAATGCTGCCCAACCACAGAGGTATTCCGAAAAGCAGCTCTAAAGCAATAGCGCCGCCTAAAATTTCCGCCAGCGAGGTAGCGATAGAAGCCATAACTGCTGAAAGCAAAATTGGCACAGAAACCCATTTAGGCAAATATTTCGTAGCCGCCTCCGACAGACACAAGCCGGAAGCGATGCCCAAATGTGCCGCATTATGCTGCAAAACAATCAGCATAATTGTCGATAAAGTAACCATCCATAACAGCAGATAGCCGTAATCCGCACCGGCAGCCAAATTGGATGCCCAGTTGCCGGGGTCGATAAAGCCTACGGTAATTAGTAGGCCGGGGCCAATATAACGCAAAATCTCTTCTGCTCTGCTGTTAGGCTTATGTTTTTCCTGATAATGTTTTAAATCCATAATTTTACCTCAAATGAAAGACCTATACACAATGTTATAAAAATTATAACTTCAGCTTTGCCATGTTTGCACCGGCCTGCTGCAAAATTTTTTCCACCTCTACCTGCGGAATTTCATGCCAGCTAATAATATTTTGGGGATTGGGCCGGCAAGGCTGCAAAAGCTTTTCCAACCACACCGTATCCAGCCACTGATCATTTTTGTAGCCGGAATAATGGAAGGTGCCAATCAATTTATAGCCCAGCGCCTCGTGCATTTTAATGCTGTGCTCGTTCCCCAGCGTAATGCAGGAATAAGCCATAGTAACGCCTTGCAGACAGAGAATTCTTTCCATAGCCTCGTACAGCACGCGCCCCAAGCCCTTGCCCTGACCTGTGGGAGCAAGATAAATTGTTACCTCTACTGCCCACTGATAGGCTAAGCGCTCACGGTAAGAATGGCAATAAACATAGCCAAGAATTTTTCCGTCCTGTTCGGCAACTAAATAAGGAAATTTTGCAGAAATATCTATAATTCTTTGACGAAATTCTTCTAAGCTAGGCGCCACTAATTCAAAAGAAACATTACTTACGGAGCTATTCTTACTTATTACAAAAGGAGTATAAATTTCCAGCAGCTGCTCTGCATCATCAGGCACGGCAGTTCTCACACATATTTTTTCATTCATTAACTTTAGTCACCTTCACTTCAAACATTCTTTTCCACGGCAAAGTAAACTGATATTTTTCTGCCGCCGCTTGCAAATACGGTGCGCTAATTTTATTTATTTCCCGGGTAATAAATTTTTCTGCTGCCGCGCATTGCTCTGCATTAAGACCGCTGTTAGGCCAATAATTAGGCCAAATTAACTTGGTGTAGGTAAGCATACGCGCGTTAGCTTGATATGCCCAATCGTCAAGATAACGCTGCTCCAACAAATTTTTTTTAGAGCCGTCAGCATAATCCCTACTTAAAAGTCCCTGCGCCAGGGCAAAGCCCAAGCTATTGCCTGCCGTATTCCAACCGCCGTAAGCAGCCAAATTATATGCCAAATTATTTTCAAACAAGCCTTTAACTAAGGCGTTGTCTGCACCGTTGCCATATTTAACATCAGCCAAAGCAACAGGTTGATTTTGTGCAATACGCTCTATCTTACGCATAAAATTTTTCGTTTCCGGCGTTATAACGCCATTATTGGCAGTACTGCCAGCCTCTAAGGTTACGCCGTTTTTCGGGGTGTTTACTGCTAAAACCAAATCTGCATGACGGCGCAAGCGCACCGGAAATGCACCTGCCGCATAAATGTGCTGCTTAGCACTGTCAGCTACCGTATTATCCTCGTAAGACGGCACTGTTGCTCCGCCAACTCCCGCAGAATAAGTAACATTTACTAGGGGCAGCTTATACTGCAAGCGATTAGCGGCGCGGCTCAATAACACCAAGCCTAATTGATCAGCACCGGCGAAGAAGCGAATTCGCTCCTTGGGCAGCTCTCTGACTAAAATATCCATGCTGCGCGCTTCACGATGAGCCTGTGAAAATTCTGCCGTATCATCGCGGCCAATCAGCAGATAATCAAAATCGCCGCTTTCTACTCCGTGCAGCAAAAGCTCCGTCGCCATAATATTGTGCGCACGACGGTTATACAAATCAGCCTGAATTTCTAAAGGCAACTCTGCCCGCAAATCTGCCAGCTCTTTAATTTCTCGGCGTTTAATAGCTTTCAGCTCCAGCTTATCCTCCAGCTCGCCTAAGCGGAAAATTTTCTGTCCCCATTCCTTATAATATTCCGGCTCCACAGGCGCGCTGCTGGCTTTAGGCGAGCGCATAATCGTGGTGAAAATATAAATATTTTTATCGCCATAATTACTCTTTAAAGCTACCAAGCGCTCCGCTCTTTTTTGCAAAACCTCCAAAGGAATTGTATGGGTGCGGCTGGCAACCAAGCCACCGTATAGCAAAGCATCAGACGAAGCCACTACGGCAACAGAATTTTTCACATTAGCCTCCAGCCACGCAAACAGGTGCTCCGGCTCGCCCATATTTTTTTCGTTGGCAATATATGCCGACGGCGGGGTTTGCACATCCCAGCCTGCCGCCTGCATAGTCTGCACCGTATAATCCAGACAGACAGGCCTGTTATCCATTGGTATATATAAAATTGTTCCTTTAGCCGCCCACGCCGTTTGACACAGCAAAAGCAACAGGAAAAAGAAAAATCTGCGTAATGCTCGCATGATGCTTCACCTCTACATAAAATGTTTTGCTATATATATTTCGCCAGCCAAGAATTTTTTCCTCTATACTTTAAGCAAGGTTAAAGAAAAATCACAAACAAACTACAAAAAAGACATTCCCCCTGCTAAGCACAGGAGAAATGTCTATATACGAACTAATTATTTTGGAAACGAGATAAAAAGTCGCGGGTTCTTTGATTTTTCGGGCTGCCAAAAATCTGCTCCGGCGTGCCTTCTTCGGCAATAACGCCTTGGTCGATAAAAATTACGCGGTTAGAAACATCGCGGGCAAAAGCCATTTCGTGAGTTACTATGACCATGGTTAAGCCTTCCTTAGCCAAATCGCGGATAACGCGCAAAACCTCGCCGACCATTTCCGGGTCCAGAGCGCTGGTGGGCTCGTCCATCAGCAGCACCTCAGGCTCCAACGCCAAAGCGCGGGCAATGGCTACGCGCTGCTTTTGACCGCCGCTGAGCTGATGGGGTTTTGCATTAACATAGCTGTCCATGCCAACGTGCTTCAAATATTTTAAAGCCGTCGCTTTTGCTTCGTCTTTATTTTTGCCTAAAACCTTTACCTGACCTACCATGCAGTTTTCTAAAACTGTCATATTGTTAAATAGGTTAAAGGATTGGAAAACCATGCCAACCTTCGTGCGAAACAAGGTAAGCTTTTTGAAAGCCTCCATAACATTTTGGCCACGGTATTCAATATGGCCGCCTGTAGGATGCTCCAAAAAATTAACACAGCGAATCAGCGTAGATTTGCCGCTGCCACTGGGGCCGATAACGCAGACTACATCGCCGCGGTGAATATCAAAGCTAATCCCACGCAAAATCTCTCGCTCACCAAAAGATTTTTGCAGATCGTAGACAGAAACCAATAATTCTTTATCCATAATTTAGTACCGTCCTTTCTGCTTTTTCGTAGGCAGGGGCACAGCGCCGCAAGGATCCATCATGGGATCGTAAGTCACCAGCTGATAATCCTTTGGACCGTCCATTTTGCTTTCTACCCAACGCAGCAGGCGGGAAGCAGTAAAGGTCATAATAAAATATACCACGCAGGTGATAAAAAAGATTTCAAAATATTTGTAATAAACGCCGGCCGCAGATTTAGAAGCAAAATACAGCTCGGTTACAGAAATAACATTCAAAACAGAGGTATCCTTAATATTGATGATAAGATTGTTACCTAACTGCGGCATAACGTTACGCAGAGCCTGGGGCAGAATTACGCACCGCATAGTCTGAAAATGATCCATACCAATAGCAATAGCCGCTTCCTTTTGACCCAAATCAACGGATTCGATACCGCCGCGCACGGTTTCTGCCATGTAAGCGCCAGTGTTGATGGAAACAACAAAAAAGCCTGCGAACATAGGCGACATATCAATATTAAACAAGCTCATGGCGCCGTAGTAAACCACCATAGCCTGTACAATCATAGGTGTGCCGCGGAAAATTTCTACATAAGCGTCTAAAACTCGCTGCAAACAGCGCACGAAAATTTTTTTCGCAGCGCTGTCGTTATCCTCTAAGGGAATAGTTTGGATAACGCCTACCACTAAACCTATCAAGCAGCCGATAAAAGTACCGACCAAAGCCAAAAGCAAGGTTACGCCTGCGCCCTTAAGCAGAACGGAACCATACTTATCCATGAGGAAGAATACCCAACCAAAAAATGTAGTTGGCATATGTACACCACCTTAATTTTTTCTCAAAGCATAAATCATCTTACGCAAAAATGGGGCGACAAAACCGCCGCCCCAAAAATAAACATATTATTTTGCTAAAGGTTGTTTTTTAATAGCTTCGTCCATAATTTTGTTGAAGTCAGCCTCGGTCATGCCGCCTAAAACCTTATTCATAGCGTCAGTTAATTCTTTATTGCCTTTTTTAACAGCAATACCAATTTCTACGTCCTCGCGGGAGGTTTTAAAGCCCTGACCTTCGGGGAATTCAACCATTGCCAGTTCCGGATTTGCAAAAGCGGCAGCCTTAGCAGTCGGAATATCGGTAACAATAAGATTGCATTTGCCGGATTTCAAAGCTACGATCATGCCGGGAACATTGTCAATAGCAGGCAGCTTTTTAACGTCAGGAACTTGGTCGATTTGATCGTACCAAATGGTGTTCAGCTGAGAAGTAGCAACGGAACCTTTGAGGTCAGCAACGCTTTTAGCATTAGCTTGCGGAGAATCTTTTTTAACCAAAGCTACAACAGTTGCATAATAGTAAGGTTTGGTAAAATCAACGGTTTCTTTGCGTTTGGAAGTAATGGACATGCCGGCAATAGCTGCGTCAATTTTGCCGCTGACAACTGCAGGAGCCAAGCCATCCCATTCAATTTTGTGAATTTCCAGAGTTGCACCCATGGAATCAGCCAATTTTTTAGCAATCATAACGTCGTAGCCATAAGCATATTCACCGGAGCCGACAATTTTTACAGCGCCGCCGTCAGCAGAGGTTTGGGACCAGTTGTAGGGAGCATAAGCGCATTCCATGCCAACCTTCAAAACCTTTTTGGATTCAGCCTTTTTATCGCTGCCGCCGCAGCCGGCCATAATTGCCATAGCTGCAACCATCATGCAGCACAAAGCGATTTTCGCATATTTCTTCAAATTCATAATACACACACCTTTCCTTATCTACAATGGAATAATTCTCGTAAATTACTATTACTTTACTATATAATTGTAAAAATTGCAAGCCGAAAAAAGAATAAATAATGTATACATGTAAAGCACGTTGCGTTTTTCGGCTCATATAGTGCTTGACGCGTAAAAAATACCGCCGCTCAAAAAAGCGACGGTAAATTTTTTATCTTGATGTTTATTTTACTACGACATCCACAGCGCCGTTACGCAGCACAACCTGCGCATGGTCGCCGTTTTTGATTTCGCCTGCCACAATTTTGCGGCCAAGAATATTTTCTACAGTATGTACAATTAACCGTTTCAAAGGTCTTGCGCCAAAGGCAGGGTCAAAACCGGCCTGCGCCAAAAATTCTATAGCGTCCTCGTCGGCATCCAAGGTCAGCTCTAATTGCTTATTAAGGCGCTCGCTAAGTTCGTGCAGCACCAGTTTCACAATATCTTTAATCTGCTCGGCCTGCAGGGGCTTAAAGACTACAATATCGTCCACGCGGTTCAAAAATTCCGGACGGAAGAAATTCATCAGCATCTGCTGTACTTTTTCTCTGTCCATAACGCCTTGATTTTTCATAATCTCGCTGCTGCCTAAATTGCTGGTCATAATAATCAGCGTATTTTTAAAATCTACGCTGCGGCCTTGGCCATCAGTCAAGCGTCCGTCATCCAAAACCTGCAGCAGTACGTTAAAGACATCGGCGTGAGCCTTTTCAATTTCGTCCAACAAAATTACGCTGTAAGGATGGCGGCGCACAGCTTCTGTTAATTGTCCGCCCTCGTCATAGCCAACATATCCCGGAGGCGCGCCAATCAAACGGGAAACAGTGTGCTTCTCCATATATTCGCTCATATCAATGCGCACCATATTGCGCTCATCGTCAAACAAAACTTCTGCCAAGGTTTTTGCCAGTTCGGTTTTGCCGACGCCGGTAGGCCCAAGGAAAATAAAGGAGCCAATAGGACGGTTAGGATCCTTAATTCCTGCGCGGGCGCGAACCACAGCCTCGCTGACAGTTTTCACAGCCTCGTCCTGACCAACAACGCGCTGATGCAAAATTTCTTCCAAATGAATCAATTTTTCGCGCTCGCCGCTGCCCAAACGGGAAACTGGAATGCCTGTCCAGGTGCTGACAACCTTAGCTATATCCTCCTCGTCAACCTCTTCTTTCAAAAGTACATTATCGTTACCGTTTTCATCTTTAGCAGACAAGGTGCTTAACTCTTTTTGCAAAGCAGGCAGACGTCCGTATTTAAGCTCTGCCAGCTTGTTCAAATCGTAATCGCGTTCGGCTTGCTCCATCTGCTGTTTAACGGCATCAATTTCTTTTTTCACCTCGCGTACGCGGGCGATAGAAGCCTTTTCGGCATCCCAGCGCTTAACCAGCTCATCGTTAGCCTGGCGCAGCTTGTTAAGCTCTTCATTTAATTTTGCCAAACGCTCCTTAGAAGCGTCGTCATCCTCCTTACCCAAAGCCTGCGCTTCAATTTCCAGCTGCAAAATACGACGCTTGCTCTCATCCAGCTCCGTGGGCAGAGAATCAATCTCTGTACGCAGACGCGCAGCAGCCTCGTCAACTAAGTCGATAGCTTTATCAGGCAGAAAACGGTCGTTAATATAACGGTCGGACAAAACGGCGGCTGCTACCAAAGCGGCATCCTTAATTCTTACGCCGTGATGCACTTCGTAACGCTCGCGCAAACCGCGCAGAATGGAAATAGTATCCTCGACGCCCGGCTCTTTAACCATTACAGGCTGGAAGCGACGTTCCAAAGCGCTGTCCTTTTCAATATATTTACGATATTCGTTTAAAGTAGTAGCGCCAATGCAGCGCAGCTCGCCGCGAGCCAGCATGGGTTTTAAAATATTGCCGGCATCCATAGCGCCTTCGGCAGCACCTGCTCCCACAACAGTGTGCAGCTCGTCGATAAACATAATAATTTGACCAGCGCTGTCAGACACAGCCTTGAGCACCTTTTTCAGACGCTCTTCAAATTCGCCGCGATATTTTGCACCTGCAACCAACGCCGCCAAATCCAGCGCATATAAGGTTTTATTTTTTAAGCTTTCAGGCACGTCGCCTGCCACAATACGTCTTGCCAAGCCTTCGGCAATAGCAGTTTTGCCAACGCCAGGCTCGCCAATAAGCACAGGATTGTTTTTCTTGCGGCGGCTCAAAATCTCTACCACGCGGCGAATTTCTTCGTCACGGCCGATAACAGGATCCAATTTTCCCTCTTTAGCCTTAGCTGTCAAATCCTGACCAAATTTTTCCAAGGTCTTTTTAGTTTCTTCGTCGGCAGCAGTATTTTGGTACTGCATGTAAGCGGCTTCTACTTTTTTTCTGTCAATGCCGTATTTCCTCATTAAAGCAACAACATCGCTGTCGCCGTCGCTGGCCATGGTTGCCGCCATATCGCCAACGGTGATTTCACCCTTAGCATTTTGGTTGAGCAACGCCATTACGCGGGCAAAGCCTGTACCCATCATCAGCTGGCGGTCCTGACCTTTTACGCCGGGAATTTTTTCCACCAAAGCTTTGGCTTCTTTAGTAAAAGCTGCTTCGTCAATATGCAGGCTTTGCAGCAGATATTTAAAAAAGCCTTCGCTGCCGCACAGCGCCGCCAAAACGTGCGCCGTAGTCAGCTCCTGATGATAGTGCATCACAGCCTGCTGCTGCGCTGCTTCCAATATAGCCTTTAATTCTTCGCTGTAATTTTCGTTCATGATTTTTCCTCCTCGAACAATATGGTATTTCAATATATATGGATTACCTTTCTTTTTAGAAAGGAGCTCGCCGTAAATCGGCAGAGCTTAGCAATTTTTTTAGATTAACTCTACTATCTGTATTATAACAGCAAAAGTCAAAAAGTCAAATAGATAAATTTGTTAAATTGGTGAATTCTTTCCGTACTTTACTTGACATCACCCTACAAGTGTGGGAAAATTAAAATCGTTTTTACTTCGTAAGGTTTTTACTTTTATAAAGGAGGAAGTTAAAATGTCGCCAACTTCTCTGCTGAGAGGATTTGCACTGTTATTATTTTTACAATGGATTTCTACTTTAATTATTAACGCTTTAGGATTGCCTTTTCCGCCGTCGCTGTTGGGCATGCTGCTCTTAACGGCGCTGCTGTGCGGTAAAATTATTCCGGCGCAGTCTGTGGAAGGCGTCTGCAATATTTTAATTTCTAAAATGGGTATGCTGTTTTTGCCTGCCGGAGTAAGCGTGCTGCTCTACGCCGATGTTATCAGGGCGGAATGGCTGCCGATTTTGGTGACGATTGTTTTGTGCAGCATCGCCGTTTTGGGCGCAACCGCTTTATTTTTGGAAGCCATGCTCAAAGGAGGCCGTTAAATGTTTCCCGATAGTTTAGTTAATTCTCCGCTGTTCGGCATTGGCTTGACGGTGATTTTATATGCGTTCAGCGAAATTCTTGTAGACAGATTGAGCCTGCGTATTTTGCCGCCCTTTGTTCCGGCGTGCGTCGGCATTATCGCCGTTATTGTGCTGGCGCCTAATGTCAGCTACGAAAAATATGCGTCCGGCGCCGAATTTATCAATTTTCTGCTGGGACCGGCAACTATTGCGCTGGCTTTGCCCTTGTACAAAAATCGTCTGATTATCAAAGAAAAAGCGGCAGCGCTTGTAGGCGGCGTAACTTTAGCAACAATAATCGCCATTGTAGTAGTTTATTTCAGCGCTAAAAGCTTGGGCGCCAGCGAGCAAGTGCTGCTGAGCCTAATTCCTAAATCCGTGACTACGCCTATCGCTATCGACGTATCCAAAGCTATCGGCGGTATTCCCGCGCTGACCACAGCTGCCGTTATTTTCACCGGTATTTTGGGAGCGACCTTTAATCACAAGCTGCTGCAGCTTTTCGGCATTAAAAACGATATTGCCGCAGGACTGGCGATTGGCGCGTCCAGCCACGGCTTAGGCGCCAGCGCCTGCGCTTCCGTCAGTCCCGTGCAATTGGCTATTGGCGGCGTGGCGATTGCGCTGACAGGCATTGCGACTTCTATTTTAGCACCGATTTTGCTGCCGGTTTTAAAAGCGATTTGGTAAAAGCTTGCAGCAGCATATATATCATACTTTTTCTTAAGATAAGACGCGTGCCCTTTAGGGTAAAAAGTATGCAAAAAGAGCCTTAATTGCAGGTGCCAAGTCTCACAGGCTGCTTACAGCCAAAACTTTTTACCAAGCAAGGCTAGCAGGAAAAAATTTGGACACTTTGTTCAAAAAACAATAAACAATTTTAGGATAAAATGTCCAAACCTAAAAATCCACTTTGCGGCAGACTGCCAAAGCTTTGCTTACACGCCTAAAATAAATTTACACTTTGCGGCAGACCGCTAAAGCCACATATTGCGAGCCTAAAGAACACGAAGCCTCTAGCCCCAAAAACCACGCTCGAGGCAAGCCTTGTCCACAAAGTGCGAAGTACCTATGAACGCCGAAGATTCTTTGCCGCGCTTCGAAAAGCGCGCGCTTTTCTTGCAACTTCTTTTGGCGGCAAAAGAAGTTGAGATAATCCACACCGAGCGTACCATGGGCACGCTAAAAGTAAAAATATGCAGTAACAAAATAGTCTGATAAACTACAAAAAGCAGAACCAGCTCGCAAAAAGCCGGTTCTGCTTTTTTATTATGCTCTTAGATTTTTTTCTAAAAATTTTTATCTACGCTTACAAATGATTTATCATACCCCGCAGCTCAGTAAAGATAACGCCGGCCTTATCCGCAGGAAACACCTGACAGGGCAGCGCCCGCAAATCTTCCGTGCGCCAGCCTGCATTCTGCTCGGCAAGCTTTGCTAAAGCTTCGTCCAAGCTGCCTGCCACCACAATCGCTAGCGCATCAAGATAAAATTCGTTGTTCAAGCACGGTTCGTCAATCATGCTGTGGCTGTGATAGGTTTTATTGTGCCGCCAAAAATAAATATTCATAAGCTCGCCCTCCTTACATAAGCATTGCTGTCGCCTAATCTTAATGCTTTATTTCTCTGCTGACAGCAAAAATCCTGCTTATGCCTAAGAACGCTTACTTGCCATACACACTGTTCACATAATTTACGGCGCTTACAGCGTTAGGCGCGTAATGGCTGGCGCCGATTTGGTCGGCATATTCCTGGGTCAGCACCGCGCCGCCAACTACGATTTTATAATCGCCATCAGCCTCTAATGCCTTAATAGTTTCTTCCATTGCGCTAACAGTGGTAGTCATCAGGGCAGATAAGCCCACGACTTTAGCGCCGCTTTCTTTGGCAGCCTGCACAATATTTTCTACCGGCACATCCTTGCCTAAATCCAGCACCTTGTAGCCGTAATTTTCCAGCAGCACCTTAACAATATTTTTGCCGATATCGTGAATATCGCCGCGCACAGTGGCGATAATTACGGTTTCGCCTTGAGTTTCGCTCACGCCTACTGCCTCACGAATCACTTCAAAAGCCGCCTTCGCCGCGTCGGCACTCATTAAAAGCTGGGGCAAAAATAACGTTTTCTGCTCAAAACCGTTGCCCACAAAATCCAACGCGGGAATCATATATTTATTGATAACATCCAATGGCTTTTCGTTTTGCAAGCAAACGCCAGCCGCCTTGCGAGAGGCTTCAGTCAAACCTTTAACAATGGCATCGTAAAGGCCCATTTCGCTGACCATGGTTGCCGCAGCCTTAGGCGCGTCGGCGTAATGACGCACATATTCCTTGCAGCCTGCGTCCAAGCCGGATAAAGCGCGGAAGCCGTAAAACGCATCCAGCATTGGCTTGCTTTGAGGATTGATAATGCCGCAGGACAAACCGGCCTGCAGCGCCATAGTAAAGAACGTGCTGTTGACAGCCTCACGTCCAGGCAAGCCAAAAGAAATATTAGAAACGCCCATAACTGTGTTGATACCGCGCTCTTTCATGGCGCGGATAACCTCGCAGGCAATAGCCGCATTTTCTGCGCCGGTAGAAATTGTCAGCGCCAAAGGATCAACCACAATATTGCATTTGGCAATGCCAAATTCCGCAGCACGAGCAATAATTTTTTCCGCAATAGCAATGCGTCCTGCTGCGCTATTTGGAATACCGTTATCGTCAAGACAAAGAGCAACCAACACTGCGCCGTATTTTTTTGCCAGCGGTAAAACCTTGTTCAAGCTTTTCTCCTTACCGCTTACAGAATTCAGCATAGGCTTGCCGTTATACAAGCGCAGAGCCTTTTCCATTGCCTCGTAATTGGAAGTATCAATTTGCAGCGGCGTATCGGTAACGGCCTGCAGCGCGGGAATAGCTTTGGCAAGCATAGCAGGCTCGTCAATTCCCGGCGTGCCCACATTTACATCCAAAATATGAGCGCCGCTATTGATTTGCTCCAAGCCCAAGCGGCAAACATAATCCATATCCTGCGCCGCCAACGCCTCTTTCAATCTTTTTTTGCCAGTGGGATTGATGCGCTCGCCAATAATTACGGGATCAGCGCCAAGCTGAACTGCTTTGCCGTAGCTGGAAACAGCCGTCAATTTACAATCGCGCCAGCCGCCCGGCTGCAAATTTTTACATTTTGCAATCATCGCCGCAATATGCGCCGGAGTTGTACCGCAGCAGCCGCCCATTACGCTTACGCCCTGCTGCGCCAAATTATACATTAGCTCTGCGTATTCCTCAGGCTCAACCTCAAAGCAGGTTTTACCGTTCTTTTCCACGGGAAGCCCGGCATTGGGATTAATAATGATAGGCAGATTAACAGCCGCCAGCATTTGCGGCAGCAATTTCCCAATCTGTGCAGGACCCAAGCCGCAGTTAAAGCCCACAGCATCAACGCCCAAGCCCTCACACAAAATTGCGGCGGCTTCCACGATAGCACCAGTCAAAAGCTTGCCGCCTTCGTCAAAGGTCATAGTTACGCAAATAGGCAGATGACAATTTTCTTTCGCCGCCAAAATTGCCGCTTTAATTTCGTAGGTATCGCTCATAGTTTCTATCAAAATTAAATCTGCCCCGGCAGCAACGCCGCAGCACACCATTTCGCTATAAGCGGCAACGGCTTCTTCAAAAGGCAAATCACCGTAAGGAGCCAAAAGCTTTCCCGTAGGCCCCAAATCCAGCGCCACAAATTTATTTTTTTGTCCGCTGCAGGCACGTTTAGCAATTTCTACTGCCGCCTTAATAGTTTTTTGGCAATCAAGTCCGCTTTCCTTAAGTTTAATGGGATTGGCGCCAAAGGTATTGGTTTTGACGATATTAGCTCCCGCTTCCAAATAATCGCGATGCACTGCCTCCACAATTTCCGGATGCGTAAAATTCCAGCTTTCAGGCAGTTCGCCGGGCTTTAGGCCCCGCGCCTGTAATTGCGTACCGGTGGCACCGTCGAAAAACAGCATTTGCTTTCCCAGCAATTCTTTAAAAGTCATTATTTTTTCTCCTCAAACAAAAGTTATCCCAAGCAAAATATTTATAGCTGCAAAAATTTTTCTTTACACACTGCTGTCGCGATAGGGACAGTTGATATTTTCACAGGTCATACATTTATTCCAAGTACATTTTACGTCCGTAGATAATCCGATTACTGCCGTCACCGATTTAGACGGAACCATCATACAGCCGTCGGTCAGCGTCAGGCCAATCAGCTTAGCGCAGTCCAGCACCGCAAACAGCTTTTTTTGCTCTGCCAAATTCCAGTCGCCGTAACCGGGCGAAAAACGCGGTCTTTGCGCCAAGCCATCCGTATCAATTTTAGACTGCACCTCGTCGCAATAGCTTTCAATTAACGAAGCCGTTACCGCCTGCGCCGCCGCTCCCTCAGCCAAGCTGCCCAAGGTCAAACGCCTAATAGCAGCGTCCACCTTGCTGCCCAAGGTTGCAGCCAGAAGCAGCGCGCTTGTGCAGCCTGCCAAATGCTGCGCCAAATCGCGGGAAAAAAAGCGCACGCCGGTATCAAGCGTTACACCGTTTTCATCCACAGTAATTTTATGTTTTTGCAGCACATGCCGCGCCTGCACATCATTGCGCAGCTTTAAATAAACTGTGTCCGCCAAAATTCCCGCAGCCTCGTCATCCTGACGCGCCCGCAAATAGCGCAGCGCTTCGCGTCTTGTGTATTCCATCATTTAATCCTTAACTATTTCCGACATATAATCCATAATACCGCCGATAATTTCCGGACGGTTCATAGTATAAATATGCACGTGACTGAAGCCGTTGGAAACCAAATCAATAATCTGTCCCACAGCATAAGCGATACCTGCCTGCTGCAGGGCCTTAGGCTTGTCGGCAAATTTCTCCACCATAGCACGGAACTGAGGCGGCAGCTTGGTACCGCTAAGTTGGCAGATGCGAATAATCTGCTTAGCGTTCGTCACCGGCATAATTCCCGGCACTACAGGCACATTGATACCTGCCTTTAACAGTCGGAACATGTAATTATACAAAATTGTATTATCAAAAAACATCTGCGTAACCAAAAAATCTACGCCTGCGTCAATTTTATATTTTGTATTAGCAATATCCTGCGCCAGGCTCCCAGATTCCGGATGTCCCTCGGGATAAGCTGCGCCGCCCACGCAGAAATCGCTGTTGGCTTTAATATAACGAATTAAGTCGCTGGCATGCGGAAAGCTCACAATGCTGTCCTGCTCCATGCCCGCAGGAATATCGCCGCGCAAAGCCAAAATATTTTCAATACCGTTAGCGCTTAGCTGCTGCAAAACGGCGTTAATTTTTTCTTTATCCGCCTTAACACACGTTAAATGCGCCAGCGCAGGAATACCATTGTCCTGTACCTGTCTGGCCAGCGCCGCCGAATAACCAACCGTGCTGCCGCCTGCACCGTAAGTCACGCTCATGTAGGAGGGATGTACCTTAGCGATTTTATTGACAATTTCTAAGCTGTTTTCTAGCTCCGCACCTTGTTTAGGCGGAAACAGCTCGCAGGAAATACTTACCTTATCTGTTTTTAAAATATCTATGATTTTTTTACCAGTCATGCTTATACGCCCCTTACGAAAATACATTTTGCTGATATTTTAGCAGTTTGCCGAGAGTTTTGCAAACGCAAGCGTTAATTTTTTAAACAGCCAATAGGAACTATGTAAATTTTATTATACTATTATACTTGCTAAAATCAATAAAAAAACTGGCGACTTGGCGAAATATTTTTCGGCATGTTGGCGAAGCAAGGCATAAAACTTATTGCAAACATTTATTCCTAGCGCGTTTTGCGACATGAAGAACTACTCATACGTTTAAAAAATACAACGGCGATATATTATCACTCGCTCACCTCACTTTTTTAACGCCAGCTTCACGCGGAATAATAACGAAGCTGCGGGAAAAATTTGGCTGAAAAATGATTTTCAATATGTACCCTTGCTTCTATTATTCCATGCGTTTGCTTGCTAAAAGCTCGAATCTTCGCTACGTGATAATATAATCGCCTTAACTACTTCGCCACTAAAAACTACGCAAAATGTTAATGGTAACTAATAAATTCAAATAACGTAACTGCCATATAAGGTATAGAAAGTATATTAACTATATTGAAAAGAGTCTATACCTTTTATGCTATTGAAGCAGATGGTTTATTGTCGTTCCTACAATCAATTAAGCAAATTGACTTATCTATCATACTTTCATATCCCGCGTTTTTAACAATCTGCTTTGCATAAAGATATTCACTCTCTGAAAAATAAAAGATTACTATCAAACTACCATCAGTACAATTTGCAGCTTCATATATCTTCACTTGTGTAAATACATGAGCTAATGTTTTATTACTCGCTAATTTAAATTCAATAATGCTTTGATTATTTTGTCCTTTTGAAACAATAAAATCCGCTTGACCTCTTCCATTATTTGCCTCTGCATCTACCTTATAATTTGTTCCATACCAAACGAAACGAAAAAGTCTTTGTAAATCATTTTCTTTCGCAATTGGTTTACCTTTAACATACAGATTTTTATACCCATCGCAATCTTCAATAATATGCTTAAAATATTTTAATCTTGCTTTCGCTTCTTCTCTTGCAGTTAACTTTTCATTTACTTGATAGTCCAAATTTTTAAATATAGAAATAATTTTCTGTGATGCAATAAGTAATTTTTCTAATTGGGTATCTACTTCAGATTGACATTCAGAACGTATTTCATTAACATCAGTTTCCCTTAACTTTACATAGTAATCATAAAGTTCAGGATATTCATTTGCTAAATCCATAAAGGCATCTTTTTCAATTTTTTGAATAGATTTTTCACGAGGAGCTCTATGGTTTCTTCTTTGCTTTTCCTCATATTGTTTTACAGCTAACCTAATATAATTATTTACATACGCTCTCAATGTATCATTGTCAATAGATGTATGAATTCGTTCATAACTATCATAAAAATCTTTTCTATTAATTGCTGGCTCATCTTCTCTTAAAATATCATAAGGTGTCAACAAAACATATTCTTTCCTACCTTTTTCATCATAAACATAAGGTAGTGTATGGATCTATACTAAAAAAGTAGACACATATTTGAAGTATTTATTACAATAAACTAAACACAAAGAAGGAGGACTTTTATGGCTGCAAACAACTACAACAAATATGATGAAGAGTTTAAAAAATCTCTTGTTTCACTCCATCAAAACGGTAAAACTCAGACACAAC
>Ga0129309_1000490_pt1 | contig 29781 bp, 32 predicted proteins | sample L1105metagenome_FD_94439 | JGI IMG/M metagenome (GOLD analysis project Ga0129309, IMG submission 94439) | Ring-tailed lemur group fecal microbial communities from Wisconsin, USA - L1105 metagenome | ecosystem: Host-associated > Mammals > Digestive system > Large intestine > Fecal | place: USA...
GGCCAAAGGCCCGGAAGGTTGACAAACACCGAATTTGGGCTTATAATGCCATCAATCGACAGCTTGGTATAACAAAAGGAAAATAGACATATAGAGTATTAAGATTTGTGAATGTGGATTTATTTTAGGAGGAAAAGAAATGGCAGCAGGAAAGAAAACAGCAGCAAAAGCTGTAGAGGCCAAGGAAACAGTTGCAGCAGTAGAGACAGCCGTACCGGCAGAGACTTCCAAGACACCGGAAGTAAAGAAAGAGGCTCCGAAGAAGCCGGCCGCTAAGAAGCCAGCTGCTCCGAAAAAGACCGTTTCTGAGGAACCGGCTGAGAAGAAAGCTCCGGTTAAGAAGGCTCCGGCCAAGAAGGAAGAGATGAAGGCCGCTGTATATGTACAGTTTGCAGGAAAAGAGGCTGCTGTAGCAGATCTGACAGAAGCTGTAAAGAAGGCTTATGTGGAAGCAGGCCATAAAGAAAGTGAAATCAAGACTCTGGATATCTACGTAAAGCCGGAGGAGAATGCAGCTTATTATGTAGTAAACGGGGAAGGCTCTGAGGAGTTCAAGATCGTTTACTAAGAGATGACCGCTGCGCTTTGATTCGCTTCAAGGTATGTGGATTTTAGGAGGAATGGGAGTCTGTCGAAGATGGCGGGCTCCTTTTTTGTGCAATAGCAAAGTGCGTCCTATTGCACAAAAAATGCTCCGTGGGGATCGCATTGCGGCGGCAGAGAAATATGTCGCTTACACGTTTTTTATAATTCCATAGAAAATTGCTCCCTCAAAAATCCCCAGTACCACTTGTCACCGGACATCCCTGCCAGTTATAATAGATAAAAATCCTTCCAGATGCATGTCTGTATTCCGGGAAAGAGGAGGAGGGAGTTCGGAAATGTACAAGGATGACAGGATATGGGCTGCAGTGAGCGGAGAAGAGAGAATCGGAATTCTCCCTAAGATGGCTAACCGCCACGGTCTGATTGCCGGGGCAACCGGAACGGGAAAAACGATTACGCTGAAGGTGCTGGCGGAGTCCTTCAGTGACTGCGGTGTGCCGGTTTTTCTGGCTGATGCAAAGGGTGATTTGGGCGGTATGTGCTGCCCGGGAATTGACAGCGAGGATATGAGACGGAGAATAGAGTCTTTCGGCCTTTCGGAGGCGGGCTTTTCCTATACGGAATACCCGGTCTGCTTCTGGGACATTGAAGGGAAGAACGGGCTGCCTCTTCGAACGACGGTCAGTGAGATGGGCCCCATGCTTTTGGCGAGACTTTTGGATTTAACACAGACGCAGAGTGATATTTTGTCCATTGTATTCCGGATTGCCGATGAGGACGGATTGCTTCTGATTGATACCAAGGATCTGAGGGCTATGCTTCAGCATGTGTCGGAGCATTCGAAGGAATATTCGGCGGAATACGGAAACCTTCCGAAGCAGAGCATCCATGCAGTTCTTCGCGCCGTGATGGCCCTGGAATCGGCGGGCGGAGAATCGTTCTTCGGGGAGCCGGCTTTAAATATCTGGGACTGGTTTAAGACGGATCGGGCCGGGCGGGGTGTGATTAATATATTAGACTGCCGGAATCTGATAAACAGTCCGCTGATCTATTCTACCTTTATGCTGTGGATGATGTCAGAGCTTTTTGAGACCCTGCCGGAGCGGGGAGACGGGAAAAAGCCGCAGATGATCTTTTTCTTTGATGAAGCCCATCTGCTGTTCGATGATGCGCCGAAGGCACTGGTTCAGAAAATCGAGCAGGTGGTGAAGCTGGTGCGATCTAGGGGTGTGGGAATTTATTTTATTACACAGAATCCGACGGATATTCCGGACGGCGTATTATCTCAGCTGGGCAACCGAATCCAGCATGGTCTGAGGGCTTATACGCCGGCGGAGCAGAAAAAAATGAAAGCAGCGGCGGATTCCTTCCGTTCCAATCCGGAATTCGATACGAAGCAGGTGATGGAGGAGCTGGGAACGGGAGAAGCGCTTGTCTCGTTTCTGGATGAAGAGGGAAGACCGGGAATTGTAAAAAAAGGACGGATCCTTCCGCCGCAGAGCCTGATGGGCCCTGTATCGGAGGAAATCCGCCGGGAAAAAACAGAGGAAAATGTCTTGTACGCCAGCTACGCTTCCTTTATTGACCGGGATTCGGCCTATGAGTTTTTCCAGAGAAAGAAAAAACAGGAAAACGAAGAAATAGAGAAAGCCAGGGCAGCGGAGGCCGCGGAAAAGGAAGAGGCAGAGCGGGAGAAGGAAGAGGCCAGGATTAAGAAAGAGGAAGAGAAAAAGGCCAAAGAGGAAGCCAAAGAGGAAGCCCGAAGGGCTAAGGAGGAGGCACGTGCGGCCAGGGAAGTGGAAGTCGCCAGAAAGAAGGCCATGGCTCCTGTGAAAAGCGCGGCGAAAAGTGCAGCCGGCACCATTGGCCGGGAAGTCGGAAATGAGCTGGGCAAAAAGGTGGGCGGAAGCTTTGGAAAGAGGCTGGGCGGCAACCTGGGGGCTCAGATTGGCAGAGGCATTCTGGAGACCTTATTCGGGAAATAGGACAAAAAAACGCCGGATCAGGATCGAGGCTGAGAGTACCAGGCAGACCTCCATTGCCGTATTAATGATGCCGGAAACGATCAGAGCCGAGAGACAGAAGGCGGCAGTCAGAATCAGAAGAGACAGAAGCGGACGTCCCTGCCAGGGCTGTTTCCGGTAGATCTTCAGAGAGAAAGTCAGAAGGCAGAAAAAGAAAGCGAGAGAGGCCGTCAGCGCGCTGAGTACATGAAGCATGGACAGAAACGGAAACCTGGCGGGCAGGTAGGGGAGCAGGACGAAGCAAAGCATCAGCCAGGCGCAGGCCGTCAAAAGCCAGGTTTCCAGCTTGACGGAAAACGCCTGTCCGGCTCCTTTTAGAATCCGCCTAAGGGAGACGAAGAAATACCCTCCTGTGAGAAAACACCACAAGAGAAATTCCGCCTGCCGGGATCTGGAAATGGAGATGGAAGAAAAGTTGGTGGAAAAATAGTCCGTACCGCGTGCCAGAAAAAGAGTGGAGAGCGGTATCAGGATATAGGAAAAAAGTGCTGTGTACATTGTGCTTCCTGCCTTTTTCATACTGCGGCCCTGTTATCGCGGCCGGCAGCGCATATCAATCTGTTCCAAATACAGAAAAAATTAAAGATATAAAAATCCGGGAACAGAATGTAGTATTTCCCGGAAACAATGATTATAGGAATACGAGGAGAAAGTAAATTATGGAATTACCGTCCGCATTCACGGAAAGAATGAAAAAAATGCTGGGAACGGAATATGGAGAATTTCTGGAAAGCTTTGAAACAGAGCGAACCCAGGGACTGCGGCTGAATCTTTTAAAGACAGAAAAAGAGACATTTTTAAGACAGTCGCCCTTTTCCTTAAAGCCCGTCCCATGGGCCGGGGAAGGCTATTATTATGATGCATCCGATCGGCCGGGCCGTCATCCTTACCATGAGGCCGGGGTGTATTATATACAGGAGCCCAGTGCCATGGCCGTGGTGTCCTTCCTGGAACCAAAACCCGGGGAATGCATTCTGGATCTGTGCGCTGCACCGGGAGGAAAGACAACGCAGATAGCCTCACAGATGGGAGGAAAGGGGCTTTTGATCAGCAACGAGATCCACCCGGCCCGTGCCAAAATTCTCTCTCAGAATGTGGAACGGATGGGGATTCCCAACGCTGTGGTCTGCAATGAGGATGCGGGCCATCTGGCAGCGGCTTTTCCGGAATTCTTTGACCGGATTGCAGTCGATGCCCCCTGTTCCGGCGAAGGAATGTTTCGGAAGGATGAAGAGGCAAGAAGTCAGTGGAGTCCGGAAAATGTAGAGCGCTGCGCGAGACGTCAGCAGGAGATTCTGGATCATGCTGCTTCTATGTTAAAGCCGGGCGGGAGGCTGGTGTATTCTACCTGCACCTTTGCTCCGGCGGAGAATGAGGGAACGATCAGCCGTTTTTTGTCCCTGCATCCGGAGTTTCGGATTGAGAAGACACCAAAGTTTGAGGGATTGTCCGGCGGAAGGCCGGAATGGGGAGATGAAAGCCGGGAGGACCTTAAGGAAACCATCCGGATCTGGCCCCATAAAACGGAAGGCGAAGGCCATTATATTGCGGTTCTTCGAAAGTGCGGGGGAGACAATCCGGCAGAGGACAGGGAGGAGAGCTTAAGCGAACGGGCGCGGAAGCGAAAATATCCTTCCTATTTAAAGGACAAAAAGAAACGGGAGGATTTTACCGCCTTCTGCAGAGAGACATTGGCAGAAGCGGAAAAATGGACAGAACGGCAGGAATTGATTCTTTATGGGGAACAGCTGTATCTGCTTCCCCCGCAGATGAGCGCTTTTGAGGGGCTGAAAGTGCTCCGGCCGGGGCTTCATCTGGGAAGCTTTAAGAAGAACCGCTTTGAGCCGTCCCATGCCTGGGCGCTGGCGCTAAAGGAAGAAGAGGCAGGAATCGTCTGCCGCCTGACGGTTCCGCAGACGGCAGCCTATCTGCGCGGTGAGGCTCTGTCTTCGGAACAGTTAGAAGTATCTCCGAAGGAAGCCCAAAAGGGATGGACCCTGATGACAGTGGACGGTTATTCCATTGGCTGGGCCAAGTTATCCGGCGGCATATTGAAGAATCATTATCCCAAGGGGCTCAGAAAATAGAAATCCTCAGGAAGGGGCGCCGTAAATTCCATGGTCTCTCCGGTAATCGGATGGGTAAAGGAGAGAAAATGGGAGTGCAGAGCCTGCCTTCCGATCAGACGAAAATCGGGATAATACAGAAAATCTCCCAGAAGCGGGTGGCCGATGGCCTTCATATGAACCCGAATCTGATGCGTGCGCCCGGTTTCCAGTGTTACCTTAAGAAGCGAGCAGTCCGGTTCCGGATAATAGGCAAGGCGCGTATAATGGGTGCAGGCAGCTTCCCCGCGAACGGGGTCAATGCAGCGTTCAATGGTGGATCCGTCCTTTCTGGCAATGGGAAGCCGGATGGTTCCGCTCTCATCCGTCTCTCCGGAGGCAATGGCCAGGTATTCTCTATGGATTGCCTTTTCGGCGGCCATGGATCCGAGGACAGCGCCGCTGAGCATGTGCTTAGCCACCAGCATAAGGCCGGAGGTATCCCGATCCAGCCGGTTTACGGCACGGAATACAAAGGCCTCGCCCCGCTTCTCAAAGCAGCGGGCCAGACCGTTGGCCAGTGTATTGTCAAAATTCCCCTGGGAAGGGTGGACGGGTATGCCGGCCGCTTTGTTGATAACCATCAAATCCTCATCCTCATAAAGAATATCCACAGGAACCGGGGCCGGAACAATATGCTCGGAAGGCTTTTCCTCCAGAAGCCGGATGGAGAGCATTTCACCTGTTTGCAGCCGGTGGGTGGTGTAGGCGGGAAGTCCGTCTACGGTGATGCCCAGAGGAGTTCTTTTCAAATGAACGAGGATTGTACGTGAAAATCCGCGTGCTTTCAGGAACGCCTCTACAGAGAGATGGTTGTCCTGAGCGGTGATTTGGTAATGAAGCTTTTTTTCCATGGAATGTATTGTAGCATCGGAAGGTGAGGATTGCAAGGATCCCGTTTCGGGGAAGTCGTATATTTTACAGGACAGCACTCAGAAGAGCGGAGGTAAAGAGGGGAAAAACGGAAAAAGCGGCAGAAAAGCGCCGAAAAGGAGGCAGAAACAACTGGTTGCAATCCATGTCTGTTTTTGATAGAATAAGGAAAACAGAAATACAGAAGGATGACTTCTTGTTTATGAATGAAACAAGGCGTGAAATATAGTGTGACATTTTCGAAAGGCAGGATAAAAATATGACGCTGGATGAATTATTTGCCGAGCTCAATGTAGACGGAAATAAGGTGATCAGCCGGTTTGCCGGCAGCCAGGCTCTGGTTCTTAAATTCGTGAAGAAGTTTCTGGATGACGGCACCTACGGAAAGCTCTGTGATGCGGTGCAGGGTAACGATCTGGCAGGGATTGAGACAGCAGCCCATACGCTGAAGGGAGTGGGAGCTAATCTGGGATTTGACAATTTGAGCGCTGCGGCCGCTGCCATGGTGGATGCGGTTCGGAAAGGAAATCACGGAGAACTCCCGGAACTGTTTAAAAAGGTAGAGGAAGAGTACAATAAAACAAAGAGCGGCATCGAGAAGCTGGATTAGATGAAACGGATAGGGCGGTTTGCGCAGACGGATGGGCTGGCAGACCGCTTTTTGTTTCGCGTGTCCGGCGGTTCCCCATTTCTTAAGGGTGTAAGCTGCAAATCCGCCCGGCAGCGGATGGGAAATTGCGTATTCTGTATATTTTCTATTGACTTGGCATAAAAAACCTAGTATCATTACTAATAAGTAAGACTGTTTTAATTAAAAATACTTATAAGCACAGCTAATAATACTTTTTTGTTTTTAATAAAGGATTTGCTGTGCCGTTTTGCAGTTAAGGAACTGGTCAATCAAACACCACGCAGATGAAAAATCAGGAAAAGGAGAATGAACGATGGCAAAAGTAGGAATTGTAATGGGCAGTGACTCTGATATGCCGGTAATGGCTCAGGCAGCAGACTTTCTGGAGAAGATGGGCATTGATTTCGAAATGACAATCATTTCCGCACACAGAGAGCCGGATGTATTTTTTGAGTATGCAAAGTCCGCAGAAGCAAAGGGCTTCAAGGTAATTATTGCAGGTGCCGGAAAGGCCGCTCATCTGCCGGGTATGTGCGCCGCGCTGTTCCCGCTTCCGGTTATCGGAATCCCGATGAAGACCTCCGATTTAGGCGGCGTAGATTCTCTCTATTCTATCGTACAGATGCCGTCCGGTATTCCGGTGGCAACCGTTGCCATTAACGGCGGAAAGAATGCCGGTATTCTGGCAGCAAAGATTCTGGCAGCTTCCGATGCAGAGCTTTTAGAGAGATTAAAAGCATACTCTGAGGAAATGAAGAATGAGGTAGTGGGAAAGGCTGAGAAGTTAGATCAGATCGGCTACAAAGAGTACACAGCTCAGATGAAGAAATAAGATTCATCGAGAATCAATCAAGAGAACCGAATCATCCTGAATAATTCAAAAAAGAAAACGGATACGATGGAGGACAAAGATGGATTACAAAAATGCCGGAGTAGATATTGAGGCGGGATATCAGTCTGTAGAGCTGATGAAGGAACATGTAAAGAAGACGATGCGGGAAGAGGTCTTAGGAGGCTTAGGAGGCTTTTCCGGTGCATTTTCCCTGGCAAAGATCAAAGAGATGGAGGAGCCGGTGCTTCTTTCCGGTACGGATGGCTGCGGAACGAAGGTGAAGCTGGCCATCATCATGGATCAGCATGATACCATCGGAATTGACGCAGTGGCGATGTGCGTCAACGATATCGCCTGCGCCGGCGGAGAGCCGCTGTTTTTCCTGGATTATATTGCCTGCGGCAAGAACTATCCGGAAAAGATTGCTTCAATCGTAAAGGGCGTGGCTGAGGGCTGCCTTCAGTCGGAAGCAGCGCTGATCGGCGGCGAGACAGCAGAGCATCCGGGCCTGATGCCGGAGGAGGATTACGATCTGGCCGGTTTTGCGGTAGGTGTCTGCGATAAGAAGGATATGATTACCGGAGAGAATTTAAAGGCCGGCGATGTGCTCATCGGCATGGCTTCCTCCGGCGTACACAGCAACGGATTCTCCCTGGTCCGCAAGGTATTTGAAAAGGAGCTGACCCGGGAAGGCCTGAATACCTACTATGATGAGCTGGGCAAGACTCTGGGCGAGGCTCTGATTGCTCCGACCCGGATCTATGTGAAGGCATTAAAAGCGGTGAAGGCAGCCGGCGTGACCGTAAAGGCCTGCAGCCATATCACCGGCGGCGGCTTCTATGAGAATATTCCGCGTATGTTAAAAGAAGGAACCCGTGCGGTTGTGAAGAAGGACAGCTATGAGATTCCGGCTATCTTTAAGCTTCTGGCAAAGAAGGGCGAGATCGAGGAGCAGATGATGTACAATACCTTTAACATGGGTCTCGGCATGATCGTAGCGGTAGCTCCGGAGGATGTGGAGAGGGCCATGGAGGCCATGAAGGCAGCCGGAGAGATTCCGTACATTGTCGGTTCCATTGAAGAGGGAGAAAAGGGAGTAACCTTATGCTGAGAGTTGTGGTAATGGTATCCGGAGGCGGTACCAACCTTCAGGCGATTCTGGACGCAGTGGATCAGGGCAGGATCACCCATGCTGAGATCGCTGCCGTGATCAGCAACAATGAGGGCGTCTATGCCATCGAGCGGGCGAAGAAGCACGGCGTTCCCGCCTTTGTGGTGACACCGAAAGCCTATGAGAACCGGGAGGCCTTTAATACGGCCCTTTTAGAGACCGTGGATGCCTGCAAGCCGGATTTAATCGTGCTGGCCGGCTTTCTGGTGAAGATTCCGGCAGCGATGATTGAGAAATATCCCCGGAAGATTATTAACATTCATCCGTCCCTGATTCCATCCTTCTGCGGTGTGGGATATTATGGACTGAAGGTGCACGAGGCAGCCCTGGCCCGCGGCGTGAAGCTGACAGGCGCTACCGTGCATTTTGTAGACAGCGGCATGGATACCGGCCCGATTCTGCTGCAGAAGGCAGTGGAGGTAAAGCCGGGAGATACCCCCGAGGTACTTCAGCGCCGGGTGATGGAGGAGGCAGAGTGGATTCTCCTTCCCCAGGCCATTGATATGATTGCAAATCAGAAGATATAAGAGAGGATACCATGAAAGTATTAATCGTAGGAAGCGGCGGCCGTGAGCACGCCATTGCCTGGAAGGTAGCTCAGAGTAAGAAAGTAGATAAGATTTACTGCGCTCCCGGAAATGCCGGAATCGCAGAATATGCGGAGTGTGTGAATATCGGCGCCATGGAATTTGACAAGCTGGCGGCCTTCGCGAAGGAAAAAGAGATTGACTTAACCGTGATCGGCATGGACGATCCGCTGGTAGGCGGAGTGGTAGATGTATTTGAGGCCCAGGGCCTGCGTGTCTTCGGACCGAGAAAGAATGCGGCCATTTTGGAGGGATCCAAGGCATTCTCCAAGGATCTGATGAAGAAATACAATATCCCTACGGCAGCTTATGAGACCTTCGACGACCCGGAAAAGGCGCTGGAATACTTAAAGACGGCACCCATGCCCATCGTCTTAAAGGCAGACGGCCTGGCATTGGGAAAGGGCGTTCTGATCTGCAATACCCATGAGGAGGCAGAGGCCGGCGTCAAAGAGATCATGATGGACAAGAAATTCGGAACTGCCGGAAATCAGATGGTCATCGAGGAATTCATGACCGGCCGTGAGGTATCCGTTCTCTCCTTTGTGGACGGCGATACCATCAAGATCATGACCTCCGCCCAGGATCACAAACGGGCAAAGGACGGCGATCAGGGACTGAATACCGGCGGCATGGGAACCTTCTCCCCCAGCCCCTTCTATACCGAGGAAGTGGATGCATTCTGTAAAAAATACATCTATCAGGCAACGGTAGATGCCATGAAGGCAGAGGGAAGAACTTTCAAGGGAATCATTTTCTTCGGTCTGATGCTGACAGAAAAGGGCCCGAGAGTCTTAGAGTACAACGCCCGCTTCGGCGATCCGGAGACTCAGGTAGTGCTCCCGCGGATGAAGAATGATATCGTGGAGGTATTCGAGGCCTGTGTTGACGGAACCCTGGATCAGATTGACCTTCAGTTTGAGGACAATGCGGCGGTCTGCGTCGTGCTGGCGTCCGACGGATACCCGGTCAAATACGAGAAGGGCTTTAAGATCAAGGGGCTGGAAAGCTTCAAGAATAAGGATGGCTACTATGTCTTCCACGCTGGAAGCAAGTTCGATGCCGACGGCGATATCGTGACGAACGGAGGCCGCGTGCTGGGCGTGACAGCCACCGGAAAGGACTTGAAAGCGGCCAGAGCCAACGCGTACGCGGCAACCGAGTGGATCGACTTCGATAATAAGTATATGCGGCATGATATCGGGAAGGCGATTGACGAGGCGTAGGGGGTTGGTGTAACAAATGTTTTTTTCCACCCCTAACCGAAATTTGCCGCGTAACCGAAATATGTGTTCATAAATATTAGAGATTTTTTCCACTATCGGAAACAGGAGCGGAAAAGTAAGGATAGGAAACCGGATAATTTGTGCTGGATGTGCGGCATGAATGTCCGGTTTTTCTTGTAGAATGAGAAGATATAATAAACCATTGATTTATGGCAGTATTTTGAGTATTCTTATATTTGTGGGACATACAATGGGAGAATAGTTCAATTACTGCCAAAATATAGAGGTCGATAAATCGATATTTGTGAGGTGTGATTTTATGGAGTTGACAGACGAAATCAAAAAATTATTGTACTCTTGCGGAGCTGATTTGGTTGGAATTGGGGATATAAGCGAGGTTGAAAATTGTAATTTTAAAACAGGAATTTCTGTCGCTGTTGCACTACCTAAAAATATCATCATTGACTTACAGAAAGCTCCAACGAAAGAATATTATGATTTATATTATTCTTTAAACAAGAAATTAAATGAAATCGTTATGGCAGGAGAAGACTTTTTGAAAAAAAGAGGATTTGAAGCTTATGCACAGACCACAGGACGCGTGGAAGTAAATCAAAATAAACGCTCTAAACTCCCCCATAAAACGGTAGCTACAAGGAGCGGACTTGGCTGGATTGGGAAAAATTGTTTATTGGTAACTTCTCAATATGGCTCTGCCATACGTCTTTCTTCTTTGCTGACCAATGCACCTTTGAAATGTGATGAGCCGGTCAGTCAATCCTATTGTGGAACGTGTAGCCAATGTGTAAAAAATTGTCCGGCACAGGCATTAAAGAACAGTTTATGGACGGTTGGTATGCCAAGAGAGAAAATTGTGGATATAGAAAAGTGTTACAAAAAACAAGTAGAGATAATGTTTAAAAGTACAGGCATTGAAACAGATTTATGCGGAAAATGTTTTGCGGTTTGTTCATATACCAAAAGATATCTGCAAGATAGAACTTTATAAATTTCAGATTGTCTAGCTGATTTAAGGGCGTTTTATTAAAAAACAGCAACCGATTGCCTGAATATATAAAATGTCCGGTTTTTCTTGTAGAATGCGGGAACTTTTTTGGATAACGGAAAGAGAGGAATGAAAAGGGAAAAGATTTTGTGGTTATTTTGGAAACGAAACAGGATTTATATTTCGGATAGGTGGAAAAAGTAAGGACGATTGTTGGAATCTATATTTCGGATAGAGAACGGAAAAGGGAAAAATGGGAACCTATATTTCCATGGAAAAGGGCGAATTTGTTTCGGATAGGAAGGGAAAAGAACAACAAATGTCTTTTTGTAAATACATCCTAAATATAAAGGTAGAATTATGACAAGTTGATTTGTAAAAGAACCTAAATATAGAGTTAAAAAAGTATTGGAAATATATCTTAAATATAAGATAATAAAGATGTTGAAAATACATCCCAAACACTTTTGGATGTTTCTTTCCTTCTATTTCGGTAACAAGAAAAACATAGGTACTGTTCAATCTTTAGATTTAGAGACTTGAGCAGTACCTTTTGTTTTATTGAATAAATTGAACTGCCTGTTCAAGACCTTTGAGAAGTAAGCGTCAAATAAGAATGTGTAGAGACACTATATGAGATTTTCGGTAAACTTAGGTTTAGAGTTTTGGGAGTCAGCTCTAAAAACTCTAAATCCCATAATAAGGAGCAATCTCATGGACATTTCTTCATTGACACCTGATAAGCAGGTAAAGCTACAATACTGGTTAGATGTGATCCGCCAGTGCAGAGCTTCCGGTCTGACAAATCAGGCCTGGTGCGAGCAGCATGGCATCTCTTTAAAAAGCTATTACTATTGGATTGCGAAGATCCGAAAGCTTGCGCTGGCGGAACTTCCACGCAAGGACTATGGAACCAGCCTTTCCACCGTTCCAAATCCAATTGCACCCGTAAGTGTAACTTCCGAGTTCGCCGAAGTTTCCCTTCCGGGTAAAGCATCTTTTTACACAAACACAGCCGCTGTTATTCATATTGGCGAAATATCTGTTGAAGTTTTTGAACACACATCCAATAAACGGGTGCTCTCTATTCTGAAAGCAGTGAAGTCATGTTAGGTGATATCTCGCATGTGGAAAAATCTATATCCGCACCGGCTATACGGATATGAGAAAGCAGTTGAATGGTCTGGTCGATATCATTTAATATAACTTCAAGCTGGATCCATACAGCAATACATTGTTCCTGTTTTGTGGCAGGCGGGCAGATCGGATCAAAGCAGTCCACTATGAAGGAGACGGATTCTGCCTTTTATACAAGCGTTTTGAGGACGGCCGCCTTCAATGACCCCGGACTGGCGAAGAAGCCCGGCAGATATCACAGCAGCAGCTTCGCTGGCTGTTGGAAGGATTGAATCCCGATCAGCCGAAAGCCGTTCAAAAATGGTTCCCTACGGCATGTCAATGATCATGTTACACGTACTAAAACACATTTTATATACATTTCTTAAGAAGAATGATAAAATGAAGTATATGTAGAAATCATAGGGTGTATTACAAAAGATATCAGAATATCCATCAGTAATCTACAATGTTAGATGAATTAAATGTCATGCAAGACATCGATGTGTTCGACCCAAAGTTATATGTAACGAAAGAGGATTTTATAAGGTACGGTGGGATAAAGTATGAAGAGAATCAGTATAAAGTTAGATGCAGGGATGTATCCCAAAGAAGCATTATTAAAAGCAGCATTTGCTTTCATTGACAAATATTATATTCATCTAGCAATAGAAGGCAATGATTATTGTGTAATGATGATAGCTAAGGAAAATGGCAACTTGCCAGAGACTATACAAGGTGAGTTTGAAAATGAAATTCTTTCACAAACAGTTCGGTATCAAGTTTTTAAACAGACTCATGTGTTGAGGGAAATACTTATGGCGAGAGCAATGGCCTCAACTATGATTATGGATGAAGATCCGGTAGAAGCAGTAACTAATTTTCAGGATAGTGACGAAAATCTTGATATGATTTTAGAGGATTGGTTTGAACATGAAAAATAAGATTACAGAAGTATATGATAAGGAAATCTATTCCAGAAAAGCAGTTAGGGCAGCTATAAAAATGTATGCCAGCATCTGTAGGATCGATTTTGAAGAAAGAGATAAGGTTGTAGCATGTACATTCTATGGAGAAGCGTTAGAAATCGAACTGATAAAAAATGAGTTTGGGAACTTCTTGATTGAAATGATGCAGCAGGGGGCAGCATTATGATCTACATAGAAGCCCTTATGATGGCAGCTGTATTATATACTGGGCTTGTTGCCGCATGGTCCGATTGTCGAACTGGGTTGATAGCGAATAAAATGTTATTGGGTTCTTTAGCGGTATTAGCAGTGTTAAATAGTATTTATTATTGTATCTTTTGCCAGGATTGTCTGGCACTTTTCTTGACAAACCTTTTAGGAATCTTCCTAATGGCATTTTTCTTTTATGTATATCATTTATGGGCCGCAGGAGACAGTAAGTTGTTGTTTGTCATGGGATTTGGCATTCCAGCAAGACTATACTCATTTTGGCAGCTTGGTCCTATACCAGGATTTGCGATATTGATTATTGTTTTTTCCTTGGCATATATATATGTCATTGTAGATTCAGCAATTAGGGGAATTAAGGAGAGAAACTTACTATATATACGTCTACAAAAACCGCATTGGAGGTCTGTCATCTGTTCCTATTTGTTTATGGTGATGGCTATGAGATTAATAAATCTGGTCTTGATGATGGTTGCCGGAGCATATTTGGAATACCGAGGATTCTTACTATCAGCAATTGACTTTTTTATTATCTTGAGTTTACTTCAAGTTCGGGAACATATTACGGGTCGAGTATTTTATAGTTTGATTGTATGTGGATGGGGGATCATAGTATTGCTGGGAATTTTGAAGATTGTTCCATTTACAGGCATTCATATTGATTTTAAATCTTGGATAATTGTATTTGTAGTAATGATGCTACGGATCATTGCAGAACGCTATAATTATCAGGAGATTCCAACGAAGGATGTAAAGGAAAGAATGATTTTATCAGCTTCGACTGTACTTATGTTTCGAACATCCAGAGTGCAAGGACTTCCAGAATGTGTAACAGAGGATTTGAAAGCCAGAATCAGTAAAGAGGAAGCGGCAGCAGTACTTCGCTGGAAAGATTCCAAACAAGGGAAGTCAACAATTATGATTGTTCGGAAAATACCGTTTGCTATTTTCATTACGGTTGGAACAATAATTTTTTTACTTATGGAGTGGTTTGCGTCATGGCATATTTTATAAAGAATTATAGCCTTGGAGCAAGGCTGGCAATTGTGAGTAGAGATGAAGAATTCTGCGATGCAGGAATAAATGCAGCAGAACGAATTGTAATAGAAGAAAATAAAATTACATATTTGTCTGATCAGGCATCTATGGGGATTGATGAGGTAACATGGCTCCGTTTAGAAAGCCTCCATGAGGGAGATATTTTAAGCATTAATGATCGGGGAGTATGCTACCGAATGTTTGATGTAACAGAAGAAGATGCCACAATTTTTATGGGAGGCAAATGCAATTCTAATTGTGTGATGTGTCCATCTTCTGATTATGAAAGGCAGGAAGATTATTCTGGGCAAAGGGAAGAATTGTTGAAATATATTGATATGCTCCCACAGAATCTGTCACATTATGTCGTGACGGGTGGGGAACCTACCATGCAACCAGCTGTATTTCTGGAAGTTATGGAAAAACTGGCAGTAAAATTCCCAGAAGCCAGCGCACTTTTATTAACGAATGGAAGATCCTTTTCTTCCCGTCAATTTTTAGGACAACTTATTCAGAAATGTCCTCCATATCTGGTTGCAGCAATACCACTTCATGGTGCTGAGAGTGTTATACATGATGCTATAACAAGGGCACCGGGGAGTTTTCACCAAACACTTCAAGGAATCGGTAATTTGCTGGATAATGGTATTGCTATAGAAATTCGTATTGTAGTTACGAAAATGAATTGTGATAGTCTGGAAGCAATAGCAAGGCTGATTTGTCAGCATTTTCCAAATGTAATGTGTGTGAACTTTATTAGCCTGGAAGTACGTGGAAATTGCGTCAAGAATAAAAAAACAGTATACATAAGCCCACGAGATTCATTTAAAAAGAGCAAACTCGCAATTGATTATCTGGTTGAAAATGGTATTGATGTTGGTCTTTACAATTATCCATTATGCTGTGTTGAGCGTGGTTACTGGTTTTTATGCAAGAAAAGCATATCACCAGAAAAGGTACGCTATGATGAGATGTGTCAGGATTGTGAAGCAAAAGAATATTGTGGCGGCATCTTTGTAAGTACATTAAAGACGGCTCATCCAGATATTGCTCCAATCATATTCAAATGAGGAAAGGAAAAGGATAAATGCTGAACCATTTTAATTTCCGACGTTTTGGAAGAGAGATACTATTGACAAATGATTTTGGAATGTATGTGTTTTTGAAAGAGGAAGAGTTTCGCAAATTTGTGACAAATAAAATAAGCTGTGATGATGAATGTTATCAGATGTTAAGAGACAAGATGTTTGTGATTGATGATCCCATGGAGCTTTTTTCCAATGAAGCAGTCAGTGCTCTGCGGGAAATGAAGAACTACCTATTCTCCAGCACAGCGCTTCATATTTTTGCGGTGACAAATGCCTGTAATCTTAACTGCATCTATTGCCAAGCGAAAGATAAAGCATCCAATTTGGGAGGATATATGACTCCAGAGATGGGAAGAAAAGCAGTAGCATTGGCTTTGCAATCTCCATCAGATAGCCTTACATTTGAATTTCAAGGAGGAGAACCGCTTTTAAACTTTGAAACGATTAAGGCAATGATTGAATATTGTGAGAAAAATAAAGGGAAAAAATGTGTCAACTATACATTAGTATCCAATTTGATTGCTTTGTCTGATGATAAATTAGACTATATGGCAGAGCATCATGTGGCCGTAAGCACGTCCTTGGATGGTCCGTGTCATGTTCATGACTATAATCGGAGATTCCGGAAAGGTGGGAGCAGTTTTGAGTATATGGAACAGGGACTTCAAAAACTAAAAGAACGAGGCATCAGTGCAGGAGCAATTGAAACGACTACTAGATATTCGCTTTCCTATCCAGAAGAAATTGTAGATACATTTCATAGTCATGGGCTTCCTGGAATTTTTTTAAGACCACTGACTCCATTAGGATTTGCACAGGCAGATTGGGAAAGTATTGGCTATTCGGCAGAGGAATTTCTGGTGTTTTACAGAAAAGCCTTTGAACGTGTCTTGGAAATCAATAGGGAGGGCTATTGGTTTCCAGAGCAGCTTTCCGTTTATTTTTTAAAGAAGATTTTACATGGATTCGCTTATAATTATATGGAACTCCGGTCACCTTGCGGTGCTTCCATGGGACAGATGAGCTATTATTATGATGGGAATGTATATACTTGTGATGAGGGAAGAATGATTTCCGAGTCTGGAAATCACGCATTTCGTCTGGGAACAGTAGATAATACTTATGAAGAATTGATGCAGAGCCCTGTTTGTAAAGCAACCGCAGTAGCTTCTGTAGTGGAGAGTCTGCCAGCTTGTAGTGATTGTGTATATCATCCCTACTGTGGGGTATGTCCAGTTGTGACATACGCAATGGAGAAAGATATATTTCCTAAAGTCCCAAAAGGATTCCGATGCGAAATTTATGCAGGTATTCTGGATATGCTTTTTGAAAAGATTAGAGATGGAAATGAACAGACTTTGGGAATATTTGAATCATGGATTAGGGAGGCTATGTGATGGGGAAGGTAGCAAGAAAATTTGCAAGGAAAAATTCTGAGGAAAAATCAGTTAAGGAGCATAGTATCAAGAAACGCGGAATCGGAAGAAGTGTTTTGAAGGGTGCCGGATTTGCTGTTCTTTTTCTTATTATGGTCGGTATGATTTCCAGTTTTTCATCACCGAGCCGTTATGCAGACAATAATGCAATATATGAAGGGTTCGGTAAAGTCGAATTGGACGAAGGAACATATTATGGAAATTTGATAGGGGATGCTTTTACTGGAGAGGGCATATTTGAATTTTTAGATGGTGTAAGATATGCAGGTAGTTGGGAAGAATCGCAGATGCAAGGAGAAGGCTCTTGTATATATCCTGGAATTGGCACTTATCAAGGAATGTATGAAGATGCTGTGAGAAATGGAGAAGGCTCTTTTTCTTGGGAGAATGGAGATTCATTTACCGGAACGTGGGAAAATGATGCAATGTTAAAAGGAACTTATCGATTTTCAGATGGTTCTGAGTATAAAGGAACTTTTTACAATGGAAGGATTGCAGATGGGACATTTACATATGCAGTACCGGAGGAAGAAACTGATATTATACAACTTACTATGGAAATCGAAAATGGAATAACAATAGGGATGAATTTAGAAACAACAGCGGGATTTTCTTATAATGGCAAACTGGATAATGGCAATGCCTCAATTATATATTCTGATGGAAATACTTATTCTGGTACGGTAAATAATGGACTACCTGATGGGGAAGGTATATATACATGGATGGAAGATGGGGCTAGAATCGCAAAATATAATGGTTATTGGAAACAGGGTGTTATGGATGGAGAAGGAACATATTATTATACCAGTAACGATTATCCAAGCCTTAAGGGAACATTTGAGAATGGTGTTCCAACTGGAGAATGTACTTATACAAAAGAAGCCGGGAAGATATTTACCGCAACATGGGAAAATGGTAAATGTACCAGTGTAAAGTAGGGGGAAGAAAAGATGGCAGAGTTCAAATTTCCACATATTCAAGAGTCTATAGAAAATTTCTTATATGACGAGGAAGGTAATATACCAAGAAATAAGGTATTGACTATTGGTTCGATGATGATTATTCTTGGAATCTTATTGTCAGATGAGGCGTTTGCAGGACATCGGTCACATTCCTCGCACCGTTCTCATTCAAGCCATAGAAGTCATTCGTCAGGAAGTGGCGGACATTCTTCGCATTCTTCACATAGTTCGCATAGTTCGCACACATCATCGACGCATGGTAGTCATTCAAACCATAGCAATCATGGTAGCCATGCAAGCCATTCAAATCATGCGACTCACAGTAATGTAGCACCGCCAGTTTCCGAAGTTAATACAATTAAAGCTCCAGCAGTTGTGGAAACAGGAAATGCGGTAGATGCAAGCGCACTTAATAATATTTTGAAAGTGTCGGATACGGGAGTTCCTTTATCAGGAGCGAAATTAAATATTCAGTCAGTTCCTGATACGCCAAAGATTGACTAGGAGGAGATATCATGAGTACAGAAAAAACAAAGGATCTTCTGAAATTGTTATCAAGATGTCTTCCTGACAATCAGGATCTGAAACATGATGCCTTAATTGAATCAATTATGATGATGCCAGAATATCAGGAGTTAGCTCATCGCTCAACTTACCAGCCAATTTACGATACTTTCTATGCACCTAAGGTACTTGGTAAACTGTCAGTTGAGAAGTTGGAACAAGTGGAAAAGATAATTCCACTGCTGTTGGAGTGTCTACAGAATATTATTTTTTCTATTCAGAACGGAGCAGGATCGTCCCTAAATAAGGAAGATGCCCCTAATTTTTATGATATAGAGAGCATAAGTAAATTGCAAAAAAAATTGATGCCTGGAAATCATCCCAATTATACAAATATTACTCCAGAGAATTTTATGGTTATTTTTTCAAACGATACACTAAAAAGCGGGCAGGCAATATTTAATCAATTGGATGCGGATGAAAAAGACATTAATGCTGGAATTCAGAGACTATTAAAAGGGAAGTATTATTGTATAAGTAAAGATGAGATGGCACAGCTAGAAAGTCAGTATCAGTCAGAATTGGAATTATTAAAATCGAATGGTACCATTATAAGGAAGGGTTGGTTAGGCAGGATTGCAAAACGGACAGCCTGTGCGATCCTTGTGAGCATGCTTCCAAGTGCGGTGGGAATGGCAACAGGGATGATGAATAGCAGTATGACAGCAATATCGTCTCTTTTAGTTATGATTCTGTCATTAGTATTCGTGATTGGGGGATAATGGTTATGACAAAAGAAGAAAAATTGCAGGCTGCAAGAAAGCAATCGGAGAAAGAGCTTATCAGGCATGAAAAAAGAAACAAGCGTAAGAAATATATCCGAATTGGTTTTATTGGAGGAAGCATAGCTGCAATTTTAATTGGAATATTAGGGACTCCTGTTAGCAACAAAGCTGCATTTCTGTCATATGAAAAAGAACCAGGCATTATGATTGATGAAGATGTATTTCACAATGATCAGGCATTTGCGCTTTGGTCAGAAACGGCTTTACATAATGACTTGAGCTGCCTTATGAGTGGTGGAAATTTCTATGAAAAGAATGGCATCATTATACGGCCAAACGATAATTTTACAGGAATGGAGATTATCCAGGGGGAAAATGTAAAGACTTTTTCAAATGGTATCTGTTCCTACATAAATGTTGTGGATGACATGTTATATTACCGCAAGGATGACGAACGATCTATTTTCAGATGCTCCATGCAGGAGAACAGTGAAGAGTTGGTCTATGCTGGTAATGTAGGGGAAGTCTTCGTTTATGGCGATTATTTATATTTTATTGATTTAGAAAATGAAAGAAAGGTAATGCAGGTTTTGCTTGAAGATCCAGAAGCCATAAACTGTATCATAGATGAGCCTGTAGAGCAGTTCATGATTTACAGCAATCAGTGTTTGTATTTGACAAAAACAAATAGGATTTATCAGAAAGAAATTGCATCGGATTCTGTAGTTAGCAATATTTCTGGTACCTATACGTCATTCTTTTTCAATGGGAATATCATTGCACAAAGCAGTGATCGTATACTTTCCTTTGATATTGGTGGCAGAAATGCCAAAGTTGTATATGAAGACAAAGACACTAAATTTCGTTTGGCGGGAGCAGCTACAAATTGCTGTTATATTCAAGAAGGAACAATTATAAAGAAAGTTTCGACTGGAGATGATGGAAAGATCATGTCTTGTCAAGAAGAGTGTGGAAATTTTGTAACTTCATTATTGGAAACTGCAGATTCTTTGTGGGCGCTAGACTATACTATATCAGAAGATGGGACGGTTCAGAAAATAGCAACAGAGTTTCATATGGCTATAGAAAACTAAGTGGAGGATATGGGCTATGGAGAAAAACAATGGAAATAATGAAATTGGGCAATCAACTATAATTAACCCGGAGTTGGGAGCTGCAACAGAGATAAATCCTAATCTCGCACAGGATAGCCCAAATAATACTGTAATTAATCCAGAAGTGCTGCAAAATGCTCCGAATTTTACAGAGATTAATCCAATTGTGAGCGGTAGCAGAGTGGAATTGGTACCAGGAACTGTAATTGGAAAAGGATATGTGATTCAAGAACCATTACACCAAAATTCTGGAGAAGCCATTCTCTATATCTGTACCTACCGCAATCGTCAGTATGTGGCAAAGATTTATCGCCGGAACGGCGCTATCAAGGATGAAGTAATAGATGCATTAAAAACGATTAATTCTACTTATGTAGCAAAGCTATACGAAACAGGAATTTGGAATGGTTCCCCATATGAAATATTGCCATACTATAAGTATGGGAGTTTAGAAGGAAGGACATTTCCATTTGAAACATTGGAAAAGATAATTATCCCAGAATTGAATGCGGGACTTCGTGCATTGCATAAAAAAGGAATTATTCATAAGGATTTAAAACCAGCGAATATCATGCTCTGTGATAATCAGCAAGATATAGCAATTATTGATTTTGGCATTAGTTCTGTTCGTGAAGAGGGGAACACAGTGGTAATGACAAAAACAGGAATGACACCGGAATATTCAGCTTCAGAAACTTTTCGGAACCTGTTTCTGGAAGAGTCTGATTATTATTCTTTGGGAATTACTTTATTTGAGCTTTACTGTGGTCGGACTCCCTATACAGGGATGTCAAAAGATGAAATTGAGCAATTTGTGTCGGTACAGAAAATTCCATTTCCGAATGATATGCCGGAAAGGCTTAAAGCGCTGATAGTTGGTCTAACTTATAACGATATTACAAATCGCAAAGACAAAAATAATCCAAATCGACGTTGGACCTATGATGAGGTTAATAAATGGTGTAAAGGAGAAAAACTACCTGCTCCTGGGGGAAATGCGATAACTTCGGCTGATATTCCTATGCAGCCATATACCTTTTATCGTAAAAAATATTACCGCCTCGATGATTTAGCATATGCAATGGCAATGAATTGGGAGAATGGAAAGAAGCATCTTTACCGTTCTACTATGTCAGAATTTTTTAAAAAGAGCAATCCTGATATAGCTAATATTTGTATTGATGCAGAAGAAACGGTTGGTGCGGATAGGAAAAAGGCAGATATCACTTTTTTTAAGGTGCTTTATCAAATGGCCCCTGACATGAAAGATATTATATGGAAGGGAATTAATTATGGAACATTGGAAAGTATAGGTAAGCAAATTTTGTCTGGTTCATATCCAAATGAGATAGAGGATATGCTTGCTCAGGGGGGTTTCTCTGCGTATTTAAGTAGCAGGTTTCCTGAAAAAACAAATTTGTCAAGAGGAATGGAAGCGGCAGAGTATAAATATCGGAATTCAGAAGACAGTATGTATCGCCAGATGGTACAACAATTACTAGGACGGTACATGGCTAAAGATTCGGTATTTATATTTGAAGGAATGAAATTTGAATCATTAGAAGAATTCGCAATACAGTTGATATATTTGCGTCAGACGAATCAGGAGCAGTATGAGAGGTGGTCTGATCGGATTGTGATAGAGCCGAAACAACTTTTACCAGCTTTTGAAGCATGGCTGGTTATTCTTGGAAAAAACAATGAAATAGATTTATGGAGGAATGGCCAATAAAAGGCTGTAAGAAAAAAGTATGAGTGGTCCAAAGGTATCAGTATATACATTATCAAAAACCCAGATGCTTGCTTTGCAAGCGGCGATGGAACAAGAGCGGAAAGAACGTGAAAGACGAGAGAAAATTCGTCACAAAAAACAGAGGGTAATTAGCCAAATAAATACTGAAGCAGATAAACTTAACAGAATGGAATCGGAACTATCTGAATATACAGCGCTTTCAAAAGATTTGATTCAATGGAAGAATGATGAGTCTATGTTAAATGCAGTATTAGCAGCGAAAAACGATGTAATGGCGTTAAAGAGAAGAATATCCAAAGCAAAAGAAGAAACAGAGTTGAATGTGCTTGAGACTGACTATATGACAATAAGGTCAGGAATAGACGCTATAAAAAAAGAAATATGCGAGATAGTTGTTTTAAAAAAAGAAAAGGAAAGGCATCTTGATTTAATTCTCAATGATTCAGTATCAACAGGTTTTTGGGAATTATCAAACAAAGACAATGCAGAAGAGGATCAGAAAGTACAGGAACAGAAGAGAGCGATTATGGATCAGTTGGATTCCGTATCGGATAAGGTACAGCTTCCAATAATATTGGAGAAACAAATTCAGGAAGTGAAAATGCGGTTGAACGGCATTACTGATTCCCAGTATTTCAGAAATTATATTGCAATTGGAATCAAACCACTTATGGAAGAGGTGGAAACATTTAAGAAATTTGTTCATGTGTGGGGTGAAGAATACGACGCTTTGACAATGCGCTATAGAATACTTTGTGATGAACTGGGAATTGCTGAAAATCAGATATTGTTTTCTTACGACGAGCAGGGAATAAATGCATTAGAAAAAGAGGTCAATCGTCTTGAAAAGCAGAGTCTAAAATTAGCAGAGCAAGCGTATATCAGTGATACTTTGGATGAAATTATGGAGGAAATGGGGTACAATATACTTGGTCATCGGAATGTTCATAAGAGAAATGGAACAGAATTTCATAATGAGTTATATAATTACGGGGATGGAAATGCCATTAATGTGACCTATTCTTCGGATGGAAAAATAGCCATGGAACTTGGAAAGTTGGATGAAAAGGATCGAATGCCAAATGCAAATGAACAGAGGAAACTGGTACAGATAATGTCAACTTTCTGTAGGGATTTTACTACAATCGAGGAACGTTTAAAAGAAAAAGGAATTTTTGTGGGGAATCGTGTATCCATGATGCCACCCAATGAAGCATTTTCCCAGATTATCAATATTTCTGAATATGAGACTACAAATAAATCGTCAGGCCGGGAGATGCAGAGAAAACAGAAACAAAAAAGAAAGAGATGCAATCAAATGATGGAAGAATAGAGGGTAAGGAATAATGTCAGAAATACAAAAATATAAGGTTTGTCCTGCTTGTGGAGAACATAATGATCCACGTTTGATGGAATGTGATACTTGTGGCACTGATTTGATGGGAATTCCAATTGTAGATGTTAGGTTAGAACAGAAGAACGAGGAATTCTCGGACAATGCGCATGAATCTAATGCTGGAGCAGTGTTTGTTCGTTTATGTGAATGTGGGCATGTAAACCCTCCGCAAGCAAGAAAATGCGAAAAATGTGGGGAGGATATTTCGGATATTATTCCGACAGAGCAGATATCTCAGAAAGAACAGGAATATATTTTATGCGAGGCTGGAGGTAGTTATATATTTCCTGTCTTGAAAGGTGTTTCCGTAATTGGACGCGAATGTGGAATGAAAGAGTTTCTTCAAACAAAAAAATATGTTAGTCGTACTCATGCAAAGTTAATATTAGATACAGATGGTTTGTTTATTGAGAATTTAAGCAGGACGAACTATACCTATGTAAATAATGTTCGCATTCAAGATGGAAAGGTTGCATTAAAATGCGGAGATGAAATATCTCTTGGTGGAATTACAGCAGATGGAAACCGCCAGGAACAGGCAGCATATTTTGTTGTGGGGACAATGAAATGAATATAGCAAGGGTATTGTACCCAGTTGAGGTTTTGGGACCAGGAAAGAGACTCGTCATTTGGTTAAGTGGATGCCCGCATCATTGCCCTGGATGTAGTAACCCAGAACTTTGGAAGGCAGAAAGATATCAGAAAATTACAGTGACTAAGTTTTTGGACGCGATCCATCAGATATTTGTCCGAGACGGAAATGAGATAGATGGTGTGACTATTACAGGAGGGGAGCCCTTTTTCCAACTAGATGAGCTTGAAAAGTTGATTATGGGCCTACAACAATATACAAATGACATTTTAGTTTATACCGGTTATACAATAGAAGAGTTGTTGGAAAAGAATAATCAAAAGATCATAAGGCTCATGGATGTAATAGCTGTATTGATAGATGGTCGGTATATGGAAGAATTGAATACCGGTTGTGCGCTACGTGGTTCAAGTAATCAAGTTATTCATATATTGAATGAATCGATGCGTGAAACGTATGAAAAATATTTGGAACTTCCGAATCAAATCCAGAATTTTACTACTTCAGATGGTGTGATTTCTGTAGGCATTCATGCGCCAGGGTTTAATCGGGAGCTTAAGCACAAAGCAAATAGGAAAGGATTGATAATAAAACGTGGAGAATAATGACTATATCACAAAATGGCATCGGGAACTTGAAATATTTACGAAAATAAAACCAATAATCATTTTGGATGGAAATGTCCTTGATGTATACCAATATCCACAAGACGGATCCACTCCGAAAGGTTCTATTGTGCGTTTAACAGATTATTTATATTATTTTTTTGTTGACAAGGGATATCAATGCATTGTCTGCTATGATAATCTACAGGGATTTTACAATTGTAACAATTCTGATATGATAGATTCCTTTTCACAGTTATGTGGTGCCAGAAAAAATGGACACAATATACAGGCTTCATTTAAAGGGGCTGGAAAAGATTCAGCATCAGATATCATTAGGAAAGGGCTTACACAAAGAGAAAAACCAGTAGCGGTTATTATGAATATGGCATCGCGCTATATTGTGTCACCGGACAATCTATCTCAAGATGAAGTTGACAGTTTCACAGCACTGATTCACGGTTCTCTGGAAGCAAAGGATGTAAAAGGACAGAAAGGCATTCTAAAGAATCTGCTTGTTGTTATTGTAAATAAGTTGAATGATGTCCCGGCATGGTTTTATCTTCAAAATCCAAATGTTAAAACCATTTCTATCGGTACGCCGTCCAAAGAAGAACGCGATCTTCTGGTAAAAGGTACAAACTTTGAGAGCTTCTTTGAGAAATCAATTTATCAGGAAGATATTTTATATTATAATGACAATCCACATGAACTAGAAAAAATTCGGGATAAGTTTGTAGCATTAACTTCAGGGTTCAGTTTTACAGAACTTAATGGATTAAGAAGACTTTGCAAAAATGAATGTCTCAGAATACGGGAGATGTGTGAAGTTATTGATTTGTACCGTTATGGAATTCGTGAAAACCCATGGAAACAGCTTGACTTGGAGGAAATCCGTAATGCAAAAGTGCGGTTTGAAGAACGGGTTAAGGGGCAATCTTATGCTCAAGAAAAGACGCTAGATATTATAAAACGTGCGATTACAGGACTTTCCGGTGCTCAAGGAACGTCTCATGGGCGTCCGAAAGGTGTCCTGTTCTTTGCAGGTCCAACTGGTACAGGTAAAACGGAGACAGCTAAAACACTGGCTGAAGTTATATTTGGACATGAGGATTGTTGTATTCGTTTTGATATGAGTGAGTATAGTCAAAGCCATAGTGACCAGAAATTGCTTGGCGCACCTCCAGGGTATGTGGGATATGAAGCTGGTGGACAGCTTACGAATGCCGTAAGAGAGCATCCGTTTTCAATATTGTTGTTTGATGAAATAGAAAAGGCTCACCCATCTATTTTAGACAAATTTCTCCAAATATTAGAGGATGGACGTATGACTGATGGGCAGGGGCAGACAGTATACTTTTCAGAATGCATTATTATTTTTACCAGCAATCTTGGTGTGTACTCAATCGATCAGTATGGGAATCGTGTAGAAAATGTAACAATGGATATGCCTTATGAGGAAGTATCTTCCAGAATACGAAAAACCATAGATGATTATTTTAAATTACAATTAGGTCGTCCTGAGCTTCTGAATCGTATTGGAGACAATATTGTAGTATTTGATTATATTCGGAAAGATGTGGCAGATCTTATCTTGAATAGTCAATTAAAGAAAATTGGCCAGACAATGTCAAGTGAAAAACAGATATCTTTAATTGTTTCTGAGGAAACTAGGAAGATATTGGCAGAGAATGCATATCGAAATCTTCAAAATGGTGGACGTGGAATCGGAAATGTGGTGGAGAGCATGTTCATCAATCCGCTATCACGTTACCTGTTTGATCATGGTGTCTTTGGAAATGCAATAGTGGAGATTGAAAAAATTGATACAATGAAAGCTCCAGTTGTTATTATTGGAAAAATTATGGAAGATAAGGAGAGTGCTTCATGAAAGTATATGCAGCGACTCGATGCGGTTTTGAAAAAAATGTGAATGAAGATCGTGTACTGATAGGTAAAACGATTCTTGCTTTAGGTGAATATGTAGGACTGCTTCCTTCTGGAATTGTTGCAATAGCTGATGGGGTAGGTGGAAACCAGGCAGGGAGTGTTGCATCACAATATATCTGCAACCGATTAGCTATGGAATCGGTTGTTGATGGAAGCACATTTAAGCGTTTTAATGAAGAATTGATTGCTTTTGGAAAAACAAAGGAAGAATGGGAAGGGCTTGCTACTACTTTGTCTGGGATTTTAGTTACTCAGAATATGGCCAATATTTTTCATGTTGGAAATACCAGAATATATAAACTTCAAGGGGGGCAGTATCTTCGACAATTAACATCAGATGATACGACAGTCAATTATTTGGTAAAAACAGGAAAGCTATCCGAGGAAGATGCAGAAAATTATAGTGCGAGAAATGAAATAACAGCATGTTTTGGTGGAAGTGACACAAAATTATTGCAACCTTGCTTTTTTAAGGATAAGTTAGAGGGAACGGTAGTATATTTGATGACTTCAGACGGAATTCATGAAACCTTATGCCTTGATGATATGGAGGAAGTTATTGATGAAAAAGTAAGTCACCTTGAAATTTGTCAACGATTAATTAATTCTGCCATTGAGAGGGGCTCAAAAGATGATTGTACAGCAGTTATTGTAGTATGTGAGGAGGAAACAAATGGGATGGAGGTATCGTAAAAGCATAAAGTTGTTACCTGGTGTGAGAGTGAATTTTGGTTTACGGGGTATGAGTCTTAGTGCGGGCGTTCCCGGGTTTAGGACGACAGTGAATTCGGCAGGCAGAGTTACAAAGACTTTTTCGATTCCGGGAACCGGATTATCCTATGTAACTTCTACATCAGGCTCATCAAAAAGGAAAAGAAATTTAGATTTTTCAGGTGTGCTGTCTGGAAATACAGGATCTGCATCATATAATACACGGCTTCAGTCATCCATTGAACAAAGTAAGGAAGAACTTGTAAGAAAACAAAATGAGGAAATAAAAGCGCAAGCATTAGAGTTTATACAAAATATTTATGGAAATTCGGACAAGAAAATAGACTGGAGAAGAATGCTTTTGTCAGATGTTCCCTTTGACGACTATTCGATGGATGAATGGGAGTTCTATCATACACGTGCAGAAAATGTTTTAAACGGAGACATTGATACATATTTCGAACTCGTTTCTATACTAAATCCATTTAATGATTTACTTGAATATGGAAGCGAATTTGAATTGGGAACAGATGACCCGCGGATGATGGCAGTTCATTTCAAGGTTAACAGTAATAATGTAATTAAAGGGGCGAAAAAACTATCGAAGGAAGAGTATAATTATATCCTTCAAGATTATGTCTGCGGAGCAGCAATCCGCGTTGCAAGAGATTTATTCGCTTTGTTACCGTTGAGACATATATTAGTGACAGCGATTGATCAAAGAAAAAATGTTTTGTCGGTTGATTTTCAATTGGACACTTTCCAAACTCTGGATTTTACAGCATTGGATGCATCTGATACAATAAGAAAATTCAGGCATAGGATGGAGTTTTCTTCTGTATCAGGATTTTCGAAAGTAGAAGAATTGGAGGGATAAAGAGACAAAGAAATGATTGTCATGGTATGTATTGATAATAACAATGGTATGCTGTTCAATCATCGACGCCAAAGCCAAGATCGTATACTTCGAGAAGATATGGTAAGGATGATTGAAACTGGAACACTTTGGATGAATTCATATAGCAAAAAGCAGTTTTCGAATACTGGTTCTGTGGAAGTACTGGTTGATGAAGAATATTTGGAAAAAGCAGGTGTGGGAGATTTCTGCTTTGTAGAAGACAAGGATATTTGTGCGTATAAGGATAGGATAGAAAAAGTTATTCTGTACAAATGGAATCGGGTATATCCGGCTGATACCTTTTTTACATTGCACCTTCAGGGATGGGAATTGGAAAACTTAGAAGAATTCGCAGGATCATCTCATAAGAAAATAACTAAGGAGACATATAAGAAATGAAAAAATTTAGAACATGGTTATTAGCGGTTGCGGCGGCATCAGCACTGGCAGTTTCGGCTTGCGGGCAAGTACCAGTAAATGAAACAACCGCTGTGGAGGTAACGGAAAGTATTAAAGAAACAGAACAGGTGGTGGAGGCCAGCCAGGAATCTGTATCAGAATTGTTGGAAGCACAGATTGAACAGCGAGAAATAAGGAATGTAGAGGCTGCTGCTACTGGAACGAGTTTCTCATTGGCAGATATACCAACTTATTCTGGCCAACCATATGTGGCATTCAATAACAATGTCCCCTTCTTTACTGATTCGGATATGACAGATGCATCTTTTGAGTCATATAGTAATCTCGACAATTTTGGAAGGTGTGGGGTTGCCTATGCCAGTGTCGGAACAGATTTGATGCCGACAGAGGAACGTGGTGCTATTGGTTCAGTGAAGCCTACTGGATGGCATACGGTAAAATATGATATTGTTGATGGGAAATATCTCTACAACCGCTGTCATTTGATTGGTTACCAGCTTTCTGGAGAGAATGCCAATGAGAAAAATCTAATCACAGGCACGCGTTATTTGAATGTTACTGGAATGTTGCCATTTGAGAATATGGTGGAAGACTACGTAAAGGAAACTGAGAATCATGTGCTCTATCGTGTCGCTCCAGTTTTTGAAGGTGATAATCTGGTTGCGTCTGGAGTACTGATGGAAGCAAAATCAGTCGAAGATGATGGCGATGGCATCCTATATTGCGTGTATGTATATAATGTACAGCCAGGGATAACGATTGATTATGCAACCGGCGATAGTGCATTGTCTGGAGAAGTGATAAGTTCAGAAACAGCAACGACCGCAGCGGTGGAAACAACGCAGGCTACTGAACCACAAGGAACAACTTATGTTTTGAATACTAACACAAAAAAATTTCATTATCCATCATGCTCCAGTGTATCACAGATGAAAGAGTCAAATAAGAAGAGTTATACCGGAAACAGGGATGATGTGATTTCTCAGGGGTATGATCCATGCAAACGGTGTAATCCATAAAAATATAATTATAGAAGTAAGACGTCAGTAAAAATACTGGCGTTTTTTTATGTCCGAAAAAAAGGTTCAAAGTAAATGCTCCATAATCCGTGGGCTGACTTGCAACTGATTTTATGCGATGATGCTCTCATCAAACCCACTTGGAAAACTCCAGAAACTTTGATTGAAGTTTTCTAAGTTTTCAAAGGAGAGA
>Ga0129309_1000494_pt1 | contig 29656 bp, 36 predicted proteins | sample L1105metagenome_FD_94439 | JGI IMG/M metagenome (GOLD analysis project Ga0129309, IMG submission 94439) | Ring-tailed lemur group fecal microbial communities from Wisconsin, USA - L1105 metagenome | ecosystem: Host-associated > Mammals > Digestive system > Large intestine > Fecal | place: USA...
AGCCTCCGACGGCATCTGCGGCACCACGCCGGAGCAGGCCATCCGCAACATGGGCCGTGTCAGCACTCCCGGCATGGTGGAGACCGACAAGACCATTTTGGACATCATGATGGAAAAGGACCAAGAGGGCTGAGCGGGCTGAACCATGGAGCGGCGTGAAACTGCTGAAAGCGCTGCGGCCGGTTTGCGGGAGAAGCTTGCCAGCGTAAAAAAACAGCACCGGACGGGAAAATTCCGTCCGGTGCTGCGCTGCTTTATGAAGGGCGTTCCGCACCCGGCGGCGGGGCCGGCCGCAGGAACCGGGTCGTCAGCCCGCCACGCCGCACCGCCGCTGTTCGATTGCGTCCAGCAGGGCGGCCGCCACCTGATCCTTGCCCATCAGGGGCAGTTCGGAAACACCGTCCGGGGTGATGATCGTCACTACATTGGTCTCCACACCGAAGCCGGCGCCCGGTACTTTCAGATTGTTGGCCGCAATCATGTCCAGATGCTTGCGCGCCAGCTTTGCGGTGGAGTTTTCCAGCATGTCCCGGGTCTCCATGGAAAAGCCGCAGACGAACAGCCCCGGGTGCCGGTTTTCCGCTACCCAGCCCAAAATATCGTCCGTGCGCTCCAGGGGGATGCTCATATCGCCGTCTTGTTTTTTGATTTTATCCTCGGCCACGGAGGCGGGGCGGTAATCCGCCACGGCGGCGGCCTTGATGAGGATATCCGTTTCCGGCAGGGCCGCCTGGACGGCCCGCAGCATATCGTTTGCGGTGGTGACAGGCTGCGTCTTTACAAAGGGGACGGTCGGCAGGGCCGTCGGCCCCGAGATCAAAGTGACCTTGGCCCCACGCAGCATAGCCTCCCGGGCGATGGCGTATCCCATGCGGCCGGAGCTGTGGTTTGTCAGGAAGCGCACCGGGTCCAGGGCCTCCTGGGTGGGCCCCGCGGTCACAGTCACGCGAACGCCTGCCAGGGTCTTTTCCCGGGCCAGCTCCCGGGCAATGTGGTCCAGCAGCACCTCGGGCTCCGGCAGCTTTCCGCTGCCCACGTCCTTGCAGGCCAGCATCCCGCTGGCTGGGGCGATGATGCCGAAGCCGTATTTCTCCAGCGTTTTCAGATTGTCCTGGGTGATGGGATTTTCCAGCATGGCGGTGTTCATGGCCGGGGCCACCAGCTTTTTGCAGCGGGCCGCCAGGGCCACGGTGGTCAGCATATCGTCCGCGATGCCGTGGGCCAGCTTGGCGATGACATTGGCGGTGGCTGGGGCGATCAGCATCAGGTCGGCGGCCTTGGCCAGCGAGATGTGGGTGACCTCGTATTTGAAATCCCGCGCAAAGGTGTCCACCACGCAGCGGTTGTTGGTGAGGGTCTCAAAGGTCAGCGGTGTAATGAACTGTGTGGCATTCTGCGTCATAACGACATGGACGTCAGCCCCCGCCTTCCGCAGGGCGCTTGCCACGTTTGCCATCTTATAGGCGGCAATACCGCCGGTGATTCCCAGAACCACGCATTTTCCCTGTAACTGTTCCATGATAGCGCTCCGTCCTTCCGGTCATGTTCAAAACTGCTTTCAGTATACCAACCGCCGGGCGGGATTGCAACCTCGGGGAAGCAGATTCCATATCCGGACAGAGAGATTTCCCGGGATTTACGCGCAAATACAGTTGAATTGGAAACCGCCAGACGGTATAATCAAACTGCCGTGCCGCCGTTTTCCGGACGGGGACGAGCCTTTTCGTGAGGGAACATGTCATGATCTTGACCATTGATATCGGGAACACCACCATCTGCGCCGGCGGACTGGAGCGAGACAGCCGGGGGGAATACGCGGTGCGCTTTACCGCCAGAATGGACACGGTGCCCGGCGGGAGTGAAGAAGCGTATCTGGCGGAGATGCGGCGCCTTCTGGCGGCCTCCGGCGTACAGGCGGGCGCCTTCCGGGGAGCCGTGCTCTCCAGTGTGGTGCCCGCGTTGGAGGAGCCGCTGCGGAACTGCGCCCGCGCGCTGACAGGGACGGAGCCGGTGGTGGTCACTGCCCGGAGCGACACGGGATTGACGGTGGACCTCCCGGAGCCGGATAAGGTGGGCCGGGACCGGCTGGTGGATGCCGCCTGGGCCGCCGCCAGCTGCCCGCTCCCCGTGGTCACCGTGGATATGGGAACGGCCACCACCTTCAACGTGGTGGATGCGGGCCGGGTGTTTCGGGGCGGGGTCATCGCCCCCGGCGTGGCGACGGGGCTCCAGGCCCTGACCGACCGGGCGGCCCAGCTGCCCGCCGTGGAGCTGGAAACGCCCCGGCGCGTCATCGGCCGCACCACCGCCGAGTGTATGCGCTCCGGCGCCGTGGCCGGGGCCGCGGCCATGGTGGACGGCATCACCGCCCGCATTGAGGCGGAGCTGGGGAAGCCGGTGACGTTGGTGATAACCGGAGGCCTGGCCCGCTATGTGGAGCCGCTGTGTACCCATCCCCACATCTACGACCCCGACGTGCTGCTCAAGGGCCTGGCGCTGCTCTATGAGCGCAGCACCGGCGGAAGCTGCCGGTAAACGCGGCAATTCCTGGTTGCATTTTTGCCGGATATTTGTTAAACTGCAAAGCGGAGATAGTATTTGCTCAAAACTATACTCTGACTGATTCGCACGTTATTTCATACAACTGAATAGGTGCCGGCGGAGGGCTCCCGGTTCGGGCTGCCGCCGGCGGAGACATGTTTTGAAAAGGGCTTATATTCGAGAGAAATGAGACTCTGAGAAGAAACATCAGGTAAAACTATGCATCTTCAGGGGGTATTCTGCGCCCAGAAGGTGCTTTTATTTTTTGCGCGGGAGCAAAAGAAGGTGATAGAACATGATACTGGAAATGCTGAAGGGCAAGATCCACCGGGCCACCGTGACCCAGGCGGAGCTGAACTACGTGGGCAGCATCACCGTGGACCAGGAGCTGCTGGACGCGGCGGGCATCCTGGAGTATGAGAAGGTCCAAATCGTGGACATCGACAACGGCAGCCGCTTCGAGACGTATACCATCAGCGGAGAACGGGGCAGCGGCATGATCTGCCTCAACGGCGCGGCGGCCAGGTGCGTCAGCGTGGGAGACAAGGTCATCCTCATGGCCTACGCCGGATACGACGCCCGGGAGGCGGCGGAGCATAAGCCGTCCGTTGTCTTCGTGGATGAACAGAACCGGATCGTCCGGAAGACCAGCTACGAAAAACACGGCCTCCTGGCCGATATGAAATGACAGCAGGATCAGAGCGAGACTATCTTCCAAATTTCGCAATGAAAGAGGAACGACAAATGCAGGTAACAACGACCGTTGCGCAGACAAGAGCTCTGGTGAAAAACTGGCGGAAAGAGGGAAAGACCGTGGGCCTGGTGCCCACCATGGGCTATCTCCACGAGGGGCACGCCAGCCTCATCCGGAAGTGCCGGGAGGAGAATGACATTGTGGTGGTGTCCGTGTTCGTCAATCCCACCCAGTTCGGCCCCAATGAGGACCTGGAGGCATATCCCCGGGATTTCCGGCGGGACAGCGCCCTGTGCGAGTCCTTGGGAGCGGACCTGATCTTCCATCCGGAGCCGGAGGAGATGTACCAGGACCCCTGCGCCTTCGTCAGCATTGAGACCCTTTCCGAGAACCTGTGCGGCAAGACCCGGCCCATCCATTTCCGGGGCGTGTGCACCGTGGTCTCCAAGCTGTTCCACATCGTCGCGCCTGATAAGGCCTACTTCGGCCAGAAGGACGCCCAGCAGCTGGCCATTATCCGGAAGATGGTCCGGGACCTGAACTTCGACATTGAAATCGTGGGCTGCCCCATCATCCGGGAGGAGGATGGCCTGGCAAAGTCCTCCAGAAATACCTATCTGAATGCCCAGGAGCGCCAGGCGGCCCTGTGCCTGTCCCGGGCGGTGAAGCGGGGACAGGCGTGCATTGCCCCCGGCGTGGACAGTGAGACCGTGCTGAAGGAGATGCGGGCGGTCATCGAGGCGGAGCCGCTGGCCCGCATCGACTATGTCTCCGTGGTGGACGCCCTGACGATGCAGGACGTGGAGAAGGTGGACCGGGATGTTCTGGTGGCAATGGCGGTGTACATCGGCAAGACGCGGCTGATCGACAACTTCAGCTATGAGGTTTAAGGGATGAAGACGCTGGAAAAAATCATCACGTCCCTGACCCGCTACATCGGTGTGGTCATCATTCTGTTTTCCGCGGCGGCCATGGCCGCGCCCTCCGTCTTTGCCTGGGCCACCAAATACACTTCCTGGTTTTTGGGCGCCGCCATGTTCGGCATGGGCCTGACCATTAAGGGCAAGGATTTCAAGGTGGTGTTCACCCGCCCCAAGGAGATCCTCATCGGCTGCATCGCCCAGTACAGCATCATGCCCCTGGCGGCATGGGCGCTGTCCATGCTGCTGGACCTTCCGGCGGACCTGGCCGTGGGCGTGATTTTGGTTGGCTGCTGTCCCGGCGGCACCGCCAGCAACGTCATCACCTACATCGCCGGGGGGGATGTGACCCTCTCCGTGGGCATGACCATCGTGTCGACCCTGCTGGCACCCCTGATGACGCCTCTGCTGACCTATGCCCTGGCGGGCGCCTGGGTGGACGTTTCCCTGGCGGCTATGATCATCTCGGTGACAAAGGTGATTCTGGTGCCGGTGATTTTGGGCATCGTGATCCACCGCCTTCTGGGCGATACCATGGAGAAGATATCTTCCCTGGTACCCCTGATCTCCGTGGTAGCCATCGTGATGATTATTGCTGGCATCGTGGCCAACAATGTGGAGAAGATTCTCACCTGCGGCCTGCTGGTTTTGGGCGTTGTCGTGCTGCATAACCTGCTGGGCATGGGCCTTGGCCTGCTGGCGGCGAAGCTGCTCAAGGTGGAATACGACAAGGCCACAGCCATTGCCATCGAGGTGGGTATGCAGAACAGCGGCCTGGCGGTGTCCCTGGCGGCGGCAAATTTTGCGGCCAATCCCCTGGCGACCCTGCCCGGCGCCATCTTCAGCGTCTGGCATAACATTTCCGGCTCCGTTTTTGCAAGCATCAGACGAGCGGGAGCAAAGCGCCGGAAGTAAAAGAAAAAAGACAGAGCAGGAACCCCGGAGCCATCCGGGGTTCCTGCTCTGTTGGTTTGGAAGAGCCTTTCTCCATAGGCCCGGGGTGTTTATCCAGTGAAGCTGCGCGTTATCCGGGAGCGGAGCGGCCCGGAGATAGCAAACGGCAGGGCAAGGGAAGCGGAAAAGCGCTCCCTGCACAGGGGCAACACGGAACAACCGTTTATGGGCAAGAAACAGGGCTGGCCGGTATTTTATGATTTTTCCGTCTGCTGCTTATTTCATATACCGTTTCGCCCGGCTGACCTCCGCATCGGTAAACGCATAGCGGTCAGACAGTTCGCCCAGCATTTTGTAAATAGGGGAGCGAAAGGCCAGCCAGTAGTTGAACACGATCCATACCAAGGCCAAACCGGCATCTCCCCAACCGTACAAATGCTGTCCCCAAACCTGGCTGAAATACCACAGGGAGGTGGGCAGGAGGCCAAAGACCGCTGTCAGGAGCCCGGGGTTGTACCAGGTTTTCAGGGCAATGTTGAACACCGCCAGGTGCATCAGAATCTCCGCAAAGGCAAAGATGGCCGCTGCCAGCGTCAGAAAGCGGACGCTGGGCAAAAACAGCGGCAGCAGATATACCAGGACCGCAAAACAGAAATTGCCGAACATGGCGTTCACCTGATTCAGCGGCCAGTGCCGGGCATCCAGGTCTGTGATCCGAAGTTCCACTTTCATTCCCACGTAGGGGAATCCGCCGGGAAAGCCGAATTCCTCGAAAAAGTGAAGAAAGATAAAGAAGGACGAGCCCAAAAGCAGCTTTTCCCGCATGTCCCACGCTCCCAAAACCAGGGCCAGTGCGAAAGCGGCGGCGATATAGACTGAAATGCAGTACCAGCTGTCAAAAAATTTCTTTTTCATCAGAATAATACCTCTCTCATGGATTCCTGTGGATGGATGCAAAGCTTCGCACCTTTTCAAACTGCTCAACCTGCCACTCCGGGATTTCATAGGGGGAATCTTTCCTTTTCAGCCCCTGCACCGGCAGAATTACCGTGACCACCAGAATCAGCAGGAGCATTCCCACACCGTAAAGCCAGTCCCGGCCGGAGGCAAGCTCATTGGCCATGATAAAACGGAAGTAGCAACTGCTGTGCTGCGACAGCGACCCGAATTCCAGCTTTGCCTCCCTGCTGCTCAATGCGACGCATGTCCACGCGATCTATGAGGAGGAGCTTGCCTATGCGAAGAGCCAGGAGAGCAAGCGGCTTATGATCACGTTTTTGACCAACGGAACATATCAGATGGTCCGCCAGTGGCTGCTGGAGGAAATCCCGAAGACGCCGAAAGAGATGGGGGATCTGGTGTATCTGGTGGCGACCCAGGGCTGGGAAAGACCTTCCTAAAAAATGATATTTTTCTTCACTGCTACAAATAATTACCTTGCTATTATACCATGTATGGAATACAATAAAACCAAATCAATGGCGAGGTGAGCTAACTTGGTTGACTTGAATTATATGACTACGAAAACTGCAGCCGAGCAATGGAATATTACCCAACGAAGAGTGTTGGCCTTGTGTGCAGAAGATCGAATCGAAGGGTTAGCTCGTGTCGAGAACATATGGCTTATTCCCAAAGATGCCAAAAAGCCAACTGACGCCAGAACCCTGCGATATGCAAAGGAGACCAAAACTATGCCCGTAAGACCCTTCGTAAAATGGGCCGGTGGTAAAGGCCAGCTATTGGAATGTATCAGCGAAAAGTACCCTTCTGGGTTGGGTGAAACAATAACAAAGTATTGTGAGCCCTTTGTTGGTGGAGGAGCTGTTCTATTCGATATTCTAAGCAAATATTCCATTCAGGAAGTCTATATTAACGACATTAATGCAGAATTGATGAATGCATATTCGACCATTAAAACGCATGTAGAACCGTTAATAGGGATTCTCGCAAAAATGGAAGCAGAGTACCATGTCCTCGATGAAGACGGAAGAAAAGAATACTTCTACAAACAGCGCGGCCGTTTCAACGAAATTAAAACCAGCGAATATAGCGGCATATCGCTGGAGCAAGCTGCGTTATTCATCTTCTTGAATCGCACATGCTTCAATGGACTATATCGAGTGAATAGAAAAGGCCATTTCAATGTCCCAATCGGTTCATACAAAAAGCCCATGATTTGTGATAAAGAAAACTTGATGAATATCTCACGAGCACTCCAAAAGGTCAAAATCGTGTGCGGAGATTATCGAAAATCCATGGACTTCATTGATAGTAAGACCTTCGTTTATCTTGATCCTCCATACAGGCCGCTCAGCAGATCTTCAAGCTTTACAGCGTACACAGAAGACGGATTCGATGACCAAGCACAAATTGAATTGGCGGAGTTTATCCAACGCGCAGACAAGAAAGGCGCAAAAGTGATTCTCAGCAATTCAGATCCTAAAAACACAGATGCGGATGATAACTTCTTCGATGACCTTTATTCCAGACAAACGATTCATCGAATCTATGCGTCCCGTGCCATTAACAGCAAAGCTGCAAAGCGTGGAAAAATAAGTGAACTGCTGATTACAAATTTCTAAAGCGTGAGGGATATACAAATGAACAGGGATTTCAATGCATGGCTGTCTGGGTTCCGGGACAGCATTGCTGATTATAAGTACTATATCGATTTCGGGAAAGTTTACCGAAATACCGACGATGTGAAAGTTGAATTGAACATTCTCAACTCACTGGTTGGGTCTCAAGAGATTGAAAACGAGTTTAAAGCGCTTTTGAAAAGATACCCGGAAATTTTACGGGTCATTCCGATCCTCTTGGCGAAGAGAGAAAGTGAAATTTACTGCCAGGATGAGAATGGCGGCTTTCTCTATCAGTTCAATTCCGAGAAATATCCGCCTAGTAGCCACGCCTATTATGACCGGTATGCCTACTTCATGAGAGAAACGGGCCTTTTTGATTTGCTTGAAAACCATGTCATCAATAATCTGGTTGACTATGTGACTGGTGTTGAAACCGGACTCGATTCCAATGGGCGTAAAAACCGCGGTGGACATCTGATGGAAGACCTGGTGGAGGGGTTCATTAAAAAGGCTGGATTTGTGAAAGACGCTACATATTTCAAGGAGATGTATATTCATCAGATTACTGCAAAGTGGGGCGTGGACCTTTCTGCTATCTCCAACCAGGGAAAGATGGAAAAGCGGTTTGACTTCGTTATTAAAACACCTTCTATGATTTACGGTATTGAGACTAATTTTTACGGCAGCAACGGTTCTAAGCTCAACGAGACTGCACGTAGTTACAAGACCCTGGCGCTCGAGAGCAATACCATTGACGGCTTTTCTTTCGTTTGGTTTACTGACGGCAAGGGCTGGAATAGTGCACGGCACAATCTTGAGGAAACCTTTGATGTAATGGAACACATTTACAGCATCAACGATTTGGAAAACGGCATTCTGGAAAAAATCATCGTATAAGGGTGTGCCAATTGAAAAGAAGTTCCAACATAATTCGGGATCTGTGGATAAGAAATTGCAAACTTGCGCTTTCAAAAAGGAGCAGTATCAAAAGTCTTTTTCCAATACAGGATACAAAGAGGAAGATCTTTATGTTTGCAATGATTGGTTTTCTGATCCCCGCTATAAGGATGATGCATATATTCATTCAGTAGGATTCCGCATTTTCTTTGATGAGATTCCGCTTGGCTTCTTAGAATTTCCACCTGCTTGATGGGGAGTAATTATTATGGCTAAAAAAGCAAAAAAATGGGAGCCCGAAGATTTTGAATTGGAAATGACCACACATTGGTCTTTTCCAAAACGTGGAGACTGGGCTACCCATGACGCAAAATGGAGGGGAAATTGGTCACCATACATCCCCCGAAATGTTCTTTTGCGCTATTCGAAAGAGGGTGACCTTGTCCTTGACCAGTTTGCAGGTGGAGGAACGACTCTTGTGGAGGCCAAACTTCTCAATCGGAATATTATTGGTGTAGATGTTAATGATATTGCTCTTGAACGCTGCAAAGAGAAAACTTCATTTGAACACGAGGGAGCGAACGGACAAGTCTATATCCGTAAAGGTGATGCACGAAATCTTCATTTTATTTCCGATAACAGCATTGACCTCATTTGCACGCATCCGCCATATGCAAATATTATTCAGTACAGCGAGGATATTCCGGAAGATTTATCCCTTTTGGCTGTAAAAGATTTCCTGTGCGAAATGGAAAAGGTGGCCGCTGAAAGTTATCGCGTCTTGAAGAAAGACAAGTTTTGCGCTGTGCTTATGGGTGATACTCGAAACAAAGGACACATGATACCCATGTCCTTTGAGGTTATGCGTATTTTTGAAAATGCAGGTTTCAAACTGAAGGAACTCATTATCAAAGAGCAGCATAACTGCAAGGCAACAGGCTATTGGAAAACCAGCAGTGTTAAATATAATTTCTTGCTCATCGCCCATGAGTACCTCTTCGTCTTTAGAAAGTGAGGAAACATCAATGCCTGAGTATGTTGTTGAGCAGTTTTTTAGTAACGCGCCTGACCGCAACACTGTGCGTATGCGCGTGGTAAATAGATTCTCTGAAGAGCCACCCGGAAGAGGCAGCGACAGCCTTGCCTCGCGCTTTACATACTATGTCGAAGAACTTAGTTGCGGCAGACGTGTGTATCTTAGGCGTCCTGCAAACCTGCATAATGGATTTGATTTTGTTGTTCATGTTGAGGGCGCAAACTTTAATCGGTTGGGTGGCAGGGCAAAAAGCAATCCTGCACATGATGATATAATAGCGGACTTGAGGGAGAAAAAAGCCGAAAACCCAATGATGTATAGAAAGCTTTTCAGATTGCTCGAACAGGTATACAACTGTAAGGATGTCGACTTAGAGCAGGCAAACGAGCTCACATTTAACAGCGGATATCCCTGTGACCTTATTGTAGCAACAGTAAAATGGTTATTCATTGAACAGGATATTCGCTACTGGAATTACTCTGGCCGCGATATGTTCTGGAGAGGAATCAAAAATATTTGATTTTTATGGGTAAGTCATTTGGGCTTAACGATTTTGCAGGAGCAAATCACTGCCTTGTCCACTGTGTCCACCCGCTGATTTTCTGATATTGGTCAGTGTATTGAAAAAAGGACCGTCTCCGCCAAACCAGGCGGAGACGGTCCTTTTTTCAAAATCAAATCGTATTGCCGTGATAGTACCTTAGTTTGGCAAGGTTGTCAAATGCGGTTTATAGGTTCCGGCTACACAGCCTGTACCACCCATACCTCACCAGATGGAGGGGAACTATAAACAAGATGCATGATAACAAGAGAAAACACTGCAAGCAGAAAAATTAAATCACTATGAAATTGAATAGCAACTCATAAATTGGCTCATATATTGAACAGCCGCCATTCTGACTTTATACTGGTCCATGCAAAACGTTATCCTACAGAATCGTGGGCTGAACTCTGTTATATCGTTCTCAGTGTTTTTCCCTCCTCACCGGGAAGATTGAGAAGCCGCGGCGAACGAGGTTTTCCTCCGACTTCCTCGTTCGCCGCGGCGTGCTACTCTCCCTTTTTTTGCAAATCAAGAAAAAAGCCGCTGATTTGCTCAAACCGGCGGCTTCTATTATACAGTTGGGCTGATATTTACGCCTCGCCGTCACCGGTTTTGCGGCGCTTTTCACGGCAATAGGCCTCATATTTGGCCTTCTCATCCCGGATCACATCTTCAAAGAAATCACTGCGGTAATGGGAGACCTTGAAAAAGCCGTTGATCTCCTCAGGGGTGCAGTATTCCAGCAGTCTAAGGATATATCCGTAAGTCACTTTACGGTCATATTCATGGTGTCTCCGGCACACTTCCATACCCTTTTCTGTCAGAAACAGATTTCGTTCGGAGCGGTTTTCCGGGTTTACCCGCTGCTCAATATAGCCGTCCTTCTCCAGACGGGAGAGGGAGGAGGAAATGGTTCCCTTTGTCCGGTAAGTCATATCCGCCAGTTTCTTGGCAATGATGCCCGGCTCGTCCTCAATAAAGCCCAGCATATGCACGTCGACTTCGCTCATGAAGACGCCGTCGCCATAGTCTCTTGGAATCGAGCGATAGAGAGAAAAGAGCATCTGATGGCGAAAGACAATATCAATTTTCTCATCCAGGTTATCCAAAATGTCGGAAATATCTTTTCCCTTGTACTCTGAATCCATAACGCCTCCTGCAAATCCAGCACTCTTTGAGGCCATTATAACGAGCGGAATCCGGATTGTCAATTCTGGCGGAGAGACGGAAAAACATCTGGTAAAAGTGTTTGATAATCAAACTCTTAATTTGTTCAAATGTTATAATAATTACTTTACGGTCGAAAAAAGATGGGATTTTTTGTTGACATCTCCGTTTTTTGGGCGTATGTTATCCACCGAAGAGTTTGATAATCAAACTATTGCTATGGGAGGTCCTTTGCGCAGGGGAAACCGACTGTGGCGTCCGAACAATCAAAGTCCATCAATATCCACATCATTACTCGAGGAGGTTCTATTATGGAGGGAACTGAAAAGAGAACGGCCAGCACGCCTTACGCACTGTTCGCACTGGCAGGTGTTCTCGTGATCGTGTTGGGCGGCAACCTGCTGCTCGATGCACCAATCCACGGAATGTTCTTCCTTGTCTGGCTGTTTATTTTCCCGGTTTGTATGCATTTGGGATACAGTTACAAGGAGATCAACGAAGCGATGATGGAGTCCTGCAAGCAGGGACTTGGAACCGTGCTGCTACTGTTGGCGGTGGGCGGCGTTATCTCCACCTGGATTTCCTGCGGCGCTGTGCCCGCCATCATCTATTACGGCCTCAGCATCATCCGGCCCCACATCTTTTTACTGACAGCTTTCCTTTTGTGCGTCATGGTCTCCCTGGCCTGCGGCACCTCCTGGGGCACCGCCGGCACTGCCGGAATCGCCATGTTCGCCATCGGCGAGAGCCTTGGCATTCCTGCCGGAATGACTGTCGGCGCCATCATCAGCGGCTCTTTCCTCGGTGACACATTCTCCCCTATGTCCGACAGCACCAACGTCGTCTCCGCAGCGGTCGGCGTGGACCTGATCACCCACTGCAAGGAGCTGGCCCGGGTCGCAATTCCGTCCTTCTTGCTGTCCGGAGCGTTCTATTTCGTCCTGGGTCTCCGGTTCTCCAGCGACAATTTCGACGACAGCTATATCCGTGAGATCTGCGCGTCTATCGCTGACCACTTCAACCTGGGCTTTGCCGCCTTTATCCCTGTCATTGTCCTGCTGGTTCTGCTGGTCATGAAAAAGCCCGCCGTCCCCTCCATGCTGATCTCCTCTCTGTGCGCGGCTGTGGTGGGCGTGCTGGTACAGGGTGTTCCTTATAACCAGGCCCTGACCTTCTTCTGGAAGGGTTATTCCATCACCACGGATCAGGACTTTTTGAATACCCTTCTGAACCGCGGCGGCGTTCTGAGCATGTTCCAGACGGCGGCTCTGCTGATCTTCGCCTTCGGCATGATCGGTGCGTTCAACAAGGTCGGTGTTCTGGACGCGGTGATCCGCCCCGTCATGAAGTACGCCAACTCCGTCCTGAAGCTGACCCTCATCAGCCAGATCGTCGCCCTGCTGGGCAACGTCATGGGCACCAATACGTTCTCCCTGCTGATGACCGGCTCCCTGATGCTTCCGGCTTATAAGAAGTTCCACCTGCATCCCACGAATCTGTCCAAGGCTGTCAACTCGACCTCTACCATGATCGCTCCGCTGATCCCCTGGAACATTGCCGGTATGTATATCGGCGGCCTGTTCGGCGTCAGCACCCTTGCATTCGCCCCCTATGCGGTGCTTTGCTACATCTTCCCGCTGGTGGCATTCGTGATGGTGGCACTGAACATTCGCGTTGTTCCCGACAGCGTCGATCTTGAAAATGGCGAAAAGTACAAAAAACGCAAGCAGACTGCGGAAAAGCAGTAAGGAGGAAAGCATCATGGAATACACAAAGGAATATTTCGATTACGACCTGGACCGGCGCAATACCCGCAGCATGAAATGGGATGGCTGCAATGCCAAGTTCGGCGTGGACCCCTCCGTTGAAATGGTTCCCATGTGGATCGCGGATATGGATTTCCGCTCTCCCCAGGAGGTCATTGATGTGCTGGTCCAGCGGGCAAAGGCCGGAGCCTACGGCTATACCACCAAGCCCGACAGCTTTTACGATTCCATCATCCGCTGGGTACGGGACCACTATCACTGGGAGGTCAAAAAGGAGTGGATTGTGTTCACCCCCGGCGTCATTCCCGGCTATACCATTGTGATCCAGAATTTCACGAAGCCCGGCGACGGCATCATTGTGCAGCCCCCCGTCTACTATCCGTTCATGGACGGCGTCAAGAACAATGGCCGCAAGCTGGTCCTGAACCCGCTGATTGAAAAGGACGGCGACTGGTTCATGGATTTTGAGGACCTGGAGGAAAAGGTGAAGGACCCCGCCAACAAGCTGCTGATCCTCTCCAACCCCCACAATCCCGTTGGCCGTGCCTGGACCGCGGAGGAGCTGGAACGTCTCGGCGACCTGTGCGAGCAGAACGGCGTTCTGCTGATTTCCGACGAAATTCACGCGGACCTGATGATGGGCGGCCATACCCATCAGGCGGTCTGCGCCCTGTCCGAGCGTGTCCGCAACAACACCATCACCCACTACGCCCCCAGCAAGACCTTCAACCTGGCTGGCCTGCAGACCGCCTACGCCATCATTCCCAACGATGAGCTGCGGGAGGTTTACACCCGGGGCATGAACGCCAACCGGATCTTCAATATGAACTGGTTTGGCAGCTGCGCCCTGGAGACCGCTTACAACCAGTGCGAAGGCTATGTGACCGCCCTGTGCGAGTATGTGGATGCCAATATGGACCACATGGTGGACTTCCTGAAAAAGGAGCTTCCCATGCTGAAGATGAAGAAGGCGGAGGCCACCTATATGGTCTGGGTCGATTTCCGCGGCACCGGCATGACCACGGAGGAGATCGAGTCCTTCATCGACCAGAAGGCCCACATCGGCGTGGACAAGGGCACCTGGTTCGGCCCCGGCGGTGATGGCTGGCTGCGGTTCAACCTGGCCTGCCCCAGAAAGACGCTGGATCAGGCTCTGACGCAGCTCAAGGCTGCATTTGAAAACTGAGAAGAAGCGAGGGAATCCTACGTGTTGAGTTTGATTGGGGTGCTGGCGGCAGTTGTGCTGTTGATCCTGCTGATCTATAAGCGGGTCAGCCTGATTCCGGCCTCACTGATCTGTCTTTTGGTTCTGGCGCTGACCAGCCATACCAGCTATATGACGATGGCAGTTGACCGCTATGCGGTTTCACTCTCCAACTTCATCGCCAAATACTTCCTGGTCTTTGTGACAAACGCTTTGTTTGGAAAGATCATGGAAGAAACCTTGCTGGCGGCGTCCTTTTCCAAAATGATCGGCCGGGTGTTCGGTGACAAGAACGCGGTTTTCGGCGCCATGCTGGCAACCGCTCTGCTGTCTTACGGCGGTGTCAGCGCGTTTGTCATCGTGTTTACCGTATATCCCATTTTTCTGGCCACCTTTCAGAAGGCAGACCTGCCCAGAAAGCTGATCCCCGCCTGCATCATGAGCAGTTCCTGTACCTTTCCGCTGTCCATGCTTCCCGGCGGTGCGCAGCTGAACAACATCATCCCAACGGCCTACATCGGTACCACTCCCATGGCAGCCTCTCTGGTGGGCCTGCTGTGCTCGGCGCTCACCATCGCGCTGCTGTTCCTGTACTTTCAGTATGAGTTTTCCAAGGCCAGGAAAAACGGGGAGCGCTTTGATGCCGACGATCAGATTCTCGCACGGATTGCTGCCTTCGATCAGGACGCAGGTTTTCCCATGTGGCTGTCTGCCCTGCCGCTGCTGCTGATCATTCTTCTCATCAACGGGTTCGGCATGGACCTGTCCTACGCGGTTTTGGCCGCCTCCGCCCTGGCCATGGTCATTGGCTGGAAAAACCTGCCCAGCAAGCTCCAGACGGTGAACCACGGCATCCAGACTGTGGGGCCCGCCATGGTGACCACGGCGGCGTCCGTGGGCTTTGGCGGGGCGGTCCTGTCCTGCGCAGGCGCCCAGACCATCCTGAATGCCATTGCCGCGCTGCCTCTGAACCCAATCGTTTGCCTGAGCATCGCATCCGCTTTTGCGGGCGCCATGACCGGCAACGGAGGCGGCGGCGCCGATGTCGCCATGAGTCTGCTGTCAGAGCCTTATTTAGCAATGGGCGTTCACCCGGAGATCATGCACAGGGTCGTGGCGATCGCCACTGCCGGCTTCAGCTGCCTGCCCCATAACGGCATGATGATCACGATTATGGATACCTGCCATTATTCGGCAAAACAGTGCTATCGGTACATCTTCATCTCAACGGTTTTGCTGTCTTTCATTGCGCTGGTTCTGGCCAATGTCCTGGGATGTTTCTGGTATCCTGTCGGATGATTTGATTTTTACTGCAAAGGAGTAAACAACATGAAAATCGTTGAAACAAAGAACGCGCCTGGCGCCATCGGCCCTTATTCCCAGGGCTATGCCTTTGGTAACCTGGTCATCACGTCCGGTCAACTGCCTGTGAATGCTGACGGCGTAATTCCCGAGGGCATTGCCGCACAGGCTGAGTGGAGCTGCAAAAATGTGGGCGCCATTCTGGAGGCCGCCGGTTCCGGCTTTGAGAAAGTGGTGAAAACCACCTGCTTCCTGGCGGACATGGGCGATTTCGCCGCCTTCAATCAGGTCTACGCACAGTATTTCACCTCCAAGCCCGCCCGTTCCTGTGTGGCGGTCAAGGATTTGCCCAAGGACGCCCTGTGCGAGATCGAGGCCATTGCGGTCACTGAATAATTCCTGACACCTCTCATCGTTTCGCATATGGCGCAAGGTCTGGCAGCCGCATCGGCCTGCCAGACCTTGCGCTTATTGCGGCGGATGTGCTGCCCATCAAATGCCAAAGGAGACCATGATCATGCTGCAACTGAATCATATCAGCTATTCTGTTGGGGAGGGTGACGATCGATCCGTCATCATCCATGATATTTCCCTGACCGTCGATGAACACCGCCTTGTGGTCCTCACCGGGCCGAACGGCGGTGGAAAAACCTCTCTGGCTAAAATCATCATGGGTCTGGTGCGGCCGACCTACGGCCAGATTCTCTGGAACGGCCGGGACGTAACGGCCATGAGTATCACAGAGCGGGCCCGGCTCGGCATCAGCTACGGATTTCAGCAGCCCCCACGGTTCAAAGGATTGACGGTGCGCGATCTGCTGACCCTTGCCAGCGGTGACAAGGCTCTATCCAAGGACCTGTGCTGTCAATATCTGACCAAGGTCGGCTTATGTGCCAATGACTATTTGGAGCGCGAAGTAGATGCGTCTCTTTCCGGCGGCGAAATAAAGCGCATCGAGATCGCCACGGTTCTGGCCCGAAACAGCCAGCTTATGATTTTTGACGAACCGGAGGCGGGAATCGACTTATGGTCCTTTGCCCGGCTTACCGAAAGTTTTGAGCAGCTTCACCAGAATACAGACGCTACCATGCTCATCATTTCCCATCAGGAACGCATCATTTCTCTGGCAGATGAAGTCATTGTCATTGACGGCGGAAGGATTGTTTGCCGGGGGACGGCGGCAGAGGTTCTGCCTCAGATTTTAGGAAATACGAAGGGAACATGTCCTGTTCTGGCAAAGGAGGAATGGCGCAATGATACAAAATGAGATTGACCGGGAACTGCTGGAAAAAATCGCAGACCTGCTGGACAAACCTGTGGGCGCTTTCAATATCCGCAAGGACTGCGGGTGCGACAGCCGGGAATCCACAGAGCATATCCAGATCAAAGACCGGACGGATGGACACGGGGGAATTGATATTTTCATTGCCCCCGGCACCAAAGGTGAAGACTGTCATATCCCGGTGATCATCACAAAACCCGGAATCAGTGATACTGTTTATAATGACTTTTACGTCGGAGAGGACTGTGACGTAAACATTGTGGCCGGATGCGGGATTCATAACTGCGGCGGTGAAGAGTCCCGGCACGATGGCGTACACACCTTTCATGTGGGAAAGCATTCCCATGTCCGATATACGGAAAAACACTACGGCACGGGAGACGGGACAGGGGAGCGCATCATGAACCCGGAAACGGTGGTATTTCTGGACGAGGGCGCCTCTATGACCATGGAGAGCGTTCAGATCCGGGGAATCGACCACACCAAGCGCCACACGAAAATCGTCTGCGGGAAAGACGCGGAGGCGGTGATTACGGAGCGGCTCCTGACCGCCGGAACGCAAACGGCAGAAAGCGATATGGAGATCATTCTGGATGGAGAGGGGGCCAAAGGGCGGGTCATTTCCCGGTCTGTGGCACAGGACAGCTCCAGCCAGGTCTTCTATCCCAGCATGGTCGGCAATACGCCCTGCTTTGGCCATGTGCAGTGTGATTCGATCATTATGGGAGACGCGAAGATCAGCTCTGTTCCGGCGATTACCGCAAACTGTACGGAAGCGCAGCTGATCCACGAGGCGGCTATCGGAAAGATCGCGGGGGAACAGCTGCTGAAGCTGGAAACGCTGGGCTTAACAGAAAGTGAAGCGGAAGAATACATTTTGAAAGGCTTTTTAGAGTAATCCGTACTTTTTCAAAAAGCCCTATCCAATACTATGAAATTTATGAGTGACTTATCAATTTGCTAATATCTTGTTCGGCGCAAGTCAATCTCCTATAATGAGCACGCTGAAACAAGCAAATACGATTTTGGAGGTATTTCTGATGCTGAACGAACATGTTGTGAAGCTGCTGAAAGCAGGTATGTGGGATCTGGCCACCTGCGCTGACGGTGAGCCTAACGTGGTTCCCGTTGCGTTCAAGGACGTGACCGAGGACGGCAAGCTGGTGGTTGGCGATGTGTTCCTGGAGACGACTCTGAAAAACATTCAGGCCAACGGCGGCAAAATCGCCATCTCCGTCTACGATGCCCAGAACCTGGAGGGCTATCAGATCAAGGGCACCGCTGCGTATGTCACCGAGGGCAAGGTCGTGGACACTTTCAAGGCCATGGTGGAGAAGATGTTCAACGGTGCTGCCACTGCCAAAGGCGCGCTGATCATCACCCCGGAAAAGGTGATCGTCACCACTCCGGGCGCTGAAAACAAGAAAGTCCTGTGAGCCTTTGGACACGGATGCGGAAAGAACCACATCCGTGTCCGTATTTTTAGGAGAGCTGCCATGATGACGTATGAAAAGCGCCCGAAGGCGCAGATTGATCCCGAAAAATGTGTGGGCTGCGGTGCCTGCATCACTGCCTGTCCCACACAGGCGATCAAGATGCTGCCGGGATGGGTCAGTGCGGTACAGCCTTCCAAGTGCATCGGAAGCGGGACATGCGCGGCACTTTGCCACAGGCAGGCTCCCTGCCTGACGATTCGTTCGTATGTCATATAGTTGTCAAGTTTAAAGCTGCTTGCTGTTTGCGAGTGATCGCGATAGAATAGGTGAACTACCAAAGGATAACTGCCCGGGGTGTTTTTAGCCCATTCATAGCGGCGTTGGACTGTGCTTCCAGCTTTATACATGGGTAATCGTGAAAGGATGAGGAAAGATGGCATACCAGAGAAAGTTAGACAAAGACATTCGCTGCCCATTGGAATATGGTATGGAGCTGTTTGGCGGAAAGTGGAACTCCCGGATCATCTGCGTGTTGGCCACGCTTGGGACTCTCCGTTACAGCGAGTTGCGCAAGGAAATGGGAAACATCACGGACGCGGTGCTGGCGTCCACGCTGAAAGACTTGATCGCCAACGGGATCGTGGTCCGGAAATCCTACGACGAGATCCCGCCGAAAGTGGAATATTCCCTGTCTGAAAAGGGCCAGTCTGTGGTTCCGATTTTGCGGAGCATCTGCAAATGGGCGGGAGTTTTTTACAAGGAGGACCCCGACACAACCATGGTCCAGTGTCAGAAGTGCGATTATCACTGATCTGTTCTTCTGCTGCGGAGAACTGCGTTGCAAAAAGAAAAGATACTCATAAATTTCATAGTGACTTGTGTTTCCGCTCCATCAGCACTACAATATTTTTGACATATGTCGGAAATGAGTGGAGGTGCGGGAGTGGCACGACCTTGTAAACGCAGAAGAATCTGCATGGAACCGGAATACGACAGCTTTGCACCGGATGGAATTCCATCGGACGGCAGTATCGTCCTGACGCTGGACGAGTATGAAGCGGTGCGGCTCATGGATCTGGAGAGAAACACCCAGGAGCAATGCGCAAGGCAGATGGACATTGCGCGGTCGACCGTGGCGGAAATCTATGATACTGCCCGCTATAAAATCGCGGACAGCATCGTCCACGGGAAACCGCTGTTGATCTCCGGAGGTCATTATCGCTTTTGCGACGGGACAGCTTCCGGCTGCCGCAGACGTCGCAGATGCGGCCGGGCAGACAGAACGCAGATGGCAAGAAGAAAGGAAGCAATCGAAATGAGAATCGCGGTAACTTATCAGGATGGCATGGTCTTTCAGCATTTTGGGCACACGGAGCAGTTCAAGCTCTATGATGTGGAAAACGGAACCATCGTCAGCAGTCAGGTGGTGGACACCAATGGACAGGGCCACGGCGCATTATCCGGCTTTCTGGCACAGGCGCAGGTGAATGTCCTGATTTGCGGCGGTATCGGAGGCGGCGCCCAGACCGCATTGACGGAAGCCGGAATCCGGTTCTTCGGCGGTGTGTCCGGACAGGCGGATGAGGCGGTCCGTGCGTATCTGGAAGGTAGGCTGGGCTATGACCCGAACGTACACTGCGGCCACCACGAGGGGGAGCATTCCTGCGGAGAGCACGCCTGCCAGGAGGATAAGCACGGCTGCGCCGGAAACGGAGGCGGCTGCCATGAGTGAGAATTGCTCCCACAACTGCTCCGAGTGCGGCAGCGAATGCAGTGAGCGGACCGCGCCCCAGAGCATGATCGAACCACTGAACAAAAACTCCTCTGTCAAAAAGGTGATCGGCGTGGTCAGCGGCAAGGGAGGCGTCGGGAAATCCCTCGTCACCTCCATGCTGGCGGTACTGACCCAGCGCAAGGGCTATCAGGCGGCGATCCTGGACGCGGACATCACAGGTCCGTCCATCCCCAAAGTGTTTGGGATTCATGACAGAGCGGTTGGAAGTGAAGATGGGATTCTTCCCGCCGTGACGAAGTGCGGTACGAAAATCATGTCCATCAATCTGCTGCTGGACCATGAGGGAGACCCTGTGGTGTGGCGCGGGCCGGTCATCGCCGGGGCTGTCAAGCAGTTCTGGACAGATGTGAATTGGGGCGACGTAGACTACATGTTCGTGGACATGCCTCCCGGAACCGGTGATGTTCCGCTGACCGTGTTCCAGTCGCTGCCCATCGACGGGATCATCGTCGTGGCATCGCCCCAGGAGCTTGTGGAGATGATCGTTGAGAAAGCGGTCAGGATGGCAGACATGATGCATGTCCCTGTTTTGGGTCTGGTGGAGAACATGGCGTATTTCGAGTGCCCCACCTGCCATGACAGGCACTTTATCTTCGGCCAGAGCCATATTGCTGAATTAGCGGCCCGGTTTCAAATCGGCAGCACCGCACAGATCCCGATTGACCCGGCGCTGGCATCCCTGTGTGACCAGGGCAGCATGGAAGCATTCACGGGCGGCTGGCTGGATCAGATCCTTCAAACCATTACAAAGTGAGGAGATACCAATATGAAAAAATATGTATGCGATGTTTGCGGCTGGGAGTATGACGAGGCGGCGGGCGATCCTGAACACGGCATTGCCCCCGGCACGAAGTTTGAGGACCTGCCTGCCGATTTTGCCTGTCCTCTGTGCGGCGTTGGCAAGGAATCCTTTTCCGAAGTGAACTGAAACCATTGGAATATCATAAAGGATTCGCAGTATAATGGAGATCACATACACAGAAGAAAAGAAATTTACCCAGGATCAGATCCAACGGCTGTTTTTGTCGGTGGGCTGGGTGTCCGGCCAATATCCGGCGCGGCTTTACAAGGCGCTGATGCACTCCTCTACTGTCATCACAGCCTGGGACGGCGACCGCCTTGTGGGACTGGTCCGGCTCATTGATGACAGCGAGCTGGTGGCCTACATGCACTATGTTCTGGTGGACCCGGCCTATCACGGCCGCGGCATCGCCGGCACCATGATCGGGATGGTGAAAGAGAAGTATAAAAACTATCTCTACATCGAAATCATGCCGGAGGAGAGCAAAAACGCCTCTTTCTATGAGCAGCATGGCTTCCAGGTCATGCCGGATGGAGTAGCGATGCAGCTCTGCAACTTTGCAGACAAACGGTAATTGATTCAATATTGAGAAGGAATGTGGCGCAGCCTGAAAAATCAGGCTGCGCCACATTCTTTCTCACGTCAGTTCAAGCCATGCCTTAAATTTATCCTGAGTGATTTCTCCCGCCTCGCAGGCGGCCTTCACCTCTCGCTTGGCACACTCGCGGAGATGATAGTCGATCATATCGTAAATGGGAGTGGGCTTCAAAACTTCAGCAATTTAACACCCCCTACGGAATAACGGTTTCGCGGCCTGATTTTTCGGGTTGGAAAAGGATGAAAAATCCGCCTGATAAACCTCCTACCAATCTATCGAGTTCATCATACCATGCTATGAACTCATTCGCAACAGACGCGTTTGGCAAAATCAGTGGTGCTGAAAAGTAGCAGCACTTAGGGAAAAAGAAACAAAAATGATTTCAAAAACGAGCGAAAAAGCAGCGTCGAGCAGGAAACACTGCCCGGTGCTGCCCTGTCCTATAGAGTGCTTTCGCCGTATTGGTCAGTGTATTAGTCAGGCCTGACCAACACGGTGACCAATATACAAAATTCAAGCAAAAGTGAAGAAAAGTTCCTGATTTTTGCGAAATCAGGAACTTTTGGTGGAAACTGTTGGACTTGAACCAGTGACCTCCTGCGTGTGAAGATGCGTCGGGGGCGGAAAGAACGGGATATCCCGTCCTTTCCGCCCCTTTTGAGTCAAAATCATTTGCTGTCCGCTCCGTTGTCTCCGTTGTCTCCCGCCTGTTCCGATTCCAGTCTGGGTCACGGTTTGGGTCAGACGGCAATTCCTGTTTTTTGAACGGTGCTGAGAAAGCCGCTTTCATCATCAGCGGCCGTCAGCAGGACGGGCTCAATATCGTGATTGACCGAACGGGTCAACCGCCAAAGCGTCGTCATGGTATTCAGATAATCGCCGGGGATTTTATCTACTACAACAGCAATGTCAATGTCGCTGTCCTTGGTGGCAGTGCCTTTGGCGTAGGAGCCATAGAGGAAAATTGCAGTGGCGTCCACGACCTTCCGCACGGCAGCGGCGTATTCTCGTGCGATATTCAGCACTTTTTCCTGATCCATAAGAATAACGCCTCCGTTTCCTGAATCATTTTTTCGCAGCGTTCGATGGTCAGAGATTCCAGCAATCTGGATTTGTGCAGGGGATACCGGGCCTCAATGTTCAGGGGGCTGAGCATATCTAGCAGGGAAAGCTGCTCCTCGCTCATTTCGCTCGAAATTTCGGATAAGTTCGCCAGACGCATCAGCTTATGGATGTACGGCAATTCTTCCTCTGGTTTTCTGGAAACAAAGATGCCCTTCAAAGCCTTTTCAATCGTCTGGTGGCACATAAAACCTACATACAGCAGGCGTCGAGTCTCCAGCATAGCACGGGCGGTCTGCAAATCATACTCGGCGCTTTCAAACCAATATTCGGACTTATCAAAATCGCTCATGCTATCACCTCCGTGTGAGTGCAGTATACCACAGAAAAATAAGAAATAAAAGCATTTTCTGAGCAAGCAATGGCGGTGTACGGGCCTTTGTGGCCAATATTCGAAAATATCTGTGAGTTCAATATAATTGATAATTTTCTGATAACTCCCACAAAACCATATGGCTTTCCGTCGAAAACTCTGGTATGGTGTTGCTCCGCCAAACAGGCGGGCAGCACCATACCAGAGTTTTATGCAAAGGAGGCCATCCAAATGGGGGACAGGAAAAGAGATGCAGTCATCGCCTTCAGGGTAACGGCGGCGGAGAAAACGCAAATCAACAGAAATATTCGAAAATCCGGGCTGAGCCAGCGGGAATATCTGCTCAACGCTGCCCTGGGGCAGACCATCCAGGTGGTAGATGAGCTGAAGCCTATTTTGTCGGAGCTGCGAGCCTACAGCAGAAATCTGAACCAGCTGACCATGCTGGCCCATGAAGGGCACATCCAAACGGTGGACCTGTGGGAGACAGCTGAAATGCTGGGGAAAACCTATGAGGCGGTCAATGCCCTCCTGACGGCAAAGAACCAGGTGATCTCCCATGGCAACGTGTAGCTTCATCAAAGAGTCCAAGCAGACAGCCGGGGCAATGAAAGGTATCATGCGCTATGTTTCCCAGGGCAAAAAACCTTGGATAAGGATGGGACCCGCTACCTCACGGGCGTGAACTGCGTGGCCAATATTGCCTACCAAAGCTTCATGGCTACCAAGAATCTGTATGGCAAGGCGTATAACACCTTCTTTTACCAATACGTCCAATCCTTTTCACCGCAGGAGCGGATCACCCCGGCGGAGGCTCACAGGATCGCGCTGGAGCTGGCGGAGAAGTTCTTTCCGGGATGTGAGGTCCTGGTGGCGACACACCTGGACACAGAGCATCTCCACTCCCACTTCGTCATCAACTCCGTCCAGCCGGATACCGGGCGAAAGCTCCACTTCACGCACAGGACCCTGGAACGGATGCGGGTGGTCAGCGATCAGATCTGCCGAGAGCATGGACTGTCCACGCTGAAGCCATACCGGTAGGAACGGGGTGAGAAGGGCATAAAGACGGGAGAATACCGGGCCGCCGTCCGGAGAGAAAGCTGGAAATTTGAGCTGATCACCACCGTGGAAGCCATCATGGAAAGGGTGGGGAGCCGGAAGGAGTTCATCCGGGAGATGCGGCGGCGGGGCTACGATGTGCGCTGGGAGGAAGGGAGAAAGAGCATCAGCCACAGCCTTGGCACCACCGCCTCCGGGATGTTCCAAATGGACAACGCCGCCTTTTCGCAGAGGGAGGCCAGCGTTCCCACAAGGAACCAATTTACGAAGGTCCCAATTCCAATCAATTCTTTGCCGAAGCGCCATTCCACAAAAAACAAGAGGCAGTTCACGATAAACAGGACAACAGAAAAGTCCACCCCCAGTCGGTCACCTATGGCGATCATCAGCGCAGCGTGAGGGTCGTTTCCCATGAGGGAGAGTTTAAACAGCGCAACGCCCGGACCCATGATTCCGATTCCGGCAAACAACACGGCGAGCCGCCGGTCAATACCGTTTTTCATGTGCTCCCACCTTACACTTTCAGTTCTCCAGAAATAATATTCCAAAGCAAGTGCTCTACCGTGTCGGCTTCATACCTTGCAAGTGCGCGAATCTCCGGTTTTGCACTTTTCACCGCAACTGGGTGACCGACCAGCTGCAGTATTTCCCGGTCATTGTCGTTGTCTCCAATGGCCATACAGTCCTCCGGAGAAATTCCAAGGTGCGTGAGAATATGAGTCAGAGCCGTAGATTTATTGACATGGAGAGGCATCATATCAAGCCAGTCGTTCCCACCAGTCACCACCGTACAGCGGTTGCCAAACCGATCCTTCCAGTATTCCTCATCTTTCACGCCGCCCGCTTCGTAAACGGATATTTTCATATAGTCCTCATCGGTGCGGAGAATATTGGGCACCAGGGTAACATCGTTTTTGACAACATCCCGCATATGATAATAGAAACTGATGTCTTTTGGATGAACATATGTCCATCAACGAAATTGATGCCAAGGTAAAAGAACTGCGTGAACTGCGCAATCTGGAAGCTGAGGTCAAAACCGCCATCACCGCCATCGAAGATGATCTGAAAGCTGAGATGGTAGAACGAGGCACGGATATGAATGGGAGGCTGATTCGTAAGTCTTTTTATAGTGTAAAGAGCCTTGCGGATGCCAAGAAGAAAGCAGAAGAATATAGGCTCCAATATGAAATGGAGATGTGTGTAACTGGTAACGGCTACACTAAAGCTGTGAAATTTTCTGCTTGGGCATTTTCCTGCCTGGAAATGTATAAAAAGCCTTATGTCAAGGCCAATACTTACAGCGGCACTTACTTGGCTCCCGTTGAAAAGCATTTAATTCCCTACTTTGGGAATATGAATATCAATGATATTAAACCTATCCATATCCAGAAGTACATCAATGAGGCAGCCAAGAAGTATGCCCCGGAGACAATCAAGAAAGACTGTAATGTGCTGAACTTGATTTTTGATACAGCAGTAGACAACCAGCTCTGCGCAAAGAGTCCTATGACCAAAAGCGTGAAACAGCCCAAATACGAAACACGGGCAGTCAAACACGCCTATACGCAGGAGCAGTACGATACTGCCTATGCTTTCGCTAAAAAATGGGATGATGGATTGTCTCTCATGCTCCTCTTAGAAACGGGCATTTCCAGAAGTGAGCTGTTGGGCCTCCGCTGGGAGGACATTGATATGGAAAATCAAAGCATCCATATCAACCAGGGACTTGTGACGTATCATTCAGTGGACGAGGACAAATTGGTGATGGAGAGTAATGGCCTGAAAAATAAATTCCGGCAACGTACCATTCCTATCACCGATGATGAATTGTGGAAACGATTGTTGAAGGCTCCCAAAACGGTAACAATAGGGAAGCGCACAGTTCTCACAGAGCAGGTATTTCACAGCCCAGAAGGGAAGCCATATCAACCAAACAACTGGGCAAACCGAGTCTTCTACCCATTTATGAAGGCTCTCCACAAAGCGCATCCGGAAGTCCCTGAACTGTCTCCACATGAATTGCGCCATACCAGAGCAACCCTGTGGATTGCGCAAGGTATAGACCCGTATATGGTCGCTAGGTTGCTGGGCCACAGTGATTTAAAGATGCTGACGAAGGTATACGATCATACGAGCACAGAAACGATAATGTAAGATAAGGTGCGCAAATTGAATAGAACATAAAAAGAGACATGGCTTGCAGAACTCTGGTAGAATGAAGTCGCGACACACCATTCTGAAAGGAGTCTGTAAACCATGTCCGAGAAAATTGTACAGCTAAACGAGGAAGTAATCAAGGGTCAGCTTAAGGAATTGGTTCGAGGCAGCGTCGAAGAAACGCTGAACGAACTGCTTGAGCAGGAAGCAGAGAAATTGACCCAGGCTGCCCGCTACGAGCGCAACGAAGCTCGCCAGGGCTACCGCAGCGGCCACTATGACCGGAACCTTACCACCACCTCTGGAGATGTCACGCTCCATGTTCCTCGCCTCAAGGGTGTCTCTTTCGAGACCGCCATCATCGAACGGTATCGTCGCCGTGAGAGCAGCGTGGAGGAAGCCCTCATTGAGATGTACCTTGCCGGCGTCTCTGTGCGCCGTGTGGAGGACATTACCGAGGCCCTGTGGGGCAGCAAGGTATCTCCGGCTACCATCAGTGAGCTGAACAAGAAAGCCTATGTCCACATTGAGGATTGGCGGAACCGCCCTTTGCAGGGCGGCAAATATCCGTATGTCTATGTGGACGGCATTTACCTGCGGCGCAACTGGGGCGGCGAGTATGAAAATGTAGCGATTTTGGTGGCAATTGCGGTAAATGAGGACGGATACCGTGAGGTTTTGGGCGCTGCCGAGGGCATGAAAGAAGACAAGGCCAGTTGGGTGAATTTCTTTCAGTGGCTCAAAGGCCGCGGACTGGATGGTGTGAAACTCATTGTTGGAGACAAGTGTCTGGGAATGCTGGAAGCCGTGGGAGAAGTGTTTCCTGAGGCCAAATACCAGCGCTGCACGGTCCATTTTTACCGCAATGTGTTTTCCGTTGTTCCCCGCTCCAAGGTAAAGCTGGTGGCTAAAATGCTCAAGGCGATCCACGCCCAGGAGAGCAAGAAAGCCGCCCGGGAAAAGGCCAAAGCTGTGGTGGCCCAGCTGAGGGAAATGAAACTGAAAGAGGCCGCCAAGAAGGTGGAGGACAGTGTTGAGGAAACGCTGACTTACTGCGATTTTCCCTACGAGCACTGGACGCGGATCCGCACCAACAATATAATTGAACGGCTAAACCGGGAGATCCGCCGCCGTACCCGCGTGGTGGGGACCTTCCCGGATGGTAACTCTGCCCTGATGCTGGTCTGCGCCCGGCTGCGTCATGTGGCCGGCACCCAGTGGGGCAACAAAAAGTACATGAATATGAAGCACTTAGAGGCAGCTCTTGAAGAGGTCTCTATTGCCGGCTGACCTCATTCGGCCAGAGCCTGCAAACGAATTTGCGCATAACTCTTGACGGCACCACAGAAACCTTGAGGAATGCGTTGTTGGATGCGCAAAAGGTTAAGAACGCATGAAAAATACGCCGACGATTTATTGAGAAATCGTCGGCGTATTAAATTATTTTATGATTTGGAGTAATGTATCTATATTTCTGAAGTCCTTTACGTATCCTTTGTATTCAGGAAGACGTGGACATTCGGAAGGAAGTCGATAACAAGCAAAACTATCCGGATGCATTTGCGAAAGATACCAAATTAAAAGTTGCGGAATATCAATAGGCAGGGAAAATTCATATGCGTCTATTTTGCCCTCAAAACCAAAAGTATGTACACGCGCTAACCCGATGCTACTCCATTCGGCACGCATATATTGCGTGAATTCGGGGCAGTTATGTCCGGATACTTCAAATCCATTTGCGTCAAAAACAATGGGCATATTTTTATTTAAACCATAGTACTCAGAAAGTACTATCCAGATCAATTCAAAACACATGAAAGAATAATCTTTTTTCTCTTTTGAAAATAGCATCAAGTGAATCGTTTTTATTCGATCCATTAAACGCTCTTGCGTTCTAATTTCAATGCCCGCAAAAAGGGCGGCGAAATAGTTGTCCAAAGAAAAATCTGTTTCGATAAGTGTCTTGTCGAACAATGCGACGTAGTCTGCATACCTTTCACTAAAGCTTCCTTCAATTTTTCCAACATCTAAAGCAATTTCAAAGTTGATAAATTTCTTTAAGTATGTAGACGCATCTGTGCTTTCACCGAAAATCTGTTTAATCGTAGTGTCCAACTGAGACTTATCCACGGCCATCAGAACGGCAGTATTCTCCAAACCGTAAAATAAATGATGAATTCGTTCCAAAACCTTGATTGCGTAATTAGGCAAACAACGATCAAGCTCGTCCACGACTACTACGACCGTTTGCGCGGATGCCAACTTTTGCAGCCCTTCTTTGGCTGCCTGCATAGCTTTTTTAAATGCATAATATTGGTCGTACTCATGCTCGTCAGATGTTTTTTCTTTGGCTTCTTCAGAAGCATCTGCAATTTCATCCAACAATGAAAGAACTTCTTTAATGTCAACCCCTAGTTTATTTTTCGCAAATGTGGCAGCAATATTTTTGAGTATCGGTTTTGCTGCCGTCATTTTATTACAAAAAGCCTCATGCGTACCAGAAGGGAAAATGTGCGCCTGCTCATCCAAGCTGTCTAACATTGACGCAATAATTGCGACGAGTGGTTCGTCATAGTAATCGTATTGCCAACAGTTATAATGAAATACAATATACTTTTCACCATCTTGATACTCACGTAATTGTTGTTCCAGCATATTCAAAACAAAGGTTTTTCCGGAACCCCATTTGCCATTTAGCGCAAAGGTGCAAGAGCCACGAGTATCGGATAGAATATCCAGCAAGTGAATGATTTGATCTACGAGGGATTGTCGATTAAGCAAATCTACCGGTAATTGCTCTGCTGAGACTATAGGCAGAAGCGCAGTATTGTCGGAAATAGCAGATATAGCGTCACTCATAGTCGTTCCCTCCTGAGAAGTTTAGCGTTTCTTTAATTATACGCCCAGAAGACAAAAAATTCAAAAAATGTCGTATTTTTGTCGTAATTTCAAAATTCTGGAGAATAGCCAAACGAAAAAAGTCCTAGAACCATTGCGGTTCTAGGACTTCGTGTGGTGGAGCAACCTGCCCCAAATCCGAACCAAACACGGCCTTGATTTCATCAAGGGTAATCGGCTCCGTACCGTCTTTGAAGTTGTAGGTAAATAACAGCTTATCGTCAAATACATAAATGGAATTGATGAAGGTGTCGATAATCTGCTTCTGATATTCCGGGTCATCCACATTCCCATACTTGAAGCGACTGATCCAGCTTACCACCTGTTCTTTTGTGTACCGGGGCTTCCGCATTTGGGATTGCAGGATACCCAGCTTCAAATCTTCCCGCTGGGCCTCCAACTTCTCCAACCGTTCCTTTGTGGAGGTGGTGAGAATACCCATTTGAATGGCGTTCAGCATATTTTCAATCGCCTTTTCACACTCGGCAAGCTGCGCCCGCATAGCGGGAAGGGTGGTGTCCTCCTTCTCCTGCAAGGCTACAATGGCTTCCGCTATGCGGTTGATTTCCTCGTCCCGCAGTACCCGGTTTACGGTTATCAGCACCGCCGCCCGCTCTATCCAGTCCTTCTTGACGGCCTTG